>Ga0315288_10000724_pt1 | contig 41743 bp, 33 predicted proteins | sample YL17G11_20_MG_FD_203454 | JGI IMG/M metagenome (GOLD analysis project Ga0315288, IMG submission 203454) | Sediment microbial communities from Yellowstone Lake, YNP, Wyoming, USA - YL17G11_20 | ecosystem: Environmental > Aquatic > Freshwater > Lake > Sediment | place: USA: Wyoming | collected...
CCGGTCTCGCCTCCGGCTCGCCCGGAGCCCCCGGCCGCCTCGGCAAAGTGTAAAGGATGTCCCCGGTCTAAAACGTAAACCTTGTGCCCGGTCAAACATTTTTGCGCGGTGGGTCTCCGCACCCACCGCGCTAAAGGCGCTTGGGCGCGCGGCGGGTACGGAGACCCGCCGCGCCAGGTGGGCAATCGCGAGAGGGGGGCGAAAGGAGCGGGAGATGAAACGCAAGATGCTCATCGGCCTGGTGGGCGCGGTGCTCATTGCCGGGTGCGTGGGGACGGTGGCCAAGCAGGCTTACTACGGCGTGACGGGGGCGAGCGGCCGGTACTTTGAAATCAGGAACCTGGGCGGCCCGACGAGCCTCCTCGCGTACCGCTCGGCCCAGGTGGAATCGTTCGACCCGTCGCTGATGCTCGGGGCGATCCCGAAGGATGTCGTGGCGTCGGTGCGGCCGGCGGTGGCGGCGAAACTCGCGGAACTCGATGCGTTCCGGGCGGGCGGCGGCAAGCCGACCTTGCTCATCCGCGGAAAGTTCATGGACTACGATTCGGGCGGTTCGGCGCTTCGGGCGACCGGCTTCGGCGTGGACCCCTTCCTGTCGGCCCAGGTGGAGATCCTCAACGCCGATACGAAGCAGGTGCTTGGCATCGCGATGGTGACGGGGACCGTCAAGAGCGCGGTCCGCGTCGGCCCGGACGAACTGGCGGAAGGTCTGGGCAAGGCCGTGAAGGGCCTCCTGGAATCCCACATGAAGAAGCCCGAGTAGCGCGCGGGCCGGACGAGAAGGGGGCCCGCCGCTCCGGCAAGGCCATCGTGGCCCTCACAGTGCAGGAAATCCTCGAAGAGGAGGTCGCCAAAAAACTGGCGTGAGGTTTATTCGAGGTTCTGCCCTTGACCCTCAGCGAATTCCCCAGTTTAGCGCTCTCGTCCAACGCTATTGAAATCTTCGCCCACCAAGACCATAATGAGTTGAACCGCGGACCTGCAAGGAAGGCAAGACCATGTCGGACTTGGCGAAAACCCCCGAGATCATAGCCCGCCTTATGGAAGAGGCTGCGCCGGCTTCGCAGCGAACTTCCGATTTGAGTCGCTTTGCTCGCGCAAACGGCTGGCGGCCCAGTTATCACATCATAGATTATCACGAAACGCAGTCGCTTGCAAACGGCCACTTAATTGTTGAGCATGGTCTCCAGAACGCGGCGGTCATAAGCTTTCTCAAGAACAACCTCTCATTCCCCACGCTTGGGCGCATCGAGCACCTCCGCCTACTGTCCATAGCCTACAACAATCTGGTGGATTGGCAGTTCTTCCCCGATCCTCATGGTATGACATGTGTTTATGCTTTATCTGACCCGCCGGATAAGCAATACATATCCGTAGCCGACGACCCTAACGTCTGGCGGGCGGAGGTGTTCGATAGGATTGTCGGCAGGAAACCCAATCCTAACGTAAAAAACCTCGACGATTCGCTCATCCAGACAATATCGAAATGGAAAAGGAACCTGAAAGCAGAGATCGAGACTCTGTCTAACCTGCATATCTCCTTTCTTTTCAACAACATACTTTTTGTGCGTGCCCTGGAAGACCATCGGCGATGGAGATCTAAACAGGGCGGTCGCCTTTTGCTCGATGCATGGGAGGAGGTCGCGCAGCAGACGCCTACACTGTACACTGCTATTCGCCTGGCCCTCCGTCGCCTGGACATGCCTCGTTTTCCACGCCAAGCGCTGGGTGAATGCAGGACGCTAAGGGTCTTTGATTCGCTTGACAGGGAAACGGTTCGTGAGTTGTTGCGAGACTTTTACGACAACCCTTCGGCACCATACCCTTACGATTTCTCGCTGATTTCGAAACACGCGCTGAGCCGAATCTATGAGCATTATGTTTCGATCTTGAGAGAGAAAGATTCACCACAAATGACCCTCTTCCCCGATCTCCCTGAGGAGATTCAGAATCGCACAATTGGAGGTATATATACGCCCCAGTATATTGCGAGATTCTTTGCGCGCGCCCTCAAAGATAATCATACACCCCCAGCATTCAGGAAAATGAAGATCGTCGACCCTGCGTGCGGTTCTGGGATTTTTCTAAGGACACTTCTTGAAATGCAGTGCGATCCTGCTCAAGAGATGGACATCACAACAGTTGCGCCACGCGCCTTTGGCAACGCCCTGGGTATTGACGTGGATCCCAATGCTTGCCAAGCTACGCGTCTCTCTCTTTCCCTTCTCCACCTTGTCTTGACCGATGCTTTGCCTCCCCGGCTCCGTGTGGAAAACGAGGAAACAATAGCCTACTACCTCAACAACAGGTCATTGCACAATGCTTTTGATGCTGTTGTGGCCAACCCCCCCTATGTGAAATGGGACCGCCTTTCATCTACGATTCGTAGACGGGTCGCTAGATTCTTGGCAGGCTTTTCGGCGCGGAAGCCGGACATGTATCTTGCCCTCCTAAAAGTGGGCATGGAAATGACCAAGCCTGGGGGGTTTCTCCTCCACGTCTTGCCACACAGCTTTCTACTTGCGCAAGCGGCATCGAACGTTCGGCGTGAGATTTCAGAAAAATGGTGGATAAGATTCCTGGTTGATTTGTCTGAAATTCCCGTATTTGAAGGTGTTGGCTCATATGTGATACTCCTAATACTTCAGAAAAAGCCGAGAGTAGAACTCGATCAGCCGCGCGCCAGGGTCGTCAAGTGCAGGCATTTCGTGGGGCACGCCCTTGAAGACGCCCTGGAAGGCAAGGTGGTGAGCAATGGCAATTACACAATCTATGATCTAGACCAATCCGCTTTTTCAGAACCCGTATGGGAGATTCTCCACCCCAGACAGTTCTCAATAAGGCAAGCGGTTCTTCGCCATCCTCTCCTGAAAGACTTTCTTATGGTGAGGGAAGGCTTCATCACGGGCGACGACAAGATCTTTATTCGGGATTCACAAGAAGTCCCCAGTGGCGAGAAGGCAGTATACGCGCCTTATCTCCCAGATAAACATATTAATCCTTATGCCCTGCCAACTTCAACAGGCAAGGTTGTATTCTACCCTTACATAGGCGGGAGAAGGTTGACAGTTCAGGATTTGCGTCGAGACTTTCCTAAGACATGGGCCTACTTGAAACAGCACACAAGGCGGCTGAAAAGGAGGGGGTCGGTTCGGGGAGGTAGCCCTTGGTGGAGCCCCGTTAGGCCGCGTTTACCAAGCCATATGATGCGTCCCAAAATTGTCACCCCTCACCTTATCCTTCTCCCCCGTTTTGCCCTGGACGCCACGGGCAAGTACGCTGTTTCGCGTTCCCCTCTCCTTTATCCCACGAGCGAGGGAAATGCACTTGAAATCCTCCGGTATTTCCTGGCAATTCTTAATTCATCCGTTGGGTACTGGCAGATAGCAAGGACTTCACATAAGTATAGTCGCGGCTACTTGATGCTCGAGCCAAAAACTTTGAACAACATTAGGGTCCCCGACCCTTCGAAGGTGGATGTGCTTTCCATGAAGAAGATACAGTCCTTGGTTCGTGGGCTAATTGAAGATGGGGCAAACGCGGACGTTGAATCGAAAATAGATAGCCTTGTGGCAGACCTATACGGGCTTTCGCCAGATGACCGGGAGGAACTGCAACTGGGGGGGCTGACATGATATCAATTCGACTTGCTGTCGCCAATCTCGTGCCCGGCAGGTGTTCACAAGTCCAGTCTCTGCTGCGCCCATTGCGGCCCAGACGTAACCCAGTTCCTTGTACTTTTCTCATCAGTGGATCACCTACGGTCAAGGTGATTGCAGCCGCCACCCCCAACCAACGGCATGTTGCAGTGGGCGATCTTTGGTTCCCCTCCTACGTTCGCAAGATACACTTCCGCTATCATGAGGCATGGCGACCTCTGTATACAAAAGAACAGTGGGAACTCACACACGTTCACTTGCACCTTGCCTACCAGGAGGTGGGTGCTGACCTCTTCGTCCCTATCTTAGGTTTGCATTGCCATCCCAAAAGCCAGGAAAGAGAACCTTTGAACTCGTACAGAGTTGGTCCCCACTTGCACATTGAAAAAGCCGAACAGCCATTGCCGAATTGTCACTTTCCATTGAATCTGGGCCACCTCGGCCAAGTTTTGGAATCAGTGGATTCTCTCACGGATGCTCTTAAGACCGCAATCGGTGTCATCTGTGAGGAGGTGGTCAGACGATATGCCTAAAGGGGGCGAATTCCGGGTAATTCGGGGAACCCAATACTGCTTTCGGTTTTCCGATTTCCGGCGACAGGCGATTTCCGCCCCCCTCTTTCGCCCCCCTTTCCGGTTTCCGGGTTCCGGTTTCCGAGTTCTCTCACCCGGCCCCCATCCTGCAGCCTGTCCCGACCCCTCGGGATTCCCCCTGCCTGCCACGGCGTAGTCCCGGCGCGCCGGGGCTCAGATGCTTCAATCCGTTGATGACCCGTGCGGGCCGGAGGTCCGCCATTGTTCTCTAGCCACGGGCGCGAGCCCGTGGTGAAAAAGCCGCCCTCCCCCCATCCTTTTTGAGCCCCGGCGGGGCGACTGATCCCGGCGCGCCGGGACACGCGCCCCGCCGGGGCTTCAAGAAGAAAAGGAAAAAGAAACCGAGGGATTCTCTCTGCCGCCGACCACGGGCTCGCGCCCGTGGCTAGAGTACACGCCGCCCCTCCGGGGCTCACGCCTAACCGTGCGCCGTTTGGTTGTTTCATTCCGCATTCTACATTCCGCGTTCCGCGTTGCCTTTCCCCGTTCCCCAATCATCCCTTTGCGGGGAAAAAGGGGAAAAAGGGGACATGCTACTTTTTCAGAGGAAATACCGGCGACAGGCATTTCCGTCCACCCCATCCTGCAGCCTGTCCCGACCCCTCGGGATTCCCCCCTGCGAGCCTGCCGTTTGCCGTCCATTCTGCACTCTGCACTCTGCATTTTGCACTTTCTTCTCCCCAATCCCCCTCCGCGCTCTCTGCGTCCTCTGCGTTGAAACCACACTCCCCCCTAGCAAACGGCATGCCAAAGACGCGGAAAAATAGTTATTAACATAAAGGTATGCACATGACATGGATGGAAAGAGTGCGAAATAGGGCACAAAAACCGGTAAAAACAGCACCAAAAACGTGAAAAAACCCCTAAAAAAGTCAAAATTTGCGCTAGCCCATCTTACCAAAGGCACCCCGTCCGCCGAAAAATCCCCCCGGACGCTAGCGCCAAGGCCGGTGGGTTCCAAAAAATCGCCCCAAAATACCCCCCAAAACTCGCGCCAAAAAGTTATCCACAATCCTCCTTCGCCCTGCGGGCTACGGAGGACAGGTCGCCGTGCGTAAGTTGAACCTCGGCGATTGGGAACGTGACCGTCCCGGCGGGACGGCTCGAACCCGGCTTCATCTGCGACTACGCCGTGGCAGGCGACGCGCGGGCGCTTACGTTGGGGCGGTCAGGCGGTCCTGTGTCGCCAGCCGTTCCTGGGCGACGGCCAGAAGGACGTCGGCGCTGTTGCCGTCCGACGGAAACACGGCCACGCCCGCCCGCAATCGCAACCCGGCGTCGACCATCGAGCCGAGCGCCGTCAAGCGGTCCGCCAGCAGGCGGTAGGCCGCGTTGGCCTCGCCATAGCCTTCATTCTCGCGGAGTCGGCGCGACCACGCCATGGCAAACAGGGCGGGCCCCAGTCGGCCGGCCTGGCGGCCCTTGGTGACCGAGGCCCCGATGGCGCGGCCGACCTGGTCCAGGCTCTCGGAAGAGGGCGGGGCGTCGCCCGCCGGCCTCGCCTCCAGGAGCACGAAGGGCACTTCGGCCTCGCGTTCCCACGCCCAGTCGATGAGTTTCTCGACGCACTCCTCGAAGGCTTCCGGCGCGAGGAGCGCCGTCTCGGGGTCGTACAGGACCTGGCCGGCGTAGCGCCGGCGGTGCAGGGCGGCGCGGTAGAGGCAGGCGACCGAATCGGCAAGCGGTGCGGCGGCGTCGAGGTCGTCGGCGGTGATGGGCAGGCCCTCCGCCTTGCCCGACAGGCACAGCACGCCGAAAACCTCCGCCCGTTCGCGCAGAGGAAGAAGCAATGTGGCCCCCTCGCCCTGTGCATCGGGACCTCTTGCGAGGAGCGCCCGGCCGGTGCGGAGGACCTCTTCGGCCCCGACGCGCTGCGTCTGGAGCACCTCCTCGGGGGGAGGGGGCCCGACCTGGAGCGCCTGGACGAGTTCCGAATCGACGATGGAAGACCGCTGGAGGAGAACGGTGGCCCGCGCCACGCCGAGGGCATCCAGAATGACATCCGTTCCCTCGGCCAGGATGTTTTCGGCGTCGGTCAGGGCCAGGCGGGCGATGCGGCCGGCGGCCTCGAGGAGGCGCCACGGACCCGAAGGGTCGCGACGGGCGATTCTGCGGACATGGGCGGTGCCTGCCGCGGGTCCTTTGCCTATGCGCTTCGTCGCCCCGGGCGCCTTGGGAGGTTCGGGCAATTTTGGGTGGGGGCTTGGGCGGTCCGGCACCGGCTCGGCTTGCCGGTCCGCCGGTGGGGGAGGCGGCGCGTCGGAAGGCGGCTCGGGTCGATCGTCGGGCGGAGACCCGGACTCCGGGCCGGACGGGGGACTCTGCGGCGCCAGGGCCTCGGTCAGGCGCGCCAGGTCGCCGGGAAGAACGAAATAGTCGGCCGCGCCGGCGTCCGCGAGGGCGCGGGCGGAAGGCTCGTCCTCGCATTCGGCGACGAGGTAAATGGGCGTCCGGGGTTGCTCGCAGCGAAGCGATTGCAGCCAGTCGGGCGCCCGGGCGGCCAAGTCGCGCAGATTCAAGAGGACGGCGCGCGGCGAGTTGCGCAGGGCCGCGAGAAACGCCTCGGCGGCGGAGGAGTAGGTTCGCGTCTCGTGAACGGCGCGTTCGACCAGGGCGCGGCGGGAGGCATCCCGGCAGACGAAGATCACCGCCGGTGGCGGGCGGCTGGAAAGTTTACCCGCCGTGGCGGGCGGTGCGTCTCGGCCGGGGTTCACGCCGGATCCTCCTCGCCGAGCAGGAGGCGGAGTTCATCCTCCGTGAGACGGGTCGCGGCATCCTGGCCCGCGGGCGGGTGGGGCTTGGGGGTGGGCGGTTCGGTCGCGGCCTGGGCAGGCGTTTCGGCTCCCGCCGCGGCGCGGGCCGGTCGGGCCAGGTAGGCCTCCACCGCGACGCCCCCCGTTGCCGGGCGCCGAGCGGACGCCGGCCGTATGGACAGGCTGTCGAGGAAAGCCGCGAGTCCCTTTTCGTCGGCCAGGATGAGGTCGGCGCCGACGAGTTCCGCCAGTTCGCCCTTGTACTCGAACCCCGACGAGTGGTAAGCGACGAGGAAGGCCTCGGGCCATTCTCGGCGGAGCAGGGGCAGCAGGCGGAAGTCGTCGCGGCCGAAGTAATCCACGCCCAGCAGGATGTAGCGGAAAGGATGCTCGGCGCGGGCGGCTTCGGCGAGGACCTCGTAGGGGTTGGCGGCCGTGGTGACGCGGGCGCCGGCGGCCCGGAGGCTCTGGTGGAGAATCTCCGCCAGGGCGGACCCGGGCTGCTTCAGCAGCAAGGAAGCAAGTGAAGTTGGTCGCACGTTCCGGAACCCCTCGCAGGCGCCGACGCCGATCTAGGCTTACTATGGCGACTTTATGAGACGCAGTCAAGGCGGCTTTCGTCGGCCTTGGGAGGGCCGGGACGTGAAAATGGCTTGACAGGGCTCTCCGTTCGGCCTTATAAGAAGGGACTGGCATAGGCGGGCGGACGCCGGAACGAGCGCCGCCCATGGAAAAGTGGAACTCAGGAGCCTCGCCCGCAGCGGAAGGAGAGAGGTGTATGGCGATCAACGTCGGCATCAACGGGTTCGGTCGGATCGGTCGGCTTGTGTTCCGGGTGCTCTGGCAACGCAAGAAGGGCCAGTTCAGCGTGGTCGGTATCAACGACCTTTCGGACGCCAAGACCCTGGCGCACCTTCTGAAATACGATACGGTTTACGGCCGTTTCCAGGGGACCGTCGAGGCCGCGGACGGGGCGCTGGTGGTGGACGGGACGAAGATTCCGGTGACGGCGGAGAAGGACCCGGCGGCGCTTCCGTGGGGCCAGCACAAGACGGACGTGGTGTTCGAGTGCACGGGCGTTTTCCGCGACCGGGCGGGGTGCCAGAAGCACATCGCCGCCGGGGCGAAGAAGGTGATCCTTTCGGCCCCGCCGAAAGGCGAGATTGACGCCATCATCGTCATCGGCGTGAACGACGGCACGCTGAAGCCCGAGCACAAGATCGTCTCCAACGCGTCCTGCACGACGAACTGCCTGGCGCCGGTGGCGAAGGTGCTGCACGAGTCGTTCGGCATCAAGCGCGGCCTGATGACGACCGTCCACGCCTACACGAACGACCAGCGGATTCTGGACCTCATTCACAAGGACCTGCACCGGGCGCGGGCGGCGGCCCTGAACATCATTCCGACGACAACAGGCGCGGCGGCGGCGGTCGGCAAGGTCATCCCCGCCCTCGCGGGGAAACTGAACGGCTACTCGCTGCGCGTGCCGGTGGCGGTCGGCAGCATCGTCGACCTGACGGCCGAACTGGAGAAGCCGGCCAGCGTCGAAGCGATCAACGCGGCCATGAAGAAGGCCAGCCAGGGCGCGCTGAAAGGCATCCTGGTGTACACGGACGACCCGATCGTATCGAGCGACGTCATCGGCACCACGTGCTCCAGCCTGTTCGACTCGAACCAGACGATGATGATCGACCCGACGTTCTGCAAGGTCACCTCGTGGTACGACAACGAGTGGGGCTTCTCGAACCGGATGGTGGATCTGGCCGCGAAGATTGCGGGGATGTAAACGCCACACACTCGGGAACCGGGGGCGGGCTGGCGCGGCTCGCCCCCGATTGCTCATACGGAAGGGGACCGGCCGTGGCCAAAAAACTGATCAACGCCTTGCCGATGAAGGGGAAGCGCGTCCTGATGCGCGTGGACTTCAACGTGCCGCTCGACGAGAACGGCAACGTGACGGATGACCGGCGGATCCGGATGGCGCTGCCTTCGATCGTGTGCGCGGTGGACGCGGGGGCGAGGCTTATTCTGATGAGCCACCTGGGCCGGCCCAAGGGCGAGCGCCAGGACGCGATGAGCCTGAAACCGGCGGCGGAGCGGTTGGGGCGGTTGCTGGAGCGCCCGGTGGCCCTTGCCCCCGACTGCATCGGTCCCGAGGTTGAGAAGATGGTCAAGAACCTGAAGCCGGGCCAAGTGCTTGTCCTGGAGAACCTGCGATTCCACAAAGGCGAGGAGAAGAACGATCCGCAGTTCGCCAAGGCGCTGCGGAATCTGGCGGACCTCTACGTGAACGACGCGTTCGGCACAGCGCACCGGAAGCACGCGAGCACCTACGGCGTGCCGAGCCTCATGCCCAAGGGCACCCGAGCCATCGGGTTCCTGATGGAGAAGGAACTGAAGTTTCTGGGTGAGGCGGTGGAGAGGCCCGAGCGGCCTTTCGTGGCCATTTTGGGCGGGGTGAAGGTGTCCGACAAGATCGCCGTCATCGAGAACCTCCTGGCGAAGGTTGACCGGCTCCTCGTCGGCGGGGCGATGGCGTACGTGTTCATGGTCGCCCGCGGCCAGGAGGTCGGCAAGAGCAAGGTCGAGCGCGTCAAGGAGGAGAAGGACGGCTCGAAGACCGACGTCATCGCCCTGGCGAAGAAACTCCTCGTGAAGATCGAGGCCTCCAAGGCCGAGGTGCTCTTCCCGGTGGACCACCTTGTGGCCAAGGAAGCGTCGGCCGACGCGGAGACCGACGTGCAGGGACCCGAGATCCAGAAAGGATGGATGGGCGTGGACATCGGGCCCGAGACGATTGAACTGTACCGCGAGCGGCTGGCGGACGCCAAGACGGTGATCTGGAACGGGCCCATGGGCATCTTCGAGATGGCGCCGTTTGCGGAGGGGAGCCGGGCGATTTGCGAGGCCCTGGCCCAGGTGGACGAACACGGCACGGCGATCGTGGGCGGCGGGGATACGGGCGCGGCCGTCGAGAAGTTCGGCCTGGTTGAGGAAATGACCCACATTTCGACGGGTGGCGGGGCGAGCCTGGAGTTTCTCGAAGGCAAGCCGTTCGCCACGATTGAGATCATCGACGACGCGTAATGAATAAAAAGGAGCGGGGCCTTGAGACGTCGGCTCGCGAAGTTGCCTCGTCCGGCCATCGCCCCGAGCCTCCTGGCCTCGGATTTCGCCCGCCTGGCCGAGGAGATCGCGCGCGTCGAGGAGGCCGGGGCCGACCTGTTGCACGTGGACGTGATGGACGGCCACTTCGTGCCCAACCTGACCATTGGGCCCGTGGTCGTGGAGAGCATCCGGGCCGTCACGGACCTTCTGGTCGACGTGCACCTGATGATTGCGGAGCCCGCGCGGTACCTCCAGGCGTTTGCCGAGGCGGGCGCCGATAACATCACCTTCCACGCCGAAGTCGTCGCCGAGCCGCAAGCGCTGGCCGACCGGATTCACGAACTCGGCTGCTCGGCGGGCATCACGATCAACCCCGACGGGCCGCAGGACCGACTCCGGCTCGCCGTGCCGCACGTCGAAATGGTCCTGCTGATGACCATCTACGCGGGCTTTGGCGGGCAGGAGTTTATGCCCGAGGTCCTGCCGACGATCCGCAAGGTCCGAGAGTGGTTGAAGCCGAACCAGCGGCTGGAGGTGGACGGCGGCATCAGTCCCGAGACCATCGGCGAGGCGGCGAAGGCGGGGGCCGACGTGTTCGTCGCGGGGACGGCCGTCTTCGGCGCGCCGGACCGCGACTACGCGCGGGCCATCGCCGACCTGCGAAGCGCCGCCGACGCGGGCGCACGGCCAGCGGGCCCCAGGGACGAGGCGTGAAATGGCCATCAAAGGCCGGGCCAAAAAGAAAGACATACCGGAAGGCCTTTGGCTGCGGTGCCCCGGCTGCGAGGAGATGGTTTACCGCAAGCGGGTCGAAGAGAATCTGCACGTCTGTCCGGAATGCCAGTACCATTTCAAGATCGGGGCGCGGCAGCGGATCGCGCTGCTGGCCGACGCCGACAGTTTCGAGGAGTACCTGCCCAACCTCGTGTCGCCCGATCCGCTCGGGTTTAAGGATCGCAAGACGTACGTGGAACGTCTGGCGGAGGCGCGGCGGGAGACGAACCTCTACGACGCCGCCGTCGTCGGGCGGGCGTACATCAAGGGGCGGCCCGTGGTGCTCGGCGCGCTTGACCCGAATTTCATCATGGGATCGATGGGGTCGGTGGTCGGCGAGAAGATCGCGACGGCGGCCGAAAAGGCGACCGAACTGGCCGTCCCGCTCGTCATTTGCAGCGCCTCGGGCGGCGCCCGGATGCAGGAGAGCGTCCTGAGCCTGGCGCAGATGGCGAAGACGAGCGCAGCGGTGGGTCGGCTTGACCGGGCAGGGGGGCTGTACATCAGCGTGATGACGAACCCGACGACCGCCGGGGTCGCGGCCAGTTTCGCCTTCCTGGGCGACCTCATCATCGCCGAACCGGGCGCCATGATCGGTTTTACGGGACCTCGCGTCATTTACCAGACCATCCGGCAGGAACTCCCGGAGGGGTTTCAAACCGCGGAGTTCATGCTGGAGCATGGCTTCGTGGACCGCATCACCCACCGCCGAGACCTCCGGAGCGAAATAGCCGCACTGATTGACTATTGCTAGATATAGCCGGCGGACCGGCCGCGGGCGGCCCCGGCGATCCACTTCGCAGACCCTTCGCAGGCGCGTGTTGTCCCCGTCGGGAGGACCGTGGTCCAGGAGGTCATCGGCGCGGGGCAAGAGGGGACGAAAAAACCGTTTCAGGCCGAGATTTCTTCTTGGCGCGCCCGCCGACGATGTGCTATAATCCCTTGGCTTTATTAGCGATCATACTCCTTATCCCGAAAACTCGCAGGGGGAACAGAGCGGTGCTGAGGAAATTTTTCCAAAGGCTCCGTGGCGGCCAAGCGGCTGAATTGGGCGGCTATAGTGCGCTCGGTGTAATCCGCCAAGGGAGCATGTCCACCATTTTCAAGGGCCGGGACCGCAAGACCCGCGGCTTGGTTGCCATCAAGATTCATAAGCCCGAGGCCAGAAAAACCGTCGAACGCCTGGAGTCCCGGCACCGGGATTTTACGGAAGGTCAGATTACCTGCGCCTTCGACCACCCCAATGTCATCAAGTGTCTGGATCATGGCAACCTGGCCGGAAACGACTATGTGGTTATGGAATACCTGGAAGGCGTGACGCTGGCCAGCCTGATGTCCGGCAAGAGTCGGAGGCTGAACGGTAAGCGGCTCTCGTACCTGCATCAGGCGGCGTCGGGGCTGGCCCATGTGCACGCTAAGCGCTTTGTACACCACGACTTCTGTGCGAAGAACCTGTTCGTCACGAATGAGGATCGGGTCAAGTTGATTGATTTCGGCCTGGCGTTGCCCTTGCTGGATTTGCCCGTCGTGCGGAGTCGCGTAGGCACGGCGGAGATTCTGGCCCCTGAATTGCTTCGTTGCGAACCGTGCGATCACCGAATTGATATTTTTGCCTGGGGGGTCGTGGCATACGAGTTGTTCGCCGGACAGTGGCCTTTTGAGAGTCCCGAACACCACCAGGTTCTGAACAAGATCCTCAACGTCCACCCAGTGTCCCTGGACCGCCGGGCGCCCGATTTGCCGCAGGAAGTGGCCCACCTTGTCATGCGGTGCCTGGAGAAAGACCCCGATCAACGGCTGAGCAGCATGAATACGGCTGTTGGGGTACTTGGAAGGCACCTGAACACTTCTGCCTGACCTCCTGGAGGGTGTTGGAAGGGGCAGGTGGCTGGCGCGAGGCCGACCGCCCTTTCCGGACGCTGGCGACTCTCCGAATCGTCCTTCAGACGTCCAGATTATCAGACCCAAGGGCCGATTTCTGCATTTCGGGCGCCCAGGTTGCCGAAAAGGGAGATAGAAGAGGCCGGAATGGTTCCAGGTGGCCCCTTACCAAGGAGGCAAATTGCTGGACACCTGGAGAGCAAGACGCCGCCGGATTTCATTTGACAGGCCCCCTCGGGCGCTGTATTATACTGTTAGGGGCCGGTTACATAGGGTGGCGAGGTGACCCATGGCTAGGTTCCACCACGCCGAAATAGCCGATCTCGGGAGACAACTCGCTTTTTCCCCCGCCACTGTCCGTCTAGAGCAGGTCAATCGGGCGGAGCGTCTGGCCTGTTTGGTGGAACCCGGCCGAACATACCCCTACGAGTTCGTCTGCTATCAAATCACGGGTTACCGCCCGCGCGGTAAGGCGATCGGCAATCTTCCGGGAAAAACCTTGCGCGAAGATCTCGTGCGCCTCGTGGAACAATTGTCGGCGACGCTCGAGATTCGGGTGTCCGAGGTCGGAGAGCCGGTGCTTCTGATCGCCGAGTCGGCGAAGCATTTCAACGTTTCGGAGAAGACCATCCAACGGTGGCGGCGCGGGGGCCTGGTGTCGCGGAAGTTCGTCTGGCCGGACGGTCGGATGCGGGTGGGGTTCCTGCGGTCGAGCGTCGAGCGATTTGCGTCGCGGCACCACGAGCAGGTGGAGGCGGGCGCCAAGTTCAGCCGGGTTTTGCCGGACGAGCGGCGGGAGATCATCCGGCGTGCGCGGCGGCTGAGCCTCTTCTGCCACTGCTGCCTGTTCGAGGTTTCCAAGCGCGTGGCGCGGAAACTCGGCCGGGCCGTCGAAACCGTCCGCCAGACCATCAAGGAGTACGACCGCCAGCACCCGTACAAAAAACTGTTCCCGGAGGTCGGGGAGCCGCTGCGGGCCTACGACCGGCGCCTGATTTACCAGGCGTACCAGCGCGGCGTGAGCGTGCATGGCCTGGCGAGGCGCTTCTGCCGCACCCGGTCCAGCATCTACCGGATCATCACGGAAGAGCGGGCCCGCGAGATCCTCCGGGAACCGATCGAGTTCATGCCGAGCCCGGAGTTTGAACGCCCGGACGCGGATGCCCTGATTCTGGGCGGCGCGGCCGAGGCGGAGGCGGCGGAGGGGAAACGCCGGCCCTCGCCCCCGAAAGGCCTGCCGATCTATCTGAAGAGCCTCTATAAGACGGCCCTTCTGTCGAGGGAGGAGGAGCGGGACCTCTTCCGCCGCTACAACTACCTGAAGTTCAAGGCCGCCAAATTGCGCGAGAGGCTCGAGGGCACGCTTTCGCCCAAGGTGGCCGACATCGAGGAGATTGAGCGCCTGCTGGACGAGGCGCACCGCGCGAAGAACTGTATCATCCAGGCGAACCTTCGGCTGGTGGTGAACATTGCGAAGCGGCACGTGGGGCTTCAGACGAACTTCTTCGAGTTGATCTCCGACGGGAACATGAGCCTCATCCGCGCGGTCGACAAGTTCGACTACACGCGGGGTTTCAAGTTCTCGACCTATGCCTCGTGGGCGATCATGAAGAACTTCGCCCGCAGCGTGCCGAAGGCCGGCGTCCGCCGCGAACGCTTTCAGACCGGCCGCGAGGAACTCCTGGAAACGAGCCGGGACCTCCGGTTCGAGGGCGAAGAACCGTACCAGGAACCCGACATCTCCGTCCGCCAGTCCGTCGAGCGGGTGCTCGACCAACTGGCCCCGCGCGAGCGAGAGATCGTGATGCGCCGTTTCGGTCTGGGCGACACGCCTGGCCCGCAGACCCTCGAGGAAGTGGGCCGGCACTTCGGCGTCACGAAGGAGCGCATCCGCCAGATCGAGGGCCGCGCGCTGGGGAAACTCCGCGGCCTCATCAACCCCAAAACCGTCGAAGAAGTCCTGAGTTAGACCCTATGCCTGGTGGTTTCCTTAGGATCGATCTCTCCGGAAAATCTCCTTGACGAATTACGCCATTGGCGTATACTATTCTGCGTGATCTTCATCGAGACCGGCATTTTCACGAGCGAGATCAAACGGCTTCTGCCCGACGAAGAGTACCGCACGCTTCAAACGGCTCTTATGCTGAGGCCGGACGCGGGCGATCTCATTCGGGGAGGTGGCGGTCTGCGTAAGATCCGTTGGAGGCTTCCTGGCGCGGGTAAGCGCGGGTCGTTGCGGCTGATTTACTACTGGGATGCTCGAAATACAATTTTCATGCTCTTGCCTTACAGAAAGACGGAACAGGACGATTTGACACCGAACCAACTCAGGCGGCTCCGTGCGCTGGTGAAGGAGTGTTTGGAATGAAGAAAGAAAACTTCGAGAAACTGGTGGCCAGCATTCGTGAGGCGGGCGAAATCAAGGCAGGCCGTCGGCCCGCCAGCCGCGTGCACGCAGTCAGGCCCCCGGACATCAAGGCTGTCCGCAGGAGGCTCAGGGTGTCGCAAGGGCAGTTTGCGGCGATGATCGGCGTCAGCCCCCGCACTCTCCAGAACTGGGAACAGGGCCGACGCGAGCCCGAGGGACCCGCCAAGGCGCTTCTGCGGGTGGCAGCACACAATCCGAGGGCGGTCCTGCGAGCCTTACAGCAGAGTTAAGGGTTCGTGTAGGCGCACCGCGGGATCGTGATGTGCCGCTTCGGCCTGGGCGACACGCCGGGCCCGCAGACCCTCGAGGAAGTGGGCTGGCACTTCGGCGTCACCAAGGAGCGCATCCGCCAGATCGAGGGTCGCGCGCTGGGGAAACTCCGCGGCCTCATCAACCCCAAAACCGTCGAGGAAGTCCTGAGTTAGGCCATCGGACGTTCACCGGTCGGAGCGCGGGTTCGGAAACCGGGCTGCGCCGGCTGGGCGCATGACACGGGCACAGGCTCCGGAGGTGTCAGAGAAGAGGCTCTAGTCGGACGGCTCGTCCAGCAGGTGCCCGAGTTTGCGGCGCTTCGTGTCGAGGTACCGCGCGTTGAGTTCGTTCGGTTCGACCACCAGGGGCACGCGCTCGACGATCTTCAGGCCGTAGCCTTCGAGGGCGACCACTTTGCGCGGGTTGTTCGTCATCAGGCGGACCTGGCGTATCCCTAAGTCCACCATGATCTGGGCCCCGATGCCGTATTCCCGGAGGTCCGGCTCGAAACCGAGGCGCTCGTTCGCCTCGACCGTGTCGAGGCCCTCTTCCTGCTGGAGCCGATAGGCGCGGATCTTGTTCACGAGGCCGATGCCGCGGCCTTCCTGGCGCATGTAAACGATGGCGCCGCGCCCTTCCTGGGCGACGCGTGCCATCGCCAGGTCCAGTTGCTGGCCGCAGTCGCACGCCAGGCTCCGGAACACGTCGCCGGTCAGGCATTCCGAGTGGATGCGGACGAGGACCGGATCGGCCTGGACCGGAATCTTGCCGTCCGGGCCGGCGACGCCGATGCCGCCCAACGTCAGCGCCATGTGCGGGTAGGGGTCCACCTGGGCCTCGTACACGTGGACGTCGAACTCGGCGTGGCGCGTCGGCAGGCGGGCCTCGGCCGTCTTGCGGACGAGGTGCTCTTGTTTGCGGCGAAACGCGATTGTTTGGGCCACGGAGCACATCTTCAAGCCGTGCTCACGGCAAAACCCGATGAGGTCCGGCACGCGGGCCATCGTGCCGTCCGACTTCATGATTTCGCAGATGACACCGGCCGGTTTCAGGCCCGCCAGGCGCGCCAGGTCCACCGCGCCCTCGGTCTGGCCCGCCCGCACCAGGACGCCCCCTTCACGGGCGCGAATCGGAAACACGTGGCCCGGACGAGCGAGATCTTCGGGCCGCACGTCGTCGGCGACGGCCACCTGGACCGTGCGGGCGCGGTCGGCGGCGCTGATGCCCGTCGTGACGCCCGTCCGCGCATCCACCGAGACGGTGAAGGCTGTGCCGAACGCGCTCGTGTTGTCCAGCGTCTGCGGCGGCAAACCGAGCCGGTCAATCCGTTCCGGAGCCATGGGCAGGCAGATGAGCCCCCGGCCGTGGGCCGCCATGAAGTTGATGATGTCCGGGGTTGCCTTTTCGGCGGCGCAGACGAGGTCCCCCTCGTTTTCGCGCTGCTCGTCGTCCACGAGGACGATCAGGCGGCCGGCCCGGAGGTCGTCCAGAATCTCGGGAATCGGGGCGAATGGGTCGCTCATGACAGGCGTATGGTATCCGGCAAGCCTGCGGGAATCAAGGGGCCGGGGGCCGGCCGAAGGCCGTAGGTTTCTTTGACGCCGCCGGCCGGGGCCCTTATAATCCGGCCATCTTGGCGGGAGCCACGGATGGGAATCTTTCCGTGCATCGTCGTTCCGGCGTTCATCGCTCTGGCGGTGGCGCTGATTGTTTTCGGCATCCTGAAGGCGCGCCAGCGGCGCGAGGCGATGACCCGCCTGGCCGCCGAACTCGGCTTCGAGTACTACCCGGACGACCCGTGGAGCCTGGAGGACAAGTACGCGATGTTCGAACTTTTCGGCCGCGGCCACAGCCGGGGGGCGTCCAACGTGATCTGCGGCGATGTGGACGGCCGGGCCGTCGTCGCCTTCGACTATCGGTATACGACCGGCAGCGGGAAGAACGAATCGACGCACTCGTGCCAGGCGCTCGTGATGGGCCTGCCGATCCTGGCCGCAGGGCTTCGGATGCGGTCGGAGAACCTGTTCGACCGCGTCGCGTCGTGGGTCGGCTACGAGGATATTGATTTTGAGAGCGACGAGTTTAGCCGCCGCTACCACGTCGCGTGCGACGACCGGCGCTTTGCGTACGACATTCTTCACGCGAGGCTGATTGACTACTTGCTGGGGTGCGGCAACGTGCCGAACCTGGAGATGCAAGGCCCTCTGATGGTCCTCTTCGAGAGTCAGGGTGACGCGGCGAACGTGCGCCGGTTGCTCGCCATCGGCCGCGAAATCGTCGCCAGCATTCCGGAATACGTGTTGCATGCACGGGGCATCGGCAGGGAATAAGAGCCTCTAATGCTCTGTTGAAAATATCCCCTCTCCCTTGATGGGAGAGGGGGAGGGGTGAGGGTGAATGCCTTTGTTCCCCCCCCTCACCCTACCCTCTCCCACGAAGGGGAGAGGGCAAACAAAGGCATGTCTTCAATAAAGCATTTGTCGCTCTAAGGAGAGTCGGCATGAACGAGTTCGCGGCGATCTGGGCAGCCATGCTGGCCCAGAAAGAGGTGGTCGCCGGGCTGCCGTGCTGCCTGATTCCGGCGGCGATTCTCGCCCTCGCGGCGGCGCTGGTGATCGTCGGCATGTACAACAGCCTCGTGCGCGGCCGGAACCACGTGAAGGAATCGTGGGCGGGCATCGACACGGAACTCAAGCGCCGGTATGACCTTATTCCGAACCTCGTGGAGACCGTCAAGGGCTATGCGGCCCACGAGCGCGAGGTCTTCGAGCGCGTCGTCGAGGCGCGCTCGCGCGCGGTGGCCTCCACCGGGTCGCCCGCCTCGCAGGCGCAGGACGAGAACGTCCTCGTGCAGGCCCTCCGGCAACTTTTTGCGCTGCGCGAGGCGTATCCGAACCTGAAGGCGAGCCAGAACTTCCTCGCCCTCCAGAAACAACTGGCCGAGACCGAGGACCGGATCCAGGCCTCGCGGCGGCTCTACAACGGCAACGTCCGCGAGTTCAACAACCGCTGCGAAATGTTCCCGACGAACATCCTGGCCTCCATGTTCCACTTCGAAAGGGCCGAGTTCTTCGAGATCGAGTCCGCCATCGAACGCGAGGCGCCGAAGGTGGACCTCGGCGGGACGAACTAATCGCTATCTGGTAGGTCTTGCCAACTTGCCGCGCGGCGGGTCTCCGCACCCGCCGCGTCGACCTTTCGGCGCGCTCAGCGGTGGCGCGGTCCAGCGGGCGGTTCGGGAAGGTTTCGTTTCAACTCCGGTAGGTCTCGCTCGACAATCTGCCAGACACGGTCCTTGTCCACACCGAGGTAATCGTGAACCAGCACGTTGCGAAATCCGGCCAACGCGCGCCAGTCCACCTTCGAGTGCTGCTGCTTAAAAGTGTCCGAGATCCGTTGGGTGGATTCCGCCATCACCTGAAGGTTGCGGATAACGGCGTCCTGTACCATGGAGGACCGCATGAAGGCTTCTCGCCCGCCTTCGACGTATTGCTCGATGCGTTGGATGCACTCGTGGATATGTATGAGATAGAGGCGGTCGTCCTTCATAGGGGCACGGCCTCGCGCAGGATGCGGTCGCGGATGTACCAGTGCAGGCTCGGCTCGGTCACGACGTCCACGTCCCGGCCGAGCAGTTCGCGCAGGTCCATGAGCAGGCCGCCGAGGTCCAGCAGGCTCCGGCGGGGTTCGAGGTCCACGAGGAAATCCACGTCGCTGTCCGGCCCGGAGTCGCCGCGCGCGGCCGAGCCGAAGATGCGCACGTTCCGGGCCCCATGCCGGGCCGCCAGCGACAGAATCGCCTCACGCTTCTCCTGCAACAGGCTTGCGACAGGCAAGGCTGTTCCTCCAACAGAGCCACCTTATGATTAGACTAGCGATCCTCCGGCGGGTGTCAAGTCGGCGGTCGGCCCAGCGTTTCATCCATCGCCCCCGGGCGGTAGCCTTCCAGGTCGATCGCCACGTACGTGTAGCCGAGGGCCTTTATCTCCCGCACGATGCATTCGCGGTGGCCGACGAGGCGGGCGATGTCGGCCGGCGCGACCTCGATCCGTGCGACCGTGCCGTGGTCGCGCACGCGGCAGCCGTCGAACCGGAGTTCCCGAAGGAGCCTCTCGGCGGCCGCGACGCGCTCCAGGGCCTCGGGCGTTATCTCGGCGCCGTAGGGGAACCGGCTCGCCAGACAGGCCATCGCCGGACGGTTCCAGGTTGGGAACCCGAGTTGCCTCGACAGTTCGCGGACGTCGGCTTTCGTGAAGCCTGCTTCCTTCAGCGGGCTTCGGACGCCCAGTTCCACCGCCGCGCGGAGTCCCGGGCGGTGCTCGGACGGATCGTCGGCGTTGGCGCCGTCGCAGACGGCGGCCAGGCCGCGCTCGTCTGCCAGCCGCCGGACGGTGCTGAAGAGTTCCCGCTTGCAGTAATAGCAGCGATTGGGCGGATTGTGGCGGAAGTGGGGGATGTCGAGTTCGCGTGTCTCGATGATGACGTGTTCGGCACCGAGGTGCCGGGCGATGTCGCGGGCGCGATCGCGTTCCTCCGCCACGTAGGTCTCGCTGTCGGCGGTGACGGCGAGGACCTTGCCCGAGCCGAGAACGCGGCAGGCCTCGGCCAGGAGCAGCGTCGAATCCACGCCGCCCGAAAAGGCGACCGCCACGGAGCCGAGGTCCCGCAAAATCGTCTCCATCGAAAAGCGTTTCGCTTGAAGGCCGGCATCGTCGGTCACGGTCGGTTCTCCGGTGAGATGATGAGGTGCTTGGCGAGTTCGTCGTCGGCCGGCCGGGCGTCGACGACGCGCGGCGCCTCGCCGACGGGCGCGACGCGGACCGGGTGGACCTCGCCGGGTTTGGCCTTGCCGTAGCGGAGCGTCAGGCCCGCCGCAATCGCCAGGTTCTCGTCGCTCGCGTCGCCGCGAAGAAGCGTCGTGGGCCCCGGCATGCGGTCGGCCTCGAAGCGGACGTCGCCCGGCAGGAAGAGTTTTTCGATCCGGAGATTGTCCTCATGGCGGCGGCCGACGACGACGCGCGACCCGTCCGGTCTTCGCCCCGGCGCAGCGGGGCTTCGCCCTGGCGGAGGCGGGAGGCGAAAGTGGCGGCCGACCTTCAGCAGTTCCACGCCGGCGATCGTCGGATTGCCGTGGTCCATCAGTTCCCGCAGGCGCCAGGCGAAGCCCGGGTCCGTCAGGAGGCATCCGCCGGCGGGCGTCGGATAGTCCGTCAGGCCGAACTCGGCGGCAAGAGCCATCTGCGGTTTTCGCGAGCGGCCGGCGAAATCCATGAGCGCGTCGCGGTTCACCTTGCCTTCGCGCTCCGGGCGAGTGGGCGGCAGGCATTTCGCCGAGAGCGGCCGAACGAGAAGGTCCTCCAGGCCCGCCTCGCGCGCCACGAGGGCGAGGGCCCCGCGGTGCTGGGACATCGGCCTCTGGCCCAGCACCTCGCCGGTAAAGACGAAGTCGGCCCCTTCCTCCTCCATGAGGCGCTTGGCCTGGCGGAGGGTCCAGATGCGGCAATCGATGCACGGGTTCATCCGCTTGCCGAATCCGTGTTCCGGGTGCTGGATCATCTCGAGGTCGGCCAGGGCGGCATTCACCAGGCGGATTGGCACGCCGCGCGCCTCGACGGCCCGGACGCCCGCGTTCCTTTCGTCTTCGGCGAGCAGTTTCGGATGCCAGAGGTGCTGGATGTGCAGCGCGAGGATCTCGATGCCTTGCCGCTGGAGCAGACAGACAGCCAGTTGCGAGTCCAGACCGCCCGAGATGCACCCGATGGCTTTCGTCATCCGCGCTCGCCTTGTTTTCCGTGAGGACGCTGTATACTATGCCCCGGACGGACGGGAATCAAGCGAGGTGACGATTGACGGACCGCAGGGACGACGGCGCGCTTTCCGAAAGAATCCGGCAGGCGCTTGACGGGAAGGTCCTCGGCGACGTGCTGACGGACCGGATCAGCCTGACGGCCTACGCGACGGCCGCCTGCATCTACCGCATCATGCCGCTCGCCGTCGTCGTGCCGAAGGACGCGGCGGACGTGGCGTCGGCGGTGCGGGTCGCAGGCGAACTCGGCGTGCCGATCATCGCGCGCGGGGCCGGGTCGGGCCTCGCCGGCCAGGCGCTCGGTCGCGGCATCATCCTGGACTTCACGAAGTACATGAACCGCGTCCTGGAGATCGACGCGGAGCGGAAAATTGTGCGCGTCCAGCCCGGCGCCGTCACCGGAAAAGTGAACGAGGCCCTGGCCGAGCACAACCTGATGCTCGGGCCCGACCCGTCGAGCGAACCGTTTTGCACCATCGGGGGCAACCTCGGCAACAACGCCTCCGGGTCTCGCGGCATGCGGTACGGCTCGATGAAGGAGTACGTGGCATACCTGGACGTGGTGCTCGCGGACGGGTCCGAGGTGCGGCTGGATGCGATCCAGTTCGCCGCCCCGCTTGCGGGGCGCTGTCAGTGCCCAGCGCCCGGTAAACTGGGCGGCGAACCCCCCAAGGATTTTTTCGGTCGAATCGTTGAAGGGACGCGCCGGCTCGTCGCTGAGCACGCCGACCTCATCCGCCGATACGAGCCGCACACGAGCAAGAACAGCGCCGGCTACAACCTCTTCGAGGCCGTGCGCGGCGGCCGGCTGGACCTGGCGCGCCTCGTCGTGGGTTCCGAAGGGACGCTGGCCGTCATCGTCGAGGCGGGCTTGCGCGTCGTGCCGAAACCGCGCGAGCGAGCCAGCGTGCTCCTGTGGTTCACGGACCTGGAGAAGGCGGGCGAAGCGGTCCATCACATTCTGCGTCTCGGGCCGAGCGCGTGCGAGATCATGGAGCGCCGCTTCTTGGACATCGTCCGCGCGGAGGGGATCGTCTCGGAGAAGTTCCTGCCGAAAGAGGCCGACACGGTCCTGTTGGTGGAGCAACTCTCCGACAGCCGGGCCGAGAACGAGGCCTTCATCGTCGGCGTTCGCCGCCTGGTGGTGGATGAACCGGGGCTGGCGTTCGGGGCCGTCGACGCTTACGACCCGCAGGAGCAGGAAAACCTTTGGCAGGTGCGCAAGCGCGCCGTCCAGATCCTCCAGCGCCTGCCGGGACCGCGCCGCGTCCTGCCGTTCATCGAGGACATCACGGTCCCGCCCGATAAACTCGTGGCGTTCATCCGGGGCCTGCGCGAGGTGCTCAATCGCAGCGGGGCCGAGGCCGCCGTTTATGGCCACGCGGGCGACTCGAACCTGCACGCCCGGCCGATGCTGGATACGCGCGTCGCGGCGGACGTGGAGCGGATGCGGGCGATTGCCGACGGAGTGGCGCGCCTGACGATTGACCTGGGCGGTACCATTTCGTGCGAGCACGGCGACGGCCTGACGCGAAGCGCGTACCTGCGCCTCCAGTTCGGGCCGCTCTACGACGTCATGCGCGACCTGAAACGCCTCTGGGACCCGAAGGGGATTTTGAATCCCGGCAAGATTATCACCGACGAGCGCGAAATCCACCTTGAGGACTTGCGCCTGGAACCGGGCTGGTCGCGCCGGCCGACGGGCGAAGCCTTCGACCGCGAGCCGTGGGCGGGCGAACTCGAGCGGTGCCACGGGTGCGGCACGTGCCGGGCCTATTGCCCCGTGTACCTGGCGACGCGCGACGAGGTGGCGAGCCCGCGCGCCAAGGCGAATCTGCTGCGGGAAGCGATTGCCGGCCGGCTGGGTCTGGCGGCCCTCGACGAGGGGCGGATGCGGGCCGTCGCCGACCTCTGCTACAACTGCAAGACGTGCCTTGTGGAGTGCCCGAGCGGCGTCGACGTTCCCGGCCTGGTCCTGAGGCACAAGGAGCACCTGGCGGAGCGGGGCGGCCTGGGGTTTTGCGACCGCCTGATGGGGAAGGTGCGGCTGATGGGGCGCGTCGGCAGCGCGATGGCGCCGGTGGCGAACTTTTTCCTGCGGCGGGGCGCGGTGCGCTGGATGATGGAGAAGGCGGGCGGCATCGGCCGGCGGGCGGCGATGCCGGCGTTCTCTCGCGGCGGCGTCAAAGAAGGAACCGCGGCCGGGCCGGACGACGACCCGGTTCGCAAAGTCGCGTACTTCGCCGGGTGCTTCGAACTGTTCAACGAACCGGCGAGCGGGCGCGCGGCCGTGGCCGTGCTCGAGGCCCTCGGCTGCGAGGTTCTGATTCCCGAGCAGCGGTGCTGCGGCATCGTGAAGATATCGGCCGGCGACGCCGAGGCGGCCGCGAAGGACCGCGAGTTCAACCTTGCGGCGCTCGCGCCCCTGGCGGAGGCGGGATACACCATCGTGAGCGGATGCCCGTCCTGCGTCCTGGTGCTCGCGGAAGACTATCCGGAGATGGCGCCGGAAGACGCGCGGGCGCGCCTCGTCGCCGAGCACACGCGGGACATTCATGACCTCGTGGAAGAAATTGCGGGCGATGCCTTTTCGCGCGGCGGGTCGGGAGACCCGCCGCGCAAGGGCTTGTGGCAGGGCCGGCGCCTGGCGTACCACGCCCCGTGCCATCTGCGCGCGGCGGGAAGGGGAGAGCAGCCGAAACGCCTGCTGGAGCGGTTGCTGGGGATACGGTTTGCGGTGACGAACACGACGTGCTGCGGGATGGGTGGGACGTTCGGCGTCAAGGCGAAGAACGCGGCCCTTTCGGGGACAATCGCCGAGGCGGTCGTCGAGCGGATTCGCGCCTCCGGGGCCGAGGCCGTGGTGACGAGTTGCGGCATGTGTCGGACGCAACTGGCCCACGGGACCGGCCTCGCGGTGTACCATCCGATGGAACTTTTCGCTGCGGCGCTCCAAAGCGGTCCAACAGGACTGGTCCGAGTGCCGGAGTGAACGGTTCAGGCTGCCTCACAGGCCGAGAGGTTGGATGCCGCCGAGCCGCTGGCCGAAAGCGCAGACCATGGCTGCTGCAAGCAACTCTCGCCACTGTGTGGGCGGCAGACCTTTTCCGTCGGGCGAATAGCCTGCCTGGGGGTTGATGCGCGTAGTGCGTCTCCCCTGCGCAAAGTACACGGTGAGCCGCTCGGCGTAGCCGTCCTCTGTGCCAAGGCTGTGTCCCTCGTCGTATGTTGCGGGCGGATCGGTCTGGAGCCACGCCAAGATGAAATGACGTAATTCCTCGATTTCATCAGGCGAAAGAACCCTCCACGGCCGTGCGTCCAGAAGGCCCACGACCTTCTCTTCCTCATGTGGAAGCATGGGGTCGGGTGCGCTGGCCGTTTGCTGGATGCCGCGTATGCGACCGGCCGCCAGGTCTATTTCGAATGTGCGGAGAGAAGTGAAGGTAAAGCCCGCCCCTGGGCTCGTTCCAGACCACGCGTAGTAAAAAACGCGCTGCGGGGCCGCAGCGCTATCGGGCCCAAGCGGGGCACTGGAGCACCCGCTGGTGACGAGGAGAACCATTGCTGCAAGGAGCGATGAGCGTAGCATCGGAGGGCCCTTAACGAGGTCCGGGTTACCTGCTCCCGAATGATTGGACGCAACCCGACCGCAGCGGTTCCGTCCTGCCCCGCGGTCCAGGGCACCGGCCTGTAGTCCGTCAGCCGATGAAACTTCTGGCGGATGCGCTGGCGGCGTCTGCCTCCGCATGCCGGCTGACGTGAAGAGCGAGGCGTCAGCCGAACATTTCCGTCCAGGTGTTTTCGTATCGTCCCAGGCCGATGCGCGAGTGGTTGCCGAGCATGTTCTTGTGGTGTCCCGGGCTGTGGAACCACTGGAGGTTGGTTTCAGGTCCTGTGCGTGCGCCGGCGGCGATGTTCTCGGCATGGGCGGTGGTGCCGAACCGCTTGGCGCGGTCCCAGGGCGTGGCCTTGCCCGGCACCGGCGAGTCGTGGCTGAAAAACTTTTTCTCGACCATGTCCTTGGAATGGTCGCGTCCGGCTTCGCAGAGTTTGACGTCGATCCGGAGGGGCTTCAAGCCCAGGAGGAGCCGGACGCGGTTCAGGTCGCGTATGCCGTTGGCCTCCTCGAAATCAATCTGGGGCTCGAGGGCGACGTTGGCGATGAGGGCCTCGCGGTCGGCGTCGCTCGTGGCGAGGGTGAGGGCGGTCGCGAGCATCTCGTCGGCCTCGAGGACGCTCTCAAACGGCGGGGCTTCCTGCGGTCCGCCTTCGCGCCGGGGTCCGTGCTTGGCGACGTAATCGGCGGCGCGGAACCAGTGCCCGCCGAGTTCCACGAGTTCGTCGCGCTGCGTCTTCAGCGACGGAGCGGCGGCCAGGACGTCCTTCGGGTCGATCCACAGCAGTTCGTTCAATTTCGCCATCGCGGGGTCGCCTTTGGCGACGATTTCTTCCTTCGAGAGGTCGGTTTTTCGGCCGAGGGCGAGGACGGCTTCCCGAAGCGAGTCGATTTCTTTCGGGTCGCGATTGCTGAACCGGGTGCGCAACAGGTTTTGGGCGGCTTTGAAGAAGTCGGCCCGGTAGCGCGTCTGGAGGGGGACGAATTCCTTGTTGATGAGGCCGAGCAACTGGGCCGGCGCCGGGCCGCCGATCGCCAGGATTCCGCCGACGGCCTCGGCGCGCTTGTCGGGTTCCGCCTTGGCCCGTCGGAAGACGTTCAAGAGGTCGGTGACCTGGCGGCGCTGGTCGGCGGTCAGCGTCGGCGTGGGATCGGCGGCCTGCAAGGGCGCCTGGATGGTCGTCGCCGCGAGAAGCACGAGGGCAACCAGAGAATTCCTCGTCATGGAATGTTTTCCGGCGCGCGAACGATGAAGCCCTTCGGCCGTTGCAGGTCGCCTAGTGATGCGACGGCTCGCCGAGGATCTGGATGAGTTGCTCGTACTTCTCGTCCCGCAGTTCCGGCGTCTTGGCTTCGAGGCAGAGGCGCAGCAGGGGTTCGGTATTGGACGGCCGGCAGTTGAACCACCAATCGTCGTACTCGACCGTGACGCCGTCGAGAAAATCCACCTTGCCGTCCGAGAATGTCCGCGCGAGGCGTTTGATCAAGCCCGCCTTGTCCCGGACCTCGAAGTTGACCTCGCCGGTCGTCGAGTAGCGGCGCAGCGGTTTGACGAGTTCGCTGAAGGTCTGCTCGGGATGGGACGAGAGGACCGTGAGAACCTTTAGCAGCGTGATGACGGCGTTGTCGCAGAAGTAGTTGTCGCGGTAGTAGGAATGTCCCGACAGTTCCCCCCCGAACGGGGCGTTCGTCTCGCGCATGGCAGCCTTGAGGAAACTGTGGCCGACGCGTTCGCGTCTCGGCACGCCGCCGTGGGACAAGATCTCCTCGCGCAGGGCCCAACTGGACCTGAGGTCGTAGACGATCGTCGCACCCCGCTCCCGGGCCAGGACGCCGGGCGCCAGCAGGGCCGTGATGAGGTCGTTCGAGACCCCCTCGCCGTTCTCGTCCACGAAGCCGACGCGGTCGGCGTCGCCGTCGAAGCACGCGCCGAGGGCGGCCCCGGAGGCGCGGAGGCGGGCTTTCAGTTCCTCGAGGTTCGCTTCCTTCAGGGGATTCGGTTCGTGCTTGAATCGGCCGGCGCGCTCGTAGTTGAGGCCCTCGACCTGGAGGTTGTACTCCCTCAGGAGGCTGGGCGTCCATTTTGAAGCCATGCCGTTCGAGGTGTCGACGACGATCTTCATCGGACGGATTTCGCCGGCGAACTTTTTCAGGTGCAGCAGGTACGCGCTGGAGATGTCGTGCATGCGGAGAGGTCCGGATGCGGGCTTGTCGGTGTTGGCCGTCTGTGCGACGATCTCCTTAATCTTTTCCAGGCCCGACCCCATGCCGACGGGGATGGACCCCGGCCCCGTGATCTTGAATCCGTTGTACGTGACGGGGTTGTGGCTGGCGGTGACCATGACGCCGCCGAGCGCCGCCAGGCTGCCGACCGCGAAGTAAACGGCGGGGGTTTCCACCTCGCCGAGAAAGCAGGCGCCCACGCCGGCCGCACGGATTCCTTCGGCCACAGCGCGGGCCAGGTCCTCGCTCGTCGGCCGCATGTCGTGCCCGACGACGACCTCCTGCGTTTCGGGCTTGAACCGTGCTTCCGGCTCGAGGCGCTCCAGCAGGTGCGTGGCCGTGCCGAAGCCCACTTTCCATGCGAGGGTCTTCGTGATCTGGCTGTCCACCAGGCCGCGAATGTCGTACGCCTTGAAGATCTTGTCGAGGTCCATGCCGGACTCGGCCGGCGGAGGGGGAGGCTGGTCGGTCACGTCGCGCCACTTGCAGGTCTTGCATTTGGGGAAATGGCGGGAGCGTCGTCCGCGGCAAATGGCCTCCGTGATCGGATACTTCTCGTCGGGGCAGCGGCGCGATTCGGATGGGTCGATGGACACGGCCTTCTCCCTGGGCTACAGGTGGAACTTCGGGCTCTGTCCGAGGAACTCCCTCGGGTTGTGCCAGACGACGCGCTCGATGACGCTTTCGGGCATGGCCATTTCGCGCATCACGCCGATCGTTGTGGGGACGGCGAGGGCGTCGCTCGCTTCCCAGTCGGCCGAGGAATTGAGCAGCATCCGCTCGGGGCCGTAGTCGCGGAGGATGAGGGCGGCCTCTTCGGGCGTGAGTTTGCCCGGGTAGACCGTCAGTCCGGTCCAGCATCCGGTCGCGCGGGCCGTCTCGATCGTCTCCGCGGTGCAGTGGTCGACGACGCACAGATGCCGCGGCGGGTCCGTTTCGCGGATGACGTCGGCGATGATCTCCGTGCCGCGCGCCTTCTCGGCCGCGTGAGGCGTGTGGATGATGCAGAGGACCTTGCGTTCGGCGGCCATCCGGAGTTGCCGGCGGAACATCCGGATTTCGTTCTCGGTGTTCTTGTTGAGGCCGATTTCGCCGATGCCGAGGCACGTCGGCCTCGCCAGGTATGGATCGATTGCGGCGAGGACCTTTTCGGTCAGTTCGACGTTCTCGCTTTCCTTCGGGTTGACCGCCAGACAAGAGTAGTGCCGGATGCCGCGCTTCGCCGCCCGCTGCGGCTCGAAGGTCGTCAGGTGATTGAAGTAGTCGAGGTGGCTCTCGGGGTACAAACGGTCGGTGCCGGGCCAGAAAGCGGGCTCGCAGACGGCGACGATGCCCGCGGCGGCCATCACCAGGTAATCGTCGGTGGTCCGGCTCAGCATGTGAATGTGGGGGTCGATGATCCGCATCGGCGTCTCCGATTCGTTTGGTGAATGCGTATCCTTGGGTCCGGGCTGCGGAAATGATAAGAGGCGGTGGCGCCGAAATCAAGAACAGACCCTTGCCGTGGCACGCCCGGGGTGGTACAATGCCACCAGTAACGGCGGCAAGGAATGACCCGCCGGGGACCTGTTAAGGAGAGCGGCGATGTGCAAAACGTGCGGCTGCAAGGACAAGAAGAAACCGAAGCCCAAGAAGTAGGCGAAATCCACAGTTTTCCTCTGAGAACGCCCGTCCGCGGGCGTTCTCTTTTCCGGCCTTGGGCGCCTTGACTTTTCCGGCCGTCGCGGCGAACAATAAAGTGGAAAGAAGGAGAGCGGCGCGGAGATCGGCCGAGCCGAGAGAAACATTCAGGTCCGTAAAGCGCTGTCCTATCCCCCCAGGATAGCGCACAAGTCCGGGCGGGGCCACGGCGACCCCGCCCGGATCTTTTTGGCTGGGGCACAGGTAGGCACGCCGACCATGCCGCCCGTTTTGTTGGACGCTAAGCCCCTGCGCGCCTCCCCAACGCGGCGCGGACGACCGTTGCGAACTCGCGAGCCGCGGCGTAGGCTTGTTCGACGTTCCCGATGTCCAAGTCGGCCCGAACATCGTAGTCCGCCGTCTGGCGCATGTCGAACGCGTCAAGAATCGCCCGGTGATGCTTCGGGGGCGAGCAGACCGGGCTGGACGAGTTCCTTGCCGACGGCGGAGAGGACGGCGCGGTGGCTGGTGTACTGAAGTCCCTTGCTGGCCAGCAGAGCCGACGCGGCGTGGAACATGGCATAGTAGCAGCGGTCTGCCGCGCCGTCGGGGTGCCCGGCTTTGAGGAGAAGGTCGGCCTGCTCGAGCGCCGCATCGGCCTTCGCCAAAAGCGCCGACTCCAGGGTGCTCAAATGGGGACTCCTTCGGATTCGAGTCGCATGGCGTAGGGCGCGCCCTCTTGCTTGAGGCGCTTTAAGTGGCGTGCCTCCAGCACGTGAACGTCCAGAAGAACCCCGTAGTCCAGAATGACGGCGGAGACTTCCTCGAACACGGCGCGCCGCAGGTCTGGGGTTTGACGGTCCACGAGAACGGCAATGTCAATGTCCGAGCCGACAGAGTCTGTGCCCCGGGCTTTCGACCCATAGAAGAGGATCGCGACAGCGCGCGGCCCCAGACGCGCGCGGACTCGCCGCGCCAGTTCCTCGATAGCCTGTTTGTCGCGTTTGACAAGCCTCATGGCGTACCATTCCGCACGCGCGCCAACGAATGATCCTCATGTGAGCAAGCCCTGTCAACCCCAAAGCCGCGGCAGCGATGCCTCACGGTGTCGCGCAGCCGTGTGACGGGTCGGTGCCCTGGATCCCGCTGTCAGAGGAAAGGGGTGGACGAATCGGCCCCTCCGGCCGCCCCACTCGCCCCGTGCCGATTCTTACTTACCGCACCGCCGGCCGCCCACGTCAACGGTCTTCTGGTGGCTGCGTCTCCTGGGCAGGTTCCGGCGTCTCGGAGGCCGGCATTTCAGTCTCGGCGGATGGGGATGCTGGAGGGGCGTCCTTGGTCAGTTGCTCGACGAAAACCGCGTCGGGCTCGAACCCAAGTTCGCGGGCCTTCTCGACGTCCGCCCAGGCCTTCTCGTAATCTTTCATCCGGTGATACGTTTCGGCGCGGCGGGCGTAGGCTTCGCCGGCCTTGGGCTCGAGTTCAATGGCCCGCGCGAAGTCGGCCAGCGCGCTTTCGTAATCCCCCTTGCCGGCGTAGGCCGATCCGCGGCACCAGTAGCCCATCGCCCATTTCGGGTACGGTTCCAGGGCCTTGGTGAAGTCCTGGACGGCCAGGTCGTATTGGGCGAGGCCCATGTAGGCCTTGGCGCGCCGGAAATACCCGTGCGCCTGCCGGCCGAGTTCGATGGCCCTAGTGGCATCCTCGACGGCGCGCTGGTAAAGACCTTTGGCGATCCACACGTCGGCGCGGCCGCAGTAGGCATCCGCGCAACCGGGATCGATCCGGATCGCGCTATTGTGGTCTTCCAGAGCGCGGTCAAGTTCGCCCTTGCCCGCGTAAGCATTGCCGCGGGTGTTGTACGCGTTGGCGTATTCGGGATCAACTTGGAGCGCTCGGTTTTCTTCCCCGATCGCTTTATCGTAGTCTCCCATCTCGAAGTAGACGATCGCACGGTTGTGGTATGCCTGCTTGAAGTTGGGATTGAGTTCCAGAGCCTTGGCGAAATCCTCAAGGGCCTCCTTTCGCTGGCCTTTCGCGTTCCTTGCGTTGCCGCGGTTGTTGTATGCGTTGGCGTTTGACGGCTTGTACTCAATCGCCTTCGTGTAGTCCTGAATGGCGAGGTCTTGCTGGCCCCTTTTCGCGTACAGTGCGCCGCGGTTGTCGTAGGCGCTGGAGAAATCGGGTTTCAGTTCGATGGCCTTGGTGTAGGCCGCGATAGCATCGTCTGTGCGCCCGTAGTGTTTGTGTACATCGGCGATTCCGAAGTAGGCGGATGCCGAGTCCGGATCGCGCTTGAGCGCCTCCAGGTAGTTGGCCTGCGCCTCGTCGTACTTGCCCATATCGCAGTACACGTCACCCAGGTTGTTATACGGGGCGGCGTAGTTATGCCAACCGAGGGAGATGGCCTTGTTGCAGTCGGCCAGGGCTTTGTCCAAGTCCCCCTTCTTCCTGTAAGCGATGCTGCGATTGTTGAAAGCGTAGGCGTAATTCGGCCAGAGTTCGAGGGCTTTGTTATAGTCTTCAATTGCCCGGTCCGGCTGTTCCTTGTCAGCGTAGATGATGCCGCGGTTGTTGTAGGCGATGGCATACTTCGGGTCGAGTTCGATGGCCCGGTCGTAGTCGGCCAGGGCGCGGTCCTGGTCGCCCAGGTGATCGTAGCAGTAGCCGCGGTCCTTCCACGCGACGGCGTTCTTTGGGCTGAGTTCTATGACGCGGTCGTAGTCCCCGATAGCCTTCTTGAACTCGCCCGTCTCGCGGTAGGCGAACGCCCGGCCGTGGATCGCATCCGCCCACTTCGGCGAGGCCTCGATCGCCTTCGTGTAGTCGGGGATGGCGCTGGTGTATTGGTCCATGTCGGCGTAGGCGACCGCGCGGCCGTAGTATGCGTCCGCGTCGGCGGGATTGAGTTCGATGCACTTCGTGTAGTCGGCGACGGCGCGCTCGTGCTCCCCCTCCTCGTTCAGGGCGGTGGCGCGCCGGTAATAGGCAGGGGCGAAGGTGGGTGCCCGACGGATGGCTTCGCTGTAATCCTGGATCGCCTTTTTGGGGTCGTTCAGGTCGCTATAGGCGCATCCGCGGTGATAATAGATAGTGCTGTGGTCGCCGCCTCGGTCAATGGCCCTCGTGTAATCGGCGATAGCGGCCGCGTAGTCGCCGCTCGCGGCTCGGCTCCGGCCGAGGCAGTAATGCGTGTGAACGACGTCCGGCCTCAAGTCGACGGCCGACGTGAAGGCCTGGATCGCCTCCGCGTAATACCCTTTTTCTTCGCACAGCAGGCCATACTGTCGGTAGTGGCCGTAGGCGAGATCGCGGATCTCGAGAGAGGCCGCAAAGTCCTTCGCCGCCGCTTCGTACCGTCCTTTCCTGCTGCGCGCCACGCCGCGCGCCAGCCGCCCCTGCGCCGTGCCGATCAGCAACCGACCGCAGTGAACCATGTCTTTAAGCGCCGCCTCCGGCTGCCCGCGGTCCCAGCGGCCTTTGCTGCGGATGCCGTGCGACATCGCCAAGTACTTGCGCAACTCCAGGGCCCGGTCGAAGGCCGGCGATTCCAGCACGCGGTCTGGCGTCTCGGCGGCCTCGAAGCCCCGCTCAATCAACGCGTTGGCCTCGCCGGCGATCAGTTCCAGCGCCTTCGTGAAGTCCGGGATCGCGCGGTCGTAGTCATTGTCGGCTGCGTACGCCAGACCCCGGCAGACGTACGCCTCGCCGAAGTCGGGCTTGAGGCGGATCGCCTCGCCGAACCAACTGATCATGGCCGACGCCTCGCGGGACTCCGCGCCTTTCCGCAGGGCGTCGAAGGCCTGGATGTCGGTCGCCGTGCGCTGCGGTCCGCAGCCGAACATTGCCGCAGCCACCAGCGCCGCCGCCCCGATGATTCCGATAAGCCCAACGCGGTTTCGGACCATGATCGTCCCCCCCAGACTGGAGTTGAAAAGCAACCTGCCAAGCGGGGTTGCTTCCCCGCCTTGCAGCGTCAAGGTTAGATGCCTGAACCGGCGGTGTCAATCCCTTCGCCGCCCGCTGAAGTGCGAGAGCGCGCTATTTCGACGCCGGTGCCGCCGCGGGAGCGGCGAGGACGGCCGTGGGCTTGAGGAAGAGGTAGTAGAGTTTGCCTTCGTTCTGGGCGCGGCCGGCGAGTTCGCCCGCTTCCGCCCCGACGCCGAGGTACACGTCGCATCGGCCTGGCGCGCGGATCGCGCCGCCGGCGTCCTGGTCGAGGGCGAACGCGCTATAGGGCGCGTCGTCCACCGTGCCGCCGGCGAGGCGCTTCGGCATCTTGGCCGAGACAAACGCCAGGCACGCCGGCGGAAAAATCCTCTTGTCGGTGGCGATGGTGCGCCGCGTGGTCACAGGCTCGTTGAGGCATCCGCGCGGCCGGCCGTCGTCCACGACGGCGAAGAAGATGAATCGCGGGTTCCGCCAGGTGTACGATTTAACCTCGGTCGGGTGGGCGCGGAAGTAGGCGATCATCGCCGGCAGGCCGTCGCGCTTGCCGATCTTGCCGTCCTTCACCAGTTCCGCCCGGACGCTGCGATACTCATGGCCGTTGTTGGCCGTGTAGCCGACGGTCACCAGTTTGCCGTCGGGCATCCGCAGTTTCGCGGAGCCCTGGATGTGGGCGACGTACACCTCGAACGGGTCCGCCATCCACACGAGTTCCTGCCCCGCGTACATGCCGCTCGTCTCGATGGAGCGGCGATCTGGCAGGGGCGTCGTCGGCGTGCCGTCGGGCTGCTTCACGAGGCCGGCCGGGGGGCTGAAGAGCGGGTACTTGAACTTCTCCGTCCGCACCGGCGAGCCGGCGAAGATCGGCGTGTAGTAGCCCGTGAAAAGGACGGTGCCCTTGTTGTCGCAGCCGACGGAAATGTACACGTCGAAGTCGCGGCGGATGGCGTCGTTCATCTGGGCCGGCGTCCGTCCCGCCTCCACGAGCGCGAGGAACGCCTTCAGGCTCGCCACCGCCTGGTCGTGCGTGATCGTGCCGTAGGGGAAGTGCTTCCGGCTCGACGGCTTGGCGAGGTAGTTGAGGCTGCCGGCGATGGCTTCGCGCAGGCCCGCCGGGTCCGTGCAGGCAGGCGCAAAGTCGGGTATCTGGCGGTAGTCGGTGATTCGGCGCAGCGCGAGTTGGCCCGGCGGCAACGGGGCCTCGTAGTTGAGTTCCATCGGCTCCTCTCGCTCGGGCTTTCGGCAGCCGGCGAGGGCGGCGACACAGAGGACGACCAGCAAGAACGCACGCAGGATTCTCATCGCAAACCTCCCGAGGGTGCAGGCAACGTCGGCTCCAGGGCGCGGCGATTATGCCTTGGCGCGGGGGCCTTGTCAATTACACTTCGCTGAACCGCCTTCGATGATCGCCGCGAACGCCGTGCCGCACGACCGGCAGACGAGTTGCGCCCCGTCGAGCGAAAGCCACAGGCGGGCCCGGCAATCGGGGCACCGCGGCACCCGGACGCGGAGCCCGCCCCCGGCCGTCTCCAGGCGCGCCCGGCGCGACGGAAAGAGGCGCCGTCGCCAGCCCAGCACAACCCGCACCGTCCACCAGGTCCAGGCGAGCCAGGCGAGCAAGAACGCGATGGCCGCCCAACCCCACAGAAGGTCGTTGTCGACCTGGTCGAAGCGGAGGCGCTCCCACTTGTCAAAACCCTCCGTCATGAGGACGAGTGCGAGGTAGAGGAGCCCGCCCGCAAGGAAAGTCGTGGCCCAGGCGCCGACGCGCGTGAGAACCCGCGCCCAGCCGAGGCCGCGCCGGACGCCCCAGCCCGCCAGGGACGCGAGGGCGCCCCAAGCGGCAAAGAAAAGGAACGCGCTTCCCAGAAAGAGCCAGGCGAAGGCCGGGGGCCATTCCTGGTCGACGGCAAACCGGATGGCGGTCCCGAGCACGACGACGGTAATGAGTGTGGGTCCCAGCGCAATACAGCCCCGGCCGGTGAATCGGACGAGCGGATCCTCAAGTACGGGAATCGCCCGACTCCGTTTCCACCGCCGCCAGGCGACCCACGCTGCGCCCGTTTCCACGAGGTCACACGCGACGATGCCCGAACACGCGCCGAGAACCAGCCAGAAACCGATCTCCGCCCAGACCTCCATGGCGGACGACCACACGGCAAACGCCCAGTACGTCCATACGCCCGCTGCGCCGGCGAGGATGATTTTCAGAAGCGCCAGGATGTGTCTTCCGACGGCCGAGCGGACCCGGCGGTTCACGAAGGTCAGCCCGGCCGCGGCCACCGCGAACACGGGAATGCTGACGAGCGTCGGCGCTTCCCAGACGAGGGCCCAACCGTTGTAGGTGATCTTCGGGGCGTCCTTTTCGCACCCCTTGACGGTGACGATCGGCAGGAGCATGGCGGCGAGGATGCCGACGGCCAGCCCTCGCCGTATCCATGCCAGGACGGAATCGAGCATCCCGCGTCTCCGAAGGCGGTGCGTGCCGCGCTACGGCCCGCCTTCCGGCGGGCGTTCGAGGATCTGGATGGTGACGGCGTTCGTCTCCAGGTCGCCGGTCCACCAGATGGAGGGCGGTCCGGTGCCGGCGGCGGCTTCGGCCGCCCGGCTCCGCGCGACGCGGTACGCGGCCGTCACGCGATAGACGCCGGCCTTGTTAAAACCGAAGAGGTTCCGCCCGAACCGCTCGTAGGAGAGGTCCTTGCCGGCGGAGACTTCCTCCGGCGTCGGGGCGGGGAAGGCGTCCAGGCTCTTGCCGAACAGGACGTTCAGGTTGATCGTTTGTCCCCAGAACGCGCCTTCGCGCAGAAAGGCCTGCGCCTCGGGCACCGTGTTGCCGTCGTCCGCCCACGGGATAACCTGGCGGATGAAGAGCGGGGCAGCCGCGTTGCCGACCGGCGTCACAGTGACCGTGAGGCTCCGCTCCAGCCGCGCGTCGACGGCCAGGCTCCGCGGTCCCCGGTTGATGAGGCGGAACTCGACCTCGACCGGTTCGCCGAGGGCGTAATGGCTCTTCGCCGGCCTCAGGAGGCCCGCCAGGCCGGAGACCGCCTCGCCCGGCTTGTACGAGGACGGTGCGGGAAGGTCCACTTGTTCCTTGGCGGCAGGAGGGGCCGGCGTCGTGCCGGCCTCAGCCGCGGGGAGGCCGATCGGCTCCGGGGCCGGCGGCGCCTCGGGCAGATTGACCGCGCCGACCTGGAACGACAGGCCGTTGGAGGGGATCCGGGCGTTGCCCGTCGGGGCGGCCAGCATGACGACGAGCGTGTACCGGCCGGCGGAAAGGTCGTAGTACTTCGCGAGGTCGAGGGTCTCGACGAAACTGGCCTTCGGCAAAATGAGGGCGGGCGTCGGGGGAGGCGGCGGGACCTGGCCCGTGACGATCTTCCCCTTGTCGGGGACGATGCGGCCGGCGAGGTCGCGGATGCGGATGGCGCCTTGGCCCGGCAGGTACAGTTGGCCGTCGCGTTCGGCGATTGGCGCCTGGAGATATGTCGCGGAATCCGATCCCTCATTCGTGAGGCGAATCTCGACCGTCTTCGGGCTGTCCACCTGAAAGACTTTCTCCAGAGGCCGGACCGAAAGCCGCAGGCTCTCGCCCCCGGAGCCGCGCTGGGCCTCGGCCGCTGCCAGTTCCCTCAGGGCCGTCGCCTCGGCGCTGGCGGCCTCGAACCCGTAGTTGCCGACGAGTTGGAACCGGCGGTCGGCCTGCTCCGAGAGCGGCTTGATGGCGACGACGAACTGGCGCCCCTCGAGTTCCGCGCGGGGCAGGTCGAACGACCGGACGACGCTCTCCACGTGGACCGAAATGGTGCCGGGCAGGAGATGGCCCTTGAACGTTTCGAGGATCGGCCCGCGGACCTCCCACACGAGCCGCGGCGCCGCCGTCGGATTCGCCTGGACCGATTCGATCTGGAACTGGACGACGTCGCTTGCGGATTCGTAGACGACCTTGAGGTCGTCGACGCTGAGCGGCGCCCGGGCGGCCAAGGTTGAAGGCGCCGCGCCGGCTGCGACCAGCCCGGCGAGGGTGACGAGGAGCATCCATCGCTTCATGGCCGAAGCCTCCTTTTCGCGTTAGCCAGCCGCCGACAGTGTACTTTTTTGACGCCGCTGCGTAAAGGATAAGCCCAGGGACTGGAGTCCCTGGGCTTACTCGTGCGCGGCGGCGCGGATCGCTTCGAGGATCCGCACGTCGGCGGCCGGCAGGGGATAGTCGGCGATTCGCTCCGGGCGGACCCAGCGGGCCTCGTCGCACCCGAGGGCCTTCGCCCGGCCGCGGGCGGAGCGGCAGTGGTAGCAGCGGAGCGTCACGCGGAGGTGCGAGTACGCGTGGGTCACCTCGATGAGGTGCTCGCCGACGGTCACCGCGAGGTCGCATTCCTCCCGCAGTTCTCGGCGGATGCAGGCTTCGGCGGATTCGCCGGGCTGAATCTTGCCGCCGGGGAACTCCCACAGGCCGCCGAGCATCGCGTCGGCCCGGCGCTTGCAGAGGAGAATCCGTCCCCGTCGCCACACGATGCCGGCCCCGACCTGGATGTGGGGGATGGGCCGCCGTGCGCGGCGCGCGGGTATCTTCTCCTGGAGATTGCGGGCGAACGCGAGGCACAGGCCCCGGACCGGGCAGGCGCGGCAGTTGGGTTGGCGCGGCGTACAGACGCGGCTGCCGAGTTCCATCACCGCCTGGTTCCAATCGCCGGGGGTCTTGTCGGGCACGAGCGTCTCGGCGGCGCGCCAGAGGCCGGCGCGCGTCGCGCCGGCGTCCGTGGCCTCGCGGATGGCGAGCCAGCGGGCGATGACGCGGACGGCGTTCGCGTCGAGCGCCGCGAGGGGCCGACCGAACGCGATCGACAGGACCGCCCCGCAGGTGTAGCGTCCGACGCCGGGCAATCGTCCGAATGCCCCCGGGTCGTCGGGCATGCGCCCGCCGTGGTCGCGGACGATGCGCCGGGCGGCCTCGTGCAGATTCAGCGCGCGGCGATAGTAGCCGAGGCCCTGCCAGACCTTCAGCACCGCCTGGTCGGACGCGCGGGCGAGCGCCCCGACGGTCGGGAATCGCTTGAGGAATCTCGCATAGTAGGGCAGGGCGGTCGGAACCTGGGTCTGCTGGAGCATCACCTCGGCGACCCAGATGCGGTAGGGGTCGCGCGTGCGGCGCCAGGCGAGGTCGCGCTTGTTCTTCGTGTACCACGCGAGCAGCCGCCGGCGCAGCGTGCGGCGATTTTTTTCCGGGAGTCGGCGAAGATAGTTTTTAATCCTACAACGCCACTTGACCCTTTTGCGCGGTGGGTTCGCCGCCCCGCTTGCGGGGCGCTGGTCCCGGCGCGCCGGGACGCGGGGCAAGCCCCGCGGCGAACCCATCGCGCAGGAAATGGCGTTCTTGGCCCGTGGCGCGGCGTCCCGGCGGGACACCGCGCTAAGTGGCGTTGTAGTATTAGTGGACGGCGGGGCCAGCGGCGGATCCCTTCGTCAGGCGAGGCGGGCATCGCCACGGCGAAGCCGGGCTTTACCCTAGCGGAGCCGGGCGGCGACGGCAAGGGCCTCGTCGTACCGCCGGATCTGGTTCCCCCAATCGTATTGCTGCACGCCGTTGGCGAGTTTCGCCAGGCGGTTCCACGGGCCTTCGCCCCGGAGGAGCCGACCGAGTTTCACCCGCAGTTCGCGCTCGTCCTTATAAAGGAACGTCTCGTGGAATTCGGCGGGCACAATCTCGGGGTAACTCAGGCGCGCGGGCAGCAGGGGAAAGCACCCGGCCGCTATCGCCTCGATGACCGAGAGGCCGAAAAACTCGTGGATCGCCGTCGAAACGACGATGTCCGCCTCCCGCACGCATTCCTCATACGCCCGGCGGTCGGGCACGTAGCCGAACCGGACCAGGCGGTCGGCCAGGCGCCGCTTGGCTTCCTCGAAGACCGCCGGCCACTTGCGGAAGGTCTCACCCACGACGGTCAGGCGGAACGGCACGCCTTCCTGGGCCAGGAAGAAGAGGATCTCGAAGAACGCCTCGGGGTTTTTGTCGTATTCCCACCGGTGGTTCCAGAGGATAGTGAGGGGGGGCTGGCGGTCCGTGCGTTTGCGTCCTGCGACGAAAGGCCTCAGGTCCATGCCGGGCGGCATGACGCGGCTGCGCTCGCGGATGGAGTCCGGGAGACCCTCGGGGACGAAGTCCGGCATCTTGGCCAGCAGCCGGCCGACCGCCTCGAGAAATGAATCGCGGTGGAACGCCGAGTTGAACCACACCTCGGTGGACGCGAGACACGTCACCAGGTTCGTGAAGGCGTACTGGAAATCGCGGCGCTGGCCGGGCTCCAGCGGATACGAGAGTTGATTCTCGTGGAAATAGGTGACGACGGGCCGGCGCGCGAGGTCCGGCGGGGCGAGGGCTTTCCAGTCGGCGACGCTGAGGAAATCGCTCGCGAAGACCAGGTCGAAGCCTTTGGCGGCCAATGGCGCCGCCTCGCGGGCCAGGTGCAGGGCGGCCCCGCGCATCCGCCACTTCCATTTCCGCGCCGGCATTCCGAGCAGCGTCCAGTCGTGGCGGCTGCGGGCCTGGAGGCCGTGGAGGAAGTCGGCGTGCGACCCCCCGAGGTACGGTTCGAGCGCCAGGATGCGGACGGCGTTAGCCATATTTGGGTCCGGCGTTTGAGGCGCCCCAAGTTTAAGGTGTGAGGGGCGCCGTGAAAAGGGCAAAGTGGTCCCTCCCCGGGCCGATGCGGAAAATGTGCTTGCTTTTGACCGGCGCTTGCCCGGACAATTGCCCGGCTTGCCGGGAAGATGCAGCGCCGTCTCGGGGGCGGACGCACACTCGGCCATACCGGAGGTCTGAAATGAATCCGAAGGTTCTCGTGGCAGCGGCGATTCTGCTGGCGGCGGCCGGCGGGGTGTGGGCGGCGGACGAGGTCCGCGTGGTACGGGAGGTGGCGGCGAAGGACGCCGGTGCGCTTTACCCGAGCAACCGCGCGCCGCTCGTGCCCAGCCCGTTCGTCAAGTTGCCGATCGGCGCCATCACGCCCCGGGGCTGGCTGCGGCGCCAGTTGGAACTGGAGCGCGAGGGCATGACCGGCCGCCTCACGGAACTCTCGCGCTGGTGCAAGTTCGAGGGCAACTCCTGGGCCGACCCGAGCGGCCAGGGGCACAGCGGCTGGGAGGAGTTGCCGTACTGGCTCAAGGGCTATGGCGACCTGGGCTACGTGCTGAAGGACGAGGCGATCATCAAGGAGGCGCGCCGCTGGATCGAACCGGTGCTGGCGAGCCAGGAGCCGGACGGCTGGTTCGGCCCGCGCGGCCTCAAGACCTCGCTGAAGGGCAAGACCGATTTTTGGCCGCACATGCTCATGCTCAACATCCTCCAGTCGCACTACGAGTACACGGGCGACGCGCGGGTCCTGCCGTTCATGGCCCGCTACTTCAAGTGGCAACTGGCCTACCCGGACGCCGATTTCATAGCCGGCTACTGGCCCAAGATGCGCATGGGCGACAACATCGAGAGCCTCTACTGGCTCTACAATCGCACGGGCGAGAAGTCGCTGCTGGACCTGGGACCGAAGATTCACCGCTCGGGCGCCAACTGGACCGACGGCATTCCGAACTGGCACGGGGTCAACCTCTCGCAGGGCTTCCGCGAGCCGGGCGTCTATTACATGCAGACCGGCGACCGGAAGTTTTTGGAGGCCGCCGGACGCAACTACGACACGATCACCGGTATCTACGGGCAGTTCCCCGGCGGCGGCCTGGCAGCCGACGAGAACTGCCGGCCGGGCTACACCGACCCGCGCCAAGGCACCGAGACGTGCACGTGGGTCGAGTTCATGCACAGTTTCGAGATGCTCACGAAGATCTCGGGCCATCCCCTGTGGGCCGACCGATGCGAGGAGATCGCCTTCAACTCGTTCCCCGCCTCGATGACGCCCGACCTGAAGGGCCTGCATTACCTGACCGCCGCCAACCAGGCCGTCCTCGACTCCAAGAATCACAGCCCGGGCATCCAGAACGGCGGCTGCATGTTCGGCTATAACCCGCACGGATACCGCTGCTGCCAGCACAACGTGTCGCACGGTTGGCCGTACTACGCCCAGGAGATGTGGCTGGCCACGTGGGACCGCGGCCTGTGCGCCTCGCTCTACGGCGCGTCGGAGGTCGAGGCCAAGGTTGGCGACGGCACGACCGTCCAGATCGCCGAGGCCACCGCCTACCCGGCCGACGAGACCGTTACGCTGACCCTCTCGACGCCCAAGGCGGTCCGGTTCCCGCTCTACCTGCGGATTCCGCGGTGGTGCCAGGACGCCAAGGTTTCGGTCAACGGCAAGGCCCTCAAGGCCAAGGCCGAGCCGCTCTCGTACCTCGTCATCGACCGCACGTGGGCCGACGGCGACAAGGTGGTGCTCGACCTGCCGATGCGTCTGGCCGCCACGGTGTGGGAAAAAAACAAGGGGGCCGTGAGCGTCCGCCGCGGGCCCCTGGCGTTCTCCCTGCGGATCGGCGAGAAATGGGTCCGTTACGGCGGGACCGATGCGTGGCCGGCCATGGAGGTGCATCCGACGACCGCCTGGAACTACGGCCTGGAACTCGACCCGCAGAACCCCGACGCCTCCATCCGGGTGGTCAAGAAGGCGTGGCCCATCGCGGGGCTTCCGTTTGCCCTGGAGGCGGCGCCCGTTGAACTGCTGGCCAAGGCCCGCAAGATCCCCGAGTGGACGCTCGACCGCCACGACCTGGTCGCGGTGCTCCAGGCCAGCCCGGCCCGCACGGAGGAGCCCGTCGAGACGGTGACGCTCGTGCCGATGGGCTGGGCGCGGTTGCGGATCTCGGTCTTCCCGGTGGTGAGCGATTCGCCCCAGGCCCAGAAGTGGGCCGAGGCTGCCGCCGCGCCGGCCTCCTCGCCTTGAGGCGGCGTGTGTTAATCCTACAATGCCACTTGACCCTTTTGCGCGGTGGGTCTCCGCACCCACCGCGCAGGAAGGTACAATCCGGGCACATGGTTTACACAATAGACCGGGCACATGGTTTACAACTGGGGCATGGAAGGAGGCGACCATGCCTTGGCGGGAGACCGGTGCCGTGGACGAGCGAGAAGGGTTTGTCGAGG
>Ga0315288_10000726_pt1 | contig 41715 bp, 36 predicted proteins | sample YL17G11_20_MG_FD_203454 | JGI IMG/M metagenome (GOLD analysis project Ga0315288, IMG submission 203454) | Sediment microbial communities from Yellowstone Lake, YNP, Wyoming, USA - YL17G11_20 | ecosystem: Environmental > Aquatic > Freshwater > Lake > Sediment | place: USA: Wyoming | collected...
TGTTTTGCCGAGGCGACGGCCCCGACGGAGCCGAAGCCGAGGCAATACACGTCGCCGCGAACGCCGCAGGCGTCATATAATTCAAACTGCTGTGCGGCCGATGATGATTGTATTCCAGCCGCCAGTTCTCCGCAAGAATCTTCGCAGCTTTGACGCTGTAAAACGGCTGGCGATTATTATGTATCATCCCGAAGCGGGATTTGGGGCTAAACGCATCCCTGGGGGCTAACCGATGCCGGATGTTGGCGGTGTTACTTGCCAACGATGATTCTTTGTGCTATATTTGTTATTACCGGGGTGTAGCTCAGTTTGGCTAGAGCGCTTGGTTCGGGACCAAGAGGTCGCTGGTTCAAGTCCAGTCACCCCGATTTTTGCTCGCCCAGCGAGCAAAAATAGAGCAGTGGAACAGTAGAACCACGGGCTGGAAGCCCGTGCTACAGTAAATCGACTGGGTCGATGTCGATGGCGATGGTAACGGCTGGGCGAATAGGGGGGGCTTTGCGAAGAGTTACGAACAACTTGTGCAAAATGGCGGGCTGGGGGGCCTGGAGGATAATTTGCAGCCGATGGAAGGTTTGTATCCGGCTGATTATGGCAGGCATAGGGCCGCGAACCTTGACCTGCAAGTGTTCGTCAGACACAATCCGGTCAATCCTTTCTCGTAGCGCATTGGCGGCCAGTTCGAGTTTTTCGTAGGTCCTGTCCCGCAGGGTAATCAAAGCCAGGCGCCAGAAGGGGGGCAGGTTGCAATTTTGTCGGTGCTTCAATTCCTCTTTGACAAAGCCATCGAAGTCGCCTTTGAGGGCAAATTGAATCGCGGGCTGGTTGCCTAAAAATGTTTGGACGAAGACGATGCCTTTTTTGGCGGAGCGGCCCGCGCGGCCTGCCACCTGGCTAATCAGTTGAAACGTTCTTTCGTTGGCCCTGAAATCGGGCAGATAAAGCGATGTATCTGCGCTGATGATGCCGACAAGTGTGACGTTGGGGAAGTGCAGGCCCTTGGCCAGCATCTGTGTCCCGGCCAGAACGTTAATCCGCCCGTCGCTGAAATCTCGCAGCACGCGATAATAGTCGGCCCCTTTCATTGAATCGCTGTCCACCCGCGAGACCTTTGCCTGTGGGAATCTCTTAGCCAGTTCCTCTTCGAGGCGTTGTGCGCCGAGGCCAATCATCGCCATACCTTTGCCGCAGAGGGGACATTTTTCGGGGACGAGTGTTTGTGAGCCGCAATAATGACAGACTGCGCAGCCGGTGCGTATATGTTTGCCTGTAATTGTGGCGAATTGGGCGACGCTTCGCCCTGGCCCGACTTCGCTATCGCTACGCCGGGCAGGCGTTTTATGAAATGTCAGCGTTACGTCGCAGTTTCGGCAGTGCAGAATGTGTTTGCAGGAAGGGCAGAATATGAAGTTGCTGTAGCCCCGGCGGTTCAAAAGCAAAATTGCCTGTTCGTTTCTCGACAACGCCTCACTAAGTTGATTCGCAAGCGGATCACTTATCAGTTCTGACGCGTATTCCCGCATATCCACCAGCCGCATTTCGGGAAAGGGCAGGTTCATCACCCGTTTCGGCAGGCGGACAATACCGTAGATGTTCTTTTTGGTTTGACAATTTTGCAGCGTTTCCAGCGAGGGTGTAGCGCTGCCTAAAATGCAATGGGCGTTGCACAGTTGTGCGCGTTTGATTGCGACGTCCCTGCCGTGGTAACGCGGGGCGGTATCCTGCTTGTAGCTTGGCTCGTGCTCTTCATCGACGACGATAAGGCCGATATTCGCCAGTGGAGCGAAAATTGCCGAGCGGGCGCCGATTACGACGTTGGCTTGGCCCGCCTTAATTTTTTGCCACTGTGTATTGCGTTGAGGAGCCGTGAGTCCAGAGTGCATTACCGCTATTCGCTCGAATCGGGCGCTGAAACGCTGAATTGTCTGCGTGGTCAGGGCGATTTCGGGAAGCAGCACGATTGCGCTTTTGCCTTTCTTGAGGACTTCATCGATGGCCCTTATGTAAAGCTCGGTCTTGCCGCTGTCGGTAACACCGTGCAAAAGCGTCACGCTGAAATTACTGTTGTTTATTCTGCCGGTTATATGTGCAAGCGCCTTTTGCTGGTCTTCATTAAGGACCACCTTCTCCGTCTTTATCATCATACCTTCGGGCACAGCGGGCAGTGCTCTCAAGACCGTTCTTTGTGCGATTTTGATAATAGCTTTATCGGCGAGATTTTTGACGGGTAAATCGGTGCAGTCAACCTCTGTGAGCAGTTCGTTCAATTCGACGGCTGTTTCCTGCTCGTATGCCCCCACATCTCTTAACCGCTGCACAACCTGTTTTTGCTTTTTGCCCTTTAACTGGCCGGCGACCTCGTCAATCCTGTCCGGCTCAATCGCAAGATAAACGTATTTTTCCTTCTTTTCACCTGCGCCTTTTTTGACCGCCGCAGGCACCATCGCGCCAAGCACAACCCCAAGCGGACAAACATAATAGTCGCTAATCCAGCGGGCCAGCTCCATCAGCCCATTATCAATCAACGGCTCTTTGTCAACGACATCGGATATTATTTTGAGTTTGAACTTTTTCCGCGGCACTGTCGGGCTTATGTCGGTTTCAACTTGTGGTGAGCTTGTCGAACCCACGCAAAATCCTGTTTCGAGTTTGTTTGCTTTGCCGAAAGGGGTTTCGACTCTTTGGCCTACTGTAACGGGCCAAAGCTTGTCCGGCACAAGATAATCAAACTCGGAATCGATACCTGATTCGAATGCTACGCGAATGACGTGCCCGTGGTCATCCCCCTCTTGGCTGGAATCCATTTTCTCGAACAATTCGCCGGTTTGATACTTGCGCATAGCACACCGATTGTCCCAGTTGAGCAAAAGAGTGTCAAGGTTGGCACATGCAGTAACCGGTCGAGGATTGTGATTTGAGTTTGTAGATAAAAACTGGATTCCCGCTTTCGCGGGAATGACAGTTATGAAATATACTGAGCATTGTAACGGTTGAGATTAGAGTTTGAAATGTTCGGCGGCGAGTTTGTTGATGTGGTCGGCGATGGCGAGGGAGGCGGTTGCGGCGGGGGAGGGGGCGTTCAGGACGTGAATTGTGTTGCCGTGCGGCTCGATTACAAAGTCATCAATCGGCGAACCGTCGGCCCCGACGGCCTGTGCCCGGACGCCTGAATTGCCGGGCACCAAATCTTCCTTACTTATTGAAGGCACTAATCGTTGAAGCTGTCGAACAAACAGTTTTTTTGAAAAAGCCCTGACGTATTCGCCAAGGCCGTATCGCCAGTGTTTGAAAAACAGTTTCAACGTCCCCAAGTACGTTAGCGATTCCCACGTGTCACTTAAGTTAAAGTCGAGTTTGCCATATCCCTCGCGCTTGAAAGAAAATATCGCGTTTGGCCCGCACTCGACGCCTCCATTTATCATTCGCGTGAAGTGCACGCCCAGAAACGGGAACGTCGGGTCGGGGACAGGGTAAATGAGGTTTTTCACCTTGCCCTGTGCCTCAATTTTGAGGTCATAGTAATCGCCGCGGAAGGGGACGATTCTCATTTTTATATTGGCGCCGTCTAACCGGGCGATTGTGTCGCTGAAGAGGCCCGCGCAATTGACAACAAAGCGAGTTGAAACTGTTCCCTGATTTGTTGAAACGGCTGTGCAGTCAATTCGCTTGTCGAAGCCGACGACCTTGTGTGACGTGAGGATTTTATTTTCAGGGTTTTGTCGTTTTATCAGCTCAGCCAGTTTATTTGCGACCGCGACGAAGTCGATTATGCCGGTGCAGGGGACTTTGATGCCGGCGATGCCGGCGCAAAATGGCTCGATTTGTTTAATTTCAGCGGGGCCGATTTTTTGGATGCTTTCGATGCCATTTTGGATGCCGTTATTGAAGATGCGGTCGAGGCCGGGCAGTTCTTTCTGGTGCGTTGCGACGATGATTTTGCCGCAGATTTCGTAAGGGATATTGTGCTGTTTTGCAAAGGCGACAATTTGTTTTCTGCCGTCTGTGCAGGTTTTGGCCTTTGCTGAGCCGGGCTTGTAATATAATCCGGAGTGAATCACGCCTGAATTGTGGCCGGTTTGATGGCTGGCTAATTTTGGTTCTTTCTCCAGAACCGCAAGTCGTATGTCGGGCCGGCTCAAAGCGATTTTGTATGCGCTTGCCAGACCCACAATCCCCCCGCCAATAATGACGATGTCGAAATCAGCTTTTTGCATTTTTAAGGTTACATATCGGGAACGACTTCGGGATACAACTGGCCTGTGGGGCTTATCTTAAAAACGTAGATGAGGCCTTCTTTGAGGCGTGTATAAACGACGTTGCCGTAAATCGCAGTTATGCCGTCCTGTTTCAATTTTTCCGGGTCGTTTGCCAAGTCCCAGATATTCGACCAGAACAATTCTTTTTGCTTAATGGGTAGGCGACCCAATAAATCCGCGTATCTCGCCGGCTCGGCTCCAGGGCTTTCAATCGGGAATCCTGCCTGCGGCGCCATACCTTCGTCATAAACCCTTCGCCACAGGTACATCGCCCGCTCTTTGCCATCCATTACCATTTTGTCGCCGAATTTCACAATCAGCGCATCGAAGTGAACGATGTCCCCTTCTATTGTGTAATCCTTTTCGACGATTTTTTTCAATTTATCGTCTCTGGCCGTCTCGACAAAGCGAAGCTTGGTAACGACCTTGCCGTCTCTGGTTTCCTGCGAGGTTACCTTGGCATATCCAATTTGCTCCTCGGCTGTCAGATTCGTAATTGCGTTTTTCAACTGCTTATTTTCGTTGAGCAATTGATGAATTGTCATTTCCCGAAGGAGATACCCCCGCCCAAAATATCCGGCCGCCACAAGCACCGCCGCAAGTATCACTAATGTCGAGATTTTGACTTTTCCGTTTTTCATAGGTCAGTTCGGCAGCGTAAATCCCCTGAACATAAAATAGGCAGCACCCAATAGGCACAACCCCGCCCAGAGGAAATCAATCTTCAGCGATTGCTTCATATATATGACGCAAAAGCCGGCAAAGACGCTCATCGTTATTATTTCCTGGATGACCTTCAACTGGGCCAGCGAAAAGAACTGAAAGCCGAGCCGGTTAGCCGGCACCTGCAGGCAATACTCGAAAAACGCCACCAGCCAGCTTGCCACAATGGCGATAATCACCGCCCTGCCCCTCAGGTCCTTTAGATGCCCATACCAGGCATAAGTCATAAACAAATTAGAACCAACCAGCATAACAATCGGCGTCATCAACCTCATAATACGTCTTTTCCTTAAAGCATCCAATAAAGTGTCATTCCGGCCACCGGCCGGTGATTCCCAAAACATTATCCTAATATCATCGACCCTCCTGCTGCAAATCAATCACCACTTAAACCCAGAATCTCCACACTCACTTCACGCAATACGCGATACTCACGACGCAAGACGGGATATGTATTGATATTTCCCGCTTATAACCATAACATAAATCCCCTTGCGAACGACACTAACCGTTGAAACGAGGTTGACCCCGTGAGATAACGTCTTGCGGGGATAGAAAGAAGCGATTAAACAATATCTCACGGGGTAAAGGTGCCGATTTACGAATATAAATGCGATGACTGCGGCAAGATAACCGAGCTGCTGGAAAGCAGCGGTAACAAAGCCCAAAGAAAGTGCGCCCACTGCGGCGGCAAGAAACTGACAAAGCAATTGTCTGTTTTTTCAGCACAGGTCAAAGAAGGGCAGTCAAAGAAATGCTTCGGCTGCAGCGATAACAGTTGTCCCCACTCGAAACGGTAAATTGAAATTAGGCGGGGTAAACCCCGCCCTACAAGAGCTGGATTCCCGCTCCGCCACAGGCGGATAAATTTCGCGGGAATGACAAAATATGGATGACAAAAAAGGCGGCTATAACTTTAACGCGATTGAAAAGAAGTGGCAGCAATATTGGGAAGCCAACAAGACGTTTGCGGCCATTGACTGCGACACGCACAAACCCAAATACTACGTTCTCGATATGTTCCCATACCCAAGCGCACAGGGCCTTCACGTCGGCCATCCGGAGGGTTACACCGCCAGCGACATCGTCGCCCGCTACGAGCGAATGAAGGGTTTCAACATCCTGCACCCGATGGGGTGGGACGCTTTCGGGCTGCCGGCTGAACAATACGCCATCCAGACAGGCACTCATCCAGCCGAGACGACGCAGAAAAGCGTCGACGGTATACGCCGGCAAATCAAATCGCTGGGCTTCAGCTACGACTGGGACCGGGAAGTCAATACCACCGACCCAAACTATTATAAATGGACGCAGTGGATTTTCCTGAATCTGTTCAACTGTTACTTTGACGAAAAAGAGCAGAAGGCAAAACCCATCAACCAACTGCCTGTCCCGCCGGGTTTGTCCGGGGATGAAAAACGAAGGTATATCAACGACCATCGGTTGGCCTACGAAGCAGAAATGCCAGTCAACTGGTGTCCGGCCATGGGGACAGTTCTTGCCAACGAGGAAGTGGTAGGGGGGGTAAGCGAGCGGGGTGGGCACCCCGTTATCAGAAAGCCGATGCGACAGTGGCTGCTGCGCATCACGGAATACGCTGAGCGATTACTGGAAGACCTCGCAGAGGTTGACTGGCCCGAGCCAATTAAGGAAATGCAGCGCAACTGGATTGGCAAGAGTATCGGCGCAGAGGTAGATTTCAAAATTGATGGCCGTAATGATGTCATCCGTGTTTTCACAACCCGGCCTGATACGCTCTTCGGAGCGACTTATATGGTGCTTGCGCCGGAGCATCAGTTGGTCGATGTAATCACGGCGAAGGGAAAGAAGGCCGAGGTGAAAAAGTACCGTGAGGAGACCGCCCGCAAAAGCGACTTAGACCGCACCGACCTTGCAAAGGAAAAGACAGGCGTATTCACCGGCGCTTACGCAGTCAATCCCGTCAACGATACAAAAATCCCGATTTGGATTAGCGATTACGTTCTCATCAGTTACGGCACAGGCGCGATTATGGCGGTGCCCGCGCACGATGACCGGGATTTCGAATTTGCGAAGAAATTTAATCTTCCGATTATTCAAGTGGTTGAGCCGCCGGATGCGCAACAGGTAAGTTTAGTTGAACAAGGCAAATTATGTTTTACGGGCGACGGAACTGCAATAAACTCGGGCCAGTTCACCGGCCTTAAAACACCCGACTTCAAAGAACGGATCACCAACTGGCTTGAGCAAAAAGGATTAGGCAAAAAAGCAATCAATTACAAGCTCCGCGACTGGCTTTTCAGCAGGCAGCGATACTGGGGCGAGCCGATTCCGGTCGTGCATTGTGACAAATGCGGTATTGTGGCGATGCCGGAGTCGGCGTTGCCGCTGAAGTTGCCGGAAATGCGGGATTACACGCCGCCGGCGACCGGCGAGCCGCCGTTATCGAAGGCGACGGAATGGTTGAAGACGATTTGTCCGCAGTGCGGCGGGAAGGCCTTGCGAGAAACAAACACGATGCCCCAGTGGGCGGGAAGCTGCTGGTATTACCTGCGGTATATCGACCCCAACAACAGCGCACGCTCTTGCGACTCGACCAAAGAAAAATACTGGATGCCGGTTGACCTTTATATCGGTGGCGCGGAGCACGCGGTGCTGCATTTGCTTTACGCCCGTTTTTGGCACAAGTTCCTTTTCGATATCGGTTACGTCAGCACCAAAGAGCCGTTCAAAAAATTAGTCAACCAGGGGATGATTCTCGGCGAGGACGGCCAGAAGATGAGCAAGTCGCGCGGCAACGTCGTCAACCCCGACAAGGTCGTCGCAGATTACGGCGCCGATTCGATGCGGCTGTATGAAATGTTTATGGGGCCGCTTGAGGCCGTCAAACCCTGGAGTATGCAAGGACTGGAGGGCGTCTATCGATTCCTGCAGAGGGTCTGGCGACTGGCTGTTGATGAGGAAACTGGCGCACTTGGCGCCAACGTGCAGGATACGAGCGCAGATGAGGCGACCGCGCGATTATTGCACCAGACAATCAAGAAGGTTGGCGGCGACGTCGAGACCTTCAATTTCAATACTGCTATCAGCGCGATGATGATTTTAACCAATCACCTTGCCAAGCAACCCGTCGTGCCGAAGAGCGTTGTTGAAACGTTAGCACTGATTTTGTCGCCTTTTGCCCCGCATATCGCGGAGGAGCTTTGGCAGAAACTCGGACACAACAAAACCATTGCTTACGAGTCGTGGCCGAAGTTCGACCCGGAACTCGTAAAGGAAGCCGAAATTGAGCTGGCCATTCAGGTCAACGGCAAAATCAAAGATAAAATCGTCGTTTCTGCCCAGGCGGATGATGAGCAGATAAAGCAAAAGGCGCTGGCAAGCGAGAAGGTCATTGCCGCCCTTGCCGGTAAACAGCCGAAAAAGGTAATCGTCATCAAGTCCCGGCTGGTGAATATTGTCGTTTAGAAAGTAGTCATAGCAATGCACAGTGAATGCAGCAGAAGATGCTTTCTTATGCGAGGCGCAGGCGTGGCAGCAGGATTGGCGCTGGGGGGCGTTGGACTTGGCGGTTGTAATAATCAGTCCAGAAAAGGAGCAGATGAAAAGATGGCATCGGAAATGATTGCTTATTGTGGACAAAATTGTGTCAAGTGCCGAATTTATCTTGCGACAAGAGAGACAGACCTTAAAAAACAAAGGCGAATGAGGGAGCAGATTGCCCGCTATATCACGAAACACTTTGGCATAGAAACCCGCTTGGAGGATGTAACTGACTGTGACGGTTGCACGACGAAAGATGGGAGACTGTTCTCAGAATGTCAAAAGTGCCAAATAAGGAAGTGCGCAAGGGAGAAGGGCCTTGAGAATTGCGCATATTGCGGTGAATATGCCTGCGATAAACTGAGCAAGCTTTTTGATTCTGGCAGTGTAGATGCAGACGCCAAAAAAAGGCTGGACGAAATAAAGGCCCGGCTATAAATGAAGCCGGTTTGTATTCTGTGATTGCCTGATGCATATCGAAATCGAAGCAAAGCTTAAAGTAAATTCGCTGGCTAAAATAGCGAGAAGGTTAAAAGCCGTCGGTGCCGAGTTCGTTCGGCAAAAGCTGCAGACCGATATATACCTCGATGACAGTAAATCCACGTTGAGAAAGACCGATAGCGCCCTTCGCATTCGCCTACAATGTATTGGTCGTAAAGAACAAACGGTAATAACATTCAAAGGGCCTAAACTAAAAGGGCGTTTCAAACACAGACAGGAGATACAATTCGAGGTTGGCGACGCTCGACTGGCGGAGATGTTTCTTGCCGCGATTGGGTATAAAAAGGCGCTTGCGTTTCAAAAAAAACGGCAGGTCTGGCGGCTTGACCGTTGTGAGGTCGCACTGGATTGCCTGCCTCTTCTGGGCAGCTTTGTCGAAATAGAAGGGCCTGATGAAAATAAAATCGCTGGTGTGCAGAAAAAACTGGGGTTGGCTGATTTGCGGCATATACCGGAAAGTTACGCTGTTTTAATGGAAAGGAAGCTACGCGAGCTTGGCAGAGATGATGCAGAGGTCCTCCTGTAAAGCTGCAACTGCCCGTTATGAAAACTGATGACGGATATATCGCCTATATAGTCAATCCCAAGTCCGGCGCCAGCTCCGGCGAGAAACTGCCCGGCTGGCGGTTCGAGCAGTATCTCGTCAGCAGGGGCTTCGAAGTTCACCTCGACCTTACCCGTTCGCTTGAGCACGCCTGCGAGCTTGCCACAAACGCTGCCGGCGATGCCGATTGCGCAATGGTTGTTGCGGTGGGCGGTGACGGCACTATTAGAGAGGTCACACACGGATTACAGGGCAGCAACAAGCCATTGCTAATTGTTCCGGGCGGGACCGAAAATCTGCTCGCCAATGAAATGGGCCTCGACACGACGCTTCGGACGTTGACCCAAACCTTCGAGGCAGGTTTTGTCCGGACCCTCGATATGGGCAACGCAAACGGCAAGTGCTTCACCTCGATAGCCGGCTTCGGCTTTGACGGCGAGGTCGTCAGGGACGTCAGCCGGAATCGCACGGGACACATAACCTACTTTGACTACTTCTGGCCGCTGTGGCGAAATTTCTGGCGATACCGCTTCGACCCAATGACCGTCGAGGTCGATAGTGAACAGATTTTCGACGGCCCCGGCCTTGTTTTTGTGGGCAATATTTCCAGATACGCCATAGGCCTTAACATCCTCGAACGCGCAGATTATAGTGATGGGCTTCTCGATGTCTGCATCTACAGGTGTGCCAGCCGGACGCATTTAGTCAAACATTCGGTGATGACTGTTCTCAAACAGCACGTCCGCTGCCGCGACGTCGTCTATCGCCAGGGCAGGCAAATCACCGTTAATTCCAACAATCCGGATTTGCCCACCGAGGTCGATGGTGACCCCGGCCCCGCGATGCCGGTTAAGATAACAGTTATTCCAAAGGCGATTCGGCTGATGGTGCCTGAAGGCGCGAAACCCGCCGGTATAAGAGCGCAAATCTTGCGGGCCTTGCGATAGGACAGCGTTTCGTAAATCTCTCGACTGATTACTTAGGTTTTTGGGGCTGGTAATCCGACATAGAAAATAGAAAAAGGGCTGTGTTGTTTGAACACAGCTCTTTGGTTTGTAACACAAATTGTCTTTTCGAGCTTTTTATGCCCTGCGTTTTTTAAACAGGCCCAAAGCACCAAGACCAAGCAGACAAACCGTCGCCGGTTCGGGGACGGAGGCGACCTCAACCCAGTCAGTCTGCATCAAATCCCAACGGGCATTCCAAACTCCTACCGGCAACGCGCCTCCGAACGCGTCTGCTACTCGCGCGACCTCCTGGGCGTCTATTGAGAAGATGACCTCCGATGGCGTTCGCTCGACTGCGAATTCATGGAACTCATACCATGTCACAGGAATTTCGACATCTAAGAGATTAATCATAGACCCGAAACCTGGATTGGACCAAGCTAACGCCCGGACATAACCCTCCCGCCCTGCTGACGGATCAAGGGGGCTTAGTGTGTCAAAGTAGTATCCATTGATCGGACCGGCACGCTCATTTGGGTTCACACCGAAGCCAAATTGATGATACTCTCCGGCGAGGCGAATTCGCGCACGAGCCATTACGCTTTGACCCATCGGTGCGAAGGTGGGGATGGAATCTATTCGCGTGTGATATCCTTGTGATTGAAGAAGCCCGTCCGCAGCGTATGGCCAATTATATTCCCCATTCTCATCGACAAATACAGACCATTGCGATGTGTCGAGAGCCGTGCCATCGAAGTCATCGTAGAACAACTGAGTGCTGGTTGCACCTTGGGCAAAAGTGGATAAAAGCCAGACAAGTGCAGCTGAACAAATTAGAATTTTTGAAGTTTTCATTTTTCTTTCCTTTCTTTTCAAAACATTTGCTTACAAGTTAATTGTAAATAATTCTATCTTTTGCGTATTATTGAAACTTAATCCATAAGCTTGCCTCCTCTCTTGATAAACCATACATTCCATTTTGCTTTGAATGTGTTTTTTGATTTCATGATCTTATCTCCTTTTTATTTCTGAAATATTGATTCGGATTCGTTTTCCACATTGAGTTACGGAGGCGTGCAAATATCCTGCGCAAATAATTAAAATAATTGTTAGCTTGCAAGAAAACAGATGCCTCACCGTCGTTATTTGCGTAAGTCATTTATTTAGAAGATGTTACATTATAGACAAAAGGTTTTTAATATGGTAAGTTGACGAATATGGCTTGATAAATTAACCATAACGGATAGAATTTTGGCAACGATGGAGGTTAAATGCCTAAGTTTGATGGCAAAACCACTATGGGAGGGAAAGTTGAAAGGTTCCACACAACCTGCTGGACAAAGATCGCTGATATCAAGACATCTGATAAACATAAAGAACAACTGATTATCAATGAGCTTTTGGCATTGTATTGGAAACCTGTTTACTGCTACTTAAGGCATAAGGGAAATAATAATGAAGTGGCCAAGGACCTGACCCAAGGTTTTTTTCATGAAGTCGTCATAGGTCGCAGCCTAATTCAGCAGGCGGATAAGACTAAAGGTAAATTTCGCACATTTCTTTTAACGGCCCTTGATAGATATACCAGAGATGTGCACCAAAAAGAAACTGCCGGCAAAAGAATGCCCACGGAAAAAGTATTTAGCCTGGAAGAGTTTGATATACCTGAGATCCCTGTAAATATCCCTGATTTAAATGCTGAGCAGGGGTTTCATTATGCTTGGATTACTGATTTACTTGACCATGTCTTCACAGAAGTTGAACAGGAATGCATTAATACCCAGAAAGAAATTCATTGGAAAGTTTTTTCCGCAAGAGTGCTGGATCCAATCATACATAATAAAAAGGCTTCTTCTCTATCAGATATATGTGCCAAATTGGGTATAGATAATGAGTCAAGTGCCTCAAATATGGTTATAACTGTTAAACGAAGACTAAGAAAAGCTTTAGAGCGTAAACTGGCAAAACTTTCTCAGTCAGGAAAAGAGATTGAAGAAGAAATTAACGCATTATTGGAAAATATTTCTGTTAATACTGCAGGATAATTAAATTTTTCCGTATCGATATGTGAACAGATTAAAAGAGTCAGGACATTATTAGATGAAAAAGAAGTCAACGACTTTTGGCTTAACTCCGGAAAAAATATCTAATCTGCTCAAGGTCTGTGCAGAGTCTTGTGGTAACGATGTCGATATGGAAACTAAACAGAAAAGGACTGAATTATTGCAGGATAGACTTTCAGAAACATTATTGACTGAATCATTAAAAGACAGTCCACTATCGAAAGAACTGACACATTTATGCCGTATCTCTGGAATTGCTGCGGGAGAGTCTATAAGAAATTTGCTTACAAATCCCGGAACTGATATCGAATTGATAGAAAAAATAAAGGAGTATGGAAAGAATTTATCGCAAGGTGCTAAGGCGGATGTCGGACACGATATAGCTAATGCAATTTATTACGCCGCGATTGCTCATGCCTTAATTTACCATAATATAAAGATAACAAAATTTTCTTATAAAGAATTAGAAAAAGCAATGTCTTTTTTTGCACAAACTGATTGGGTTTCAACGGATTTGTTAAGCCTCTTCGAAAACACAGCACAATATTGTCAAGATCGATTAAATAAGAAAACGAAGGGGGGAAAAGAAAATGAGTGAACCCCCTATTAATGACATACCTGCAGTCAGTGGGCCAGACGAAGATGGTAATATTGTGAACAAGTACCCTTACGTCAATCCATACAAACTGTCCAAGGGTGACCACATTGGTGATTTTGAGATATTGGAACCGATTGGCCATGGGGGAATGGGCGCGGTATACAAAGCCCATGAAATATCCCTCAAGCGGGTAGTGGCCCTCAAGATGCTACATCCCGCTATCGCTAATGATCCTTTTCTCATGAAACGTTTCCGGCGTGAGGCTATACTGGCAGCAAATCTAAGTCATCCCAATATAGTTCCAGTCTTTCATATAGAAGACAGTGAAAAGCCGCGGTATTTCACCATGGAGTTTATTCAGGGTATCTCCCTGCGAGAGAAGGTTGAGAAGAATGGTTTCCTTGATGCTGATCAGGCAATAAGAATTACTCTGCAAGTATGTGAAGCTCTTCAATATGCACACGAACACAATATTATTCACAGGGACATAAAGCCCGACAACATCCTCTTACAAAACCACGTGGAAAGAGTGAGGGTTGCTGACTTTGGAATTGCTCAGGACATAAGTGGGCGATTTACACAAGTAACACAACCGGGACAATCGACTCCAGGAACACTTGGATTTGAGTCTCCAGAGCAAAATTTAGGGGGAAATCTTGACGAACGTACTGATATATTTTCTTTAGGCATGACATTATTCTATATGCTTACAGGTCAGCTCCCATATAAGGCTAAAAACAGGCAAGAATTAACTCTCGCATTTAAGGAACAAAAACCCCCGTCGCCCAGTCACTATAATCCAGAAGTAAGTCGAACTCTTGATGCTATTGTAATGAGAATGATCGCGATAGATAAAAACCAACGCTATCATAAAGCCAAAGATATATCAGATGAGCTAAAGAAGATAAGCGCAAGAGAAGTATACTCGCTTTCTGCGCTTAAAAGGATTTCAAATAACATAAGATACAACAAATTCGTGAAATATTGTGTGGCTTTATTACTTTTGCTTTCAGTCTTTGTTGGTGTTGCAACAATAATATCTATATCTATACAATCTCGACCTGAAGTTATTGATGTTACAGTTAAAAATGATTTTTCTCAAAAGATAGGGCATGATGAAGAAAAAGGCATGATTAACAGTCTTCCCATCGTTTGGCAAACTAATTTAGATGGTTCAAGTGTAGTTACTAATAATAATAGTATTGTTAGAGTTAAACTAACACCTGATAATAACAGCGTTATGGTCTTCCATTATAATGGAGGTCGATATGGTATTCCCACACAAGTCGATAAACTAGATGCATCAACGGGCAATTTCATATGGCCATTACCGGGATATAAAACCGTTACGAAGCCCAATGAAAGAATTTCGCTGAATGGCTGGGTAGATGGAAGTGGTAATCTTTTTATTATGGGTTCCTGGTCTGGTAATACAATTTGGAAGTATGATTCAGAACTTGCTACTGAGTTATGTTCATACACTGGCCGCAGTGGCTTTGAGTATGTAAGGGATGCCATAACCGATGAGTTTGACAATGTGTATGTGGCAGGTATGACAGGTTCAGGTTCTAATCAAGGGAGTAGGTTAGTAAAACTTGACAAGAATTGTAATGAAATATGGACTTGCCTTTCAAAAACTACAAGTGATAAAGACGATTATTGTATGGGCATTGGATTAGATTCGGAGAAAAACGTCTTCCGGGTTGGAACGGATAGCAGTTTTGTTGCACCAGATCGCTTTGGTGCATCAGACCATGGCAGATTAATTGGGCATCGCGCAAGTGATGGAGGAGAATTCTTTAATTACACGGTCGAAGTATTGAACAGCCGTATTTCTGGAATTACTATAGATTCTGATGACTATATTTATATTGCCTATTGTTATAATTACTCCCCTTCGGGGCAGGAGCGGACAGTTGTCCAAAAACTTGTACGCAATGGCAGCACTGCAAGTGTAGTGTGGGAATATTGGTTCGATAACATAGGTATGTATTTAGGTCGAGATGTTATTGTAAAAGCCACAGAAAAGTCCTTTTATATGGCTTTCAATCTTAGACAAAATGATATCACTGTGCCCGGAATTGCTGAAATTGACCTTGATGGAAATATACTGTGGAAGGGTACAATTGATAGACCCGGATGGAATCTTAGTAGTATTGATGCTAAGAAGTACAATATCTATGTTGGCCTGACGAACGATGCTGATGGTTCACAATCACAGGTTATTTGTTTAGAAAGTGTTGCGAAGGCAGATACTTATTTTGTTCTTGGTGCAAAGGAGTATAAACTTAGGCGATATGATGAGGCTATTGAAGCTTTTACAAAAGCTATTAACATAAAGCCTGATTATGTAGATGCATACCTTCGCAGAGGCAATGCTTATGGCGGTAAAGATGAACAAGATAAGGCAATCTCAGATTACAGTAAGGCAATCGAGTTAGCTCCTAAATATGCTGAAGTTTATATTAATCGCGGCCTATCTTACTCACTCAAAGGTGAATATGGTAAGGCAATGTTAGATTACGATAAGGCTATTGAATTAGATCCTACACTTGCTTCGGTTTATATCAATCGTGGCATGGCTTACAACAGCAGAGGTGAATTTGATAAAGCAATTTTAGATATTAGCAGAGCAATCGAGCTAGACTCTAAAAACGCTTTATTTTATATTGAACGCGCCAAGGCTTACGCTCTTAAGGGGGAAAATGAAAAAGCTTTATCAGATCTCAACAAGGCTATCAAGTTGGATTCTAATAAGGGGATATACTATTTCTTTCGAGCCAACATTTATAACAAACTTGGTGATTTTGAAAAGGCATCAAGTGATAGAGTTAAAGCAGCCGAGCTGGGTTATCATATTCCATAACAACTGGTTCACTTGATTGTAGGGGAAACAGAGAAATTATCGATTTACACAAAATACACGGAGTAGTTGAATAAATAACAATAAAAGGAAAGCTGTGATGAGTGATATACCTACAGTGTTTGCCGTCAGCGGAAAGTGGGACAGTGTGTAGGGGGAGAACAACATAGATATGAGGCATAAAGCTTAAAATAACCTGAAAAGATCATATTATCAGGTTGTTGTTCAACAGGTTTTTTAAAAAGGGTATTTATGGGCGAATACGAATCAAAGTTGAAAATTATAGGTGAGAGCCTGCAAAAAATCGACTTGTTTTAACAAAGCCAACCGTTCACAACGCTACATTCACTAAAACCCTGGCGGCGGATAAATTTGACAATCCATCGTTCGGCGTCGATAATGATTGACTGATATGAAAGCCAAAAGTTTTAAAATCGGTGGGGTTAATATTGGGCTTGGCGCCCCGATGTTTCTTATGGCAGGCCCCTGTGTCATTGAGACAAAGGCAATCTCTCTCGACATCGCAAATCGGCTGGCCGAAATCTCCTCCCGAACCGGCATCGGAATCATCTACAAGGCCAGCTTCGACAAGGCCAACCGCAGCAGCATTTCCAGTTATCGCGGCCCCGGCCTCGAAAAGGGCCTTGAAATTTTCAATGCCATCCGGCAGCAGACCAAATTACCCGTTATGACTGACGTCCACCTGCCCGAACAGGCCGAAATTGCCGCCAGTGTGGTTGACTGCCTCCAGGTGCCTGCCTTTTTGTGCAGGCAGACCGATTTGCTCTGTGCCTGTGCTGAAACAGGCAAACCCGTCAACGTCAAAAAAGGCCAGTTCCTCTCGCCCGATGAAATGAAAAACGTCGTGGAAAAACTTCGGAGTTGCGGCAACGACAAGATAATCCTCACCGAACGCGGCACGTTCTTCGGCTACAATCGCTTAGTCAACGATATGGCCGCCATCGAAACTATGAAACAGCTCGGCTGCCCCGTTGTCTTCGACGCCACCCACAGCACACAGCAGCCGGGCGGCCTCGGCACCGTTAGCGGCGGCAATCGCCGCCTTGCCCCCATCCTTGCAAAAGCCGCCATAGCCGCCGGCGCCAATGGCCTGTTTCTCGAGGTCCACACCCACCCCGAACAGGCCAAATCCGACGCCGCTGCGGTTATGCCCGTCGAATGGGTCGAGGACCTGCTCGTAGTTTGCAGAAAAATCTTTGAGGCGGTCGGCGGGCCAAATCGTGGCTAATCGCAGCAAATATCTTTATGGGCCTGTGCCCTCTCGCCGGCTGGGGCGAAGTCTCGGCGTCGATATCGTCCCCTTCAAGACCTGCACCCTCGACTGTATCTACTGCCAATTAGGCAAAACCACCAGTAAAACCCTCCAGAGGAAGGAATACGTTCCCATAGACGACGTTCTGGCCGAACTGAAAACTCTCCTCGATGCCGGCTTGCAGGCGGATTACATAACCATAGGCGGTTCAGGCGAACCCACCCTCCACTCCGGCCTTGCCCGGCTTATATCGGGTATCAAAAAACTGACCCCTATCCCCGTTGCAATCCTTACAAATGGAACACTTTTTTATTTGCCCGAAGTCAGGGCCGATTGTGCCGCCGCCGACGTGATTCTGCCATCCTTAGACGCCGGCGACCAGCAAACCTTTGACAAAATCAACAGGCCCCACGACCAGATAACCTTTGACCGCTTGGTTGACGGCTTGTGTGCCCTGAGAAAGGAATACCCCGGCCGGATATGGCTTGAGGTCTTCTGCATCGAGCATTTTAATACTGGTAATCCACAACTTGCCAGGATTGCCGAGTCGATAAAGAAAATTCGCCCGGACAAGGTTCATCTCAACACTGCTGTCCGCCCTGCCGCCGAACCGGGCGTCGAAAAAGTCGCCCCCGAAAAGCTCGAATCGATAGCCCGCCAACTCGGAGGCAATTGCGAGGTAGTAGCTGACTTTGTCTGGAGCCACTGTGGAAAAGTCGCCGACAACGTCCCACAAACCCTCTTGTCAATGCTGAAACGCAGACCTTGTTCCCTTAACGACGTCTGCTCCGCTCTCGGCCTTGATGCCAATGACGCAATGGGGTATCTCAGCGACCTCGAAAGGCAAGGGATGATTCGGTCCGAGAACAAACAGGGGCAAACCTTCTTCACTGCACGTTGACTCCCCGTTCAACCCGTGAGATAAAACGCCGGAGATAACATATAAAATCCTTAGTTTTATTATCTCACGGGTTAAAGCCCGCCGCCTTATTGGCCGATAAAACTCCTGTGGCGTTCCCGGCAACGGCGATATTATCGCATCCGCCCAAAAAATTTTCGTTTAGCGCTTTAGTGAAGCAAATTAAGACCGATAAAGAAAGGGGAATGTCGTCCCCGCGTATGCGTTGCCAAAGTGACAGAGGCCTGGTGCTCGTGAGCAGAATAAAGAAACAACTCATTCTCAAAAAGGGAAAACAAAAGTTCATATTCCGCTACGAGAGCGGCTGTGAGGACAAACTGCTTGACGTCCTCATTGAACAGGCCAAGAGCGGCCGCACCGACTTCGACTGGTTCGATGCCGCTGTGCTCAGTTTCAAACTCACTCAGTCGCTCATCGGACAGGCCGACGAACTTATTGGCGATAAGGTGAACGTGAAACAATAAACGCGAAGCGCAGCTTTATCGCTGGCTCGTATTTTTTTTGTTGGTGATAACAGGCAGGCGAATTATGGAAGACAGCGTAATTATCCAGGATTTTCTCAACTACCTCCAGTTTGAGAAACGTTTCAGCCCACACACGGCAAAGTGCTACGGCGTTGACCTCCTTCAGTTCGGCGAATTCCTGACCGCTCACAGCGAAGGAGCATCTTCAGGTGCTGAGATGCACGGTGCGGCCGACGTCCTCGGCTCCCATGACTCGGGCTCGCCTCGCTTCGCGGGCGAAGCGGGCACCGCTACGGCCGTCGCGACTCATCCCAAAGTGGATATTGACCAGCTCCTGACTTCAACCGACGTCAACGCCATAAGAAGCTATATGGTTGTATTGAACGAGAAGCAGTACGCCAAAGCCACCATCGCACGCAAGCTCGCAACGCTTCGCAGCTTCTATAAGTTCCTTGTCAAAAGGAACCGCATAAGCTCCAACCCAGTCGTCGGAATCCGCACGCCAAAGCAGGAGAAACGGCTCCCCAGATTCCTCGAATATGAAGAAATCAAACGCCTGCTTGAGACGCCCCCCGTTGACACCTGGCTCGGCGCCCGCGACAGGGCCATTATGGAAACGCTCTACAGCACCGGTATGCGGGTCAGTGAGCTTGTCGCGATGAACCTCGATGATATCGATTTCCTTGGCGAGGTCGTCCACATCAGGGGAAAAGGCAAAAAAGAAAGAATCTGTCCGATTAGCTCCTCCGTCCTGCAAATCATCCAGCACTATATGGAATTCAGGAACAAACGGGCACAGCACAACGGCAACTTCGACGGCAAGGTTTTGTTTGTAAATAAACACGGCAAACGCCTGAGCACCCGCAGCGTCCGCCGGAAGATGGATAAATACCTCAAGATAGCCGGCCTCGACCCCGCTATCAGTCCGCACACGCTTCGCCACAGCTTTGCCACCCATATGCTCAACCGCGGCGCCGACCTTCGCAGCGTGCAGGAGCTGCTCGGCCATCAGTCTCTTTCAACCACCCAAATTTACACACACCTGACGACCAAGAAACTCAAGGACGTTTACTCCTCTGCTCATCCGAGGGAAGCTGAACAGCACGACCCGGACGTCTAAAAACACGCTCTTGCAAACCTGCACAAAAGATCAGGGCCGGCTTCAAACCGGCCCTTTTCATTTGAGCAAAGGATGTTGTTATACATTGGTAAAGTCTTGTTCAGGCCTGCGGCGTGTGGTGGTTGTTGCCGCCGGCGTATTCGGGGACAAGCTCTTTGATTTTCGCTACTATCGCGCCGTGCTCACCCGTCCCGGCAAGGGCCACAAGCTGCGCAATCCCCTGGCGGAGTTTGTCCCGGTCCATCGGTATATTCTTCCATATACCGATTTTAGGATGCCGCGTCTCCTGCATATCCTCCCCTTTTATCGACAGCTCCTCGAACAGCTTCTCGCCGGGCCTTAGGCCTGTAAATGCTATCTCGATGTCCTCGCCGGGTCTAAAGCCGCTCAGCGTAATCAGTTCCCTCGCCAAATCTACAATCTTCACCGGCTCGCCCATATCGAGCAGGAAAATCTCCCCGCCTTTGCCCATCGACGCCGCCTGTAAAACAAGCTGACTTGCCTCCGGTATGGTCATAAAGTAGCGTTTCATCTCCGGATGCGTAACCGTCACGGGGCCGCCCTGCGCAATCTGCTTTCTGAAGATGGGGACAACCGAGCCCTCCGAATCCAGGACGTTGCCGAACCGCACCGTAACAAAATGCGTCTTGCTCGTTCTGTTCAGGTCCTGCACGTACATCTCGGCCACTCGCTTCGATGAGCCCATTATGCTTGTCGGGTTCACCGCCTTGTCGGTGCTTATCATAACGAAGTTGCCGCAGCCGTTTTTGTCCGCCGCGTCCGCCACCGTCCGGCTGCCCACAACGTTGTTTTTTATCGCCTCGCCCGGATTCAGCTCCATCAGAGGCACGTGCTTGTGTGCAGCCGCGTGAATGACGACTTCGGGCCTGTATTTATCAAATATGGCGTCCACCCGAATACGGTCGGTGATGTCGCATACAACGGCGCTGACCAGGATGTCAGGAAACCTTTCACGAATCTCACGCTCAATATAAAAGAGGGGGTTTTCCGCCTGTTCCACCAGCAGCAACAGCTTCGGCTTGTAGTAACATATCTGCCGGCACATCTCCGACCCTATCGAACCGCCGGCGCCGGTAACCAGAATCGTCTTTCCCTTAATGAATGCCTCTATCAAATCCGTATCGAGCTGAACCGTCTCTCTGCCAAGCAGGTCGTTGATATCAACGTCTCGTATCTGCGAAACCCTGAATCTGCCTGAGGCGATGTCCGTCATCGACGGAACCGTTCGAAAGCGGACCTTTGTTCCCTGGCATACCTGGACCACTCGCCTTCGCTGCGGCACGGTCGCGGAAGGCATTGCAATGGCCACCTCCTCTATTGATTTGTTCTTGCAGATTTCCGGAAGCTGCTCCACCGTCCCCAGCACGGGAATATCGTGTATCCTGATGCCTTGCTTCGAGGGGTCGTCGTCGATAAAACCGACCACCTCATACTCCGCCACCCGCATACGATGAATCTCCCGCAGAAGCGCCTCTCCGGTATTGCCCGCCCCAACAATCAGAAACCGCTTTAATCTTCCGACCTCTACCGTTCGGAATTCCTCGTGGTAAAGCCGTATTGCCATTCGCAATCCGGCAAGCAGGAAAATCGTGCCTAACAAATCCGCCATAAACACACCCTGCCCCACTTCCAAAATTGCAGCGGGTAGGGTCTTACGCACAGGGTCTATTTGAAGCCCTGAGAACCAAATAACTACGATAATCAGCGTGCTGACAAGCGAGGCGCGGATTATCCCCGTCAAATCAGATATTCCCACGTACCGCCACCAGCCGCGATACTGCTTGAACAGCCCGAAAATCACTATCTTGACGGCAACAAAAAACACCAGCAGAACCGGGTATTGCCCAGTGAGCCACCTGGGGTTGAACTGCATATTTGAGGTTACCAGGAATGAGAGCATCAGCGAGCCGGTGAACACAACGATATGAGCCAATACTATCAGAGGTCTGCGGAACCTCAGCAGCAGATTCGGCGAGGATTGAAAGGCCGTTGGATTAGAAGCTTTATATTTTGTCTGTGTATCTGAGTCCGGTTCAGTCATAACCTAATATCGTCAAACCCAGCCCCCCGCATTATTTACGTTAATGATTCTATCACCTCCTCGGCGGCCTGTCAAGTTTGGAGATTCTGGAAATTCGGATTTGGTGCTTGTTTGGAGTTCAGGATATGGAATTTGGAATTTCCGACCTGGCCTCCTCTGGCTCGGTGTAAATCTCCTCCAGCGCAGTGTTGTCCACTTTGTTGCGCATCAGCGCGTATATCACGGTGCTGGCTGAGAAGTAAAAACTGATTATGAAAGAAACCACCAGCCCGACGATTGCAAGAACGAATAGATATACCAAAAATGCGGCGATAGACTCGGACCAGTTGCCCGCGGCGGCTGAGTAAGCAGCCAGTTGCGAAAAACTCGGCTCTGGCCAAATGGCCATTACCTTGTCCGCCAGACCACGGGTGCTATCCAGCCACACCCCAAGCCGAAGCACATGATAAGTCGACCACAACAGCAAAAAGGCAAATAAACGCACAAAAACATATCCAATCGCCCCATATACGCCGGCTGTTACAGTATAAAAACCCAAACGCCAGGGCCTCACGTAAACGTAGTTGAAAGATCGGCTGACCGCTTCCAGACAGTCCGAGCCGTCGTATGCAACCGCTGGAAACATCAGATTGAATCCCGCAATCGTCCCTATCATAACAACCGCTATAATCGCCCCCCCAACAAGCGCAACCGGCATAGAAATCCCCACTATCAGCTCGCCAAGCCCAAGGGGTATATTCCCTATCAGGCCCAGCAAAAATATGCATGCGCCGACTAATATGATTATTGCCGCCGGCACTAAAGGCGTGGTGAAAAAGCTGGCGAACCTCTTTGTGCTGAACGCAAGCGCCTCCGTTATCCCCGGCTTCTCATCTCGTGCAAACTGCAGCGCTGCAATTCGGCATATCGCGCCGCCGGCAATCGAAACCAGACAAAGCTTTATAATGCCGAATATCACACAGTAGACGGCGTGGTACCTTATCGCCCACTTCACCGCCCGCAGATAGTCTGCAACGTTATACACAACACCGGGCAGGTTCAGTGCGAATACCTCTCGCAAAGCGCCGTGGAATTTGCCCACCGCGAATCCCCACATCGTCGAAAACACACCTGTGCGCTCTCCGGAGCCCGTGTATTTTTCGATGTACGGCTTGACGCGCTCCGGCGCGGTCATATACAAATTCAGCTCCGTCTCCCGCCCGTTTGTCCCCGGCGTTGTTGCGACGGTCCTTGAAAGGTCCATAACCCACCCGGCCAGGCCTATTGCCGCAATCAGCCAGAATGCAATTATCAGCTTGCTTGGCTGAAGGGCCATACCGAAACTTCGGAATATCTTAAGAAACAGCAAGCTGTCTAAAATCTGACTTGCTTGATTTTCGCTGCCCATTTTGCTCTCTTTCAAAACAGTTACACTTACCCCGCAGCCCGGCTCGAATGAATACTGTCCTCTTGTGTATTATTATCGGCCGTTCCCTTTTGATTGTCCACTGTTTTCGCCCTCCTCCTTTTCGGTTTTGAGTTCGGTGACTATCCTGTATTCGCCATCTATCCACCGCCCCAAATCTATCAGCTTGCACCGATTGCTGCAGAAAGGGGAAAAATTCCCCTCCCGGCTCTCTCGCTGGATAGCCCTGTCAATAACCTTTCGACACACTGGACATCTTTGTTTCATACCGCCGATTAGTCTAACATTCTCACCGCAATACATAAAGTCTCGCCAGCCGTTTGCTTGACACTTCTGGCACATAGGCGTATTATTTGCCCGGAAGTCCCATTTTGGAGTGAAACCTATGGCAAAGCAGATTCGACAAGCTCACTGCGAGCAGAAAAGCTGGGAAAAACGGCTAAACGGTACTCCCGACCCTGTTATGGTCGATTTCGTGGAGTCGCTGAGTATTGATAAACGGCTATATAAGTATGATATCGCCGGCTCAATTGCTCACGCCCAAATGCTTGCGAATCGCAAATTGATTACCAAAGGCGAATTGGCAAAAATCAAACGAGGCCTTTTGCAAATCGAGCGTGATATCGCATGGGGCAAGTTCAAATTCGACAAGACATACGAAGATATTCATATGGCGATTGAAGCCGCCTTGGTCAAAAAAATCGGCGAGCCGGCCAAGAAACTGCACACGGGCCGAAGCCGAAACGACCAGGTTGCTGCCGACCTGCGCCTGTGGATGCGGGACCAGATTGATGTCCTCAAGACCAAAATCACCAACCTCCAGAATGCCCTTGTTACTCAGGCGGCGGATTATACAAACGATGTAATGCCCGCCTACACTCATCTCCAGCGGGCACAACCGATTGTTATTGCCTCCTATTTGTTGAGTTTTGTCGAGCAGTTTGAGCGGGACTTCATCCGACTAAGTAACTGTCAGCGCCTCATCGATATCTCGCCTCTCGGCAGTGGTGCAATTGCCGGTTCTACGCTGCCCTTAGATAGAAAAAGCACGGCAAAACAACTGGGCTTCTCCGATATCGCCTACAACTCCATCGACGCCGTCGGCGACAGGGACTTCTGTGCAGAGTTTGTCTTCGATTGCGCCCTCATATCGACGCATCTGTCCCGATTGAGCGAAGATTTGATAATATTCTGCTCGAACGAGTTCGGCTTTGTCCGAATCGACGACAGCTTCTGCACCTCTTCCAGTATGATGCCTCAGAAACGAAACGCCGACGCCCTCGAGCTTATTCGCGGCAAATCCGGGCGCCTCTATGGCGCCCTGATGGGAATGCTGACCGTCTTAAAGGCCCAGCCATCCGGCTACAACCGCGACCTGCAGGAAGACAAGGTTCATATTTTCACCGCAGCCGACACAACCTGCTCAATCCTTGATATGGCCTGTGCCGTTGTCTCACATACGACCTTTGATACAAATCGAATCGCCTCCGGACTTGATGATGGTTTTCTCGACGCAACCGCTCTGGCTGAGTATCTTGTCCGCAAAGGCGTCCCCTTCCGCGAAGCCCACGGCATCGTCGGTTGCCTCGTCGCGTATTGCGAAAAGCATTGTATGAAACTCGCCAACCTTGAGCTGAGCGACTTCAAAAAGTATTCCCCGGCAATAAAGGCAGACGTTTACAAGTCGCTCGGCGCCGCCAACGTCGTAGCAAAATACGTAACCGAGGGCGCCGCAGGCCCCAAACAGGCCAAACAACAAATCGCCTACTGGAAAAAGCAGTTGGCCAACCGTGTTTGACAAATAACCTTACTTTCTGTCATTCCCGCGAAAGCGGGAATCCAGAAATTTGCAGGGCGGGGCTTCCGGCCTTCGCAGCCGAAGCGGTTGCTTCGGCGGAGTAGGCTGCCCCGCTGTATTACTTAATCAAAACTAATGAGCAACGGCGAAGACCTGATTACCGATTGGTTTGCCCGGCAGCGAAACCTGCCAACTTATGATTTCCCCATCGGCATCGGGGACGATATGGCCGAGGTGCGTTTGGCTGATGGCGTCTCCGTCTTAATCACAACCGATATGCTCCTCGATAGCGTTCACTTCGACCTCAAAGCCGCAACGCTCAAACAGGTCGGCTACAAGGCAATGGCCGCCAGCTTAAGCGATTGCGCAGCTATGGCAACCATCCCCGTCGCCGCCGTCGTCAGCGTCGCCCTGCCCAAAAGTTTCGGCCAAAGCCATCTCAAGGAGCTTCATTCAGGAATCATCTTAGCCGCAGACAAATTTGCCTGTCCCCTCATAGGCGGCGATATAACCAAATGGATTGATGCGAGTAAATTCGCCATCAATGTCGCAATGCTCTCTCGACCCGCAGGCCATCCCCCTGTCCGCAGAAACGGCGCAAAAGTAGGCGACGCTATCTGCGTTACCGGCTTACTCGGCGGCGCACTGTTAGGCAAACATTTGAACTTTGTGCCTCGCGTCAAAGAGGCCCTCAAAATCACCACCCTTGTCAAACTCAACTCAATGATGGATATAAGCGATGGCCTAAGCTCCGACCTCAATCGCATCTGCACGCAAAGCCGCGCAGGCGCAATACTCGATGCCAACTCAATCCCAATATCCGATGATGCCAAAAAGTCAGCCGACCCATTATCTTCGGCCCTCAATGACGGCGAGGACTTCGAATTGCTTTTCACGCTTACTGAAGACAATTGCGCCAAACTGCTCAAACAATGGAACAACCCCGTGCCCATTACCAGAATCGGCACAATTACCGATTTACCCGCCAAGGCGGGTACCCAAAAAATGCAAATCAAAATGCCCGATGGCCAAATACGAGACCTCGAGCCGAAAGGATACGACCATTTGAAGTGAGTTTTATTATGGATTTCTCCTTCACGTCACATTCGCCGCAGCAGACAATTAAATTCGGTCACCTGTTTGGCTCGCAATTGAAGGGCGGGGAGGTCATCGCACTTTGCGGCCCCTTAGGCAGCGGCAAAACTCATCTTATCAAGGGAATCGTTTCAGGTCTCGATGCCCACGATGCTGCCAATGAAGTTACCAGCCCGACCTTCGTCCTCGTCAACGAGTACTCCGGTCGGCTTGACGTTTTTCACATTGATGCTTACCGAATCAATAATATTGCGGAGTTTGAGCAAATCGGCTTTGACGACTATTGCTACCCCGGCTCAGTCGTCCTCATCGAATGGGCCGACAAAATCGAATCTGCCCTTGCCGGCATAAACTATATTAAAATTGAGTTGGCACACCTTGCAGCCGACCGCAGGTCCATCCGCATCACCAACGCGCCCGACTATATCCGCTTTTAACCAGTTTTTACACCGTAGAAAGGGACTACCCCGGCAAAGCCGCATTTTTCAATTGTTTTCGGGCCTTGTCATAAAAAAAGTAACAAAAGGCCCTATATGGCAGCCCTGAAAATTTGGCATCGCGGCCCGAATGGCGTATACTTTAAGTGAACAAAGACACCAGCTTCAAGCAAGGGTTTATAGCGAGATTATCGTAGGGAGACCGGCTGGGGGGCCATACCGGAGGAATTAACCGGCAGGGTGTCTAAGACACACTCATTGTGAGGGAGGCTGTGCTCGTCTCGGCGCATCCCGGTTTATCGGGAGCAGCCGGACTCGCCACAGCTTATGGGGTGATTAAATGACGAAAGCGAGAATCGGTTTTGCAATGATTCAGGTTTCTTTAGTGGGGGCCATCTGCAGCGTCGGCGCAGGTATCGTCGCCCCCGATTTCAGTGCGCGGGGAACAGGAGTCGAAGAGTCGCGGTTCCTGGCGGACCTGCAGACAATTCGTTGTCAGCTCGAGTTGTATAAAATTCAACACAATGAGCAACTGCCGCCCACCGAAAGCTTTGCAAGTTTCGAGCGGGCGTTGACGACTAAGGACGCCGACAACCACGGGCCTTACCTCCAGGCGATGCCGACCAACCCATTTAACGGCAATAATACCGTCCGGTTCGAGAAGAGCCAAAACACAGCCGGAGCCGGAAAGGCCGGCTGGGTTCTTAACGACGGCACCGGCACCTTCCAGGCGGACGATTCAGCCGAGCACGCGGCTTTGTAATATAATCTTCATTGGCAACGCCCGTCCCGTTGACAAATCGCAATAGGGGGACGGGCAGAAAAGGTGACCTCGCCGGGGCTTATGCCCTCGGCAGGTCATTCTTTTTTATGACTCGCCTTTGCCGCGCATTCAAATCTTGACCATCCCGCCTTGAACACTTAGCGTCTGATAAGAAAGTTGAGCGTTGTTTTTATCGGGCCTTTATTGTCCCCAAAACACCACCGTAGAGCAGTGTCTGTCCGCCAGGTTAAGGACCTCCCTGCGCAGGACGAATAAACTTCAGATGTAATCAATGACTGTTGAGCGAATGTCGGCCGCCGGTGCACGGCGGCAGGGAAAGGACAGACCTATGTCACCGAAAAAAGTCCTTGTCGTCGATGACGAAGTTCACATAGTTCACGTCGTCGCAATCAAGCTCCGCAACAACGGCTACGAGCCGATTGCCGCCGGCAACGGCGAGGAGGCCTACGAGCTGGCCTGCCGCGAGAACCCCGACATTATAATCGCCGACTACCAGATGCCGGTGATGACCGGCCTGGAGCTTATTGAAAAACTTCGCGCCAACGACCAGACTGCAAATATACCTGTTATACTCCTGACTGCCAGGAGCTTCGCCATCGACGACTGCCGCCAGCAGCAGCTCAGGATTTCACAGTGCGTAACAAAACCATTCAGCCCGAAAGAGCTGCTCAGGATCATAGAGGACATCCTTTACCAGGGGCAGTTGGTAACGCAAACGTCATAATTTAGCGGGGAGGAATCCCGCCCTGTTTTGAGGAGGTGGCACCGGTAATAATTGAAGGTCCGTTGGATTACATAACCTCAAGATAGTTTTGGAAATCTATTTCTTAAAACAGGGCGGTGCACGGAGCAGATATGCCCAACACAATAGCGGCGGATTTTACCGCAGTTGAAATGCGTGAGTTGAAGGGTTTCGGCGCCCGGATAACCAATCTCGGCATCAATTTCGCCGTCTGTGACTCCACAGGCCGGCTCCCGCTGCTCTGCAAGGGCGGCGCTTTTGAAAGCGACTCCGCCCGGCTGGCCAAAGTCGCCCGCGACTGCCTCCGAAATGGCAAGGATAAATCAGACGCCAACTCCCAGGCGTCGGTCGCCAGCCGGTATCTTGCCGTCACGCTTGTCCCCGCAAATGGCGGCAAAGAGCACCTCGGTTTTGCCGTCCTCATAGACCTCGGCGGCACCCCAGACCATCAAAACCAGGAACGGGCGATTCTACTTTCTGAAATGCTCCGCCTGTTTGCCGAAAAGTTCCTCTCCCAGCGCAGGAGCGCCGAGCAAATGGATATGGTAAGCTCAGAGCTGGCGCAGACATACGAGGAGCTTGTCCTCCTCTACAAGATAAGCACCAATATGGAAATTGTCGAGCCTGATGCCAACTTCCTCCAGATGGCCTGCGACAGTTTGACCGAAATCGTTAGCGTTGAGGGCATCGCCGTCCTACAGGAAAGGACGATAGATGAGCAGACCAGATTTGTCCTCGTTGCAGGTGCCGGCGTTATTGACATCGACGAGCGTATGACCTCGCTTCTCTATAATCGCCTCAAGGAGGAAATGAACAAGAGCAAAGAGGCCTTGTTGGACAGCGAGGTTGACGCGCCCTTCAGGTTCGACTGGCCTAAAAACATAAGAAACATCATCATTGTTCCTCTCTGCGGCAGGGAAAAGGCCGGCTTTCCTGAAAGACGCCGAGACCTCGCCGGGGCCGACCGGAACCACCACGTCGGCCCAAGACAGTTCGGCACAGGCCGCGTCATCGGTTTGCTCGTCGCCATAAACCGCCTCGACAAACCCGACTTCGACTCTACCGATGTAAAACTCTTCACCTCCGTCGCAAGTGAATGCGCCGTCTTCGTTGAGAACAACCGCCTCTTCAAGGAGCTCAAGGAACTCTTCATCGGCTCACTCAAGGCACTCACAAGAAGCATTGACGCCAAAGACCGCTATACCCGCGGCCATTCCGAAAGGGTCGCCTTCATTTCCAAATGGATTGCCGAGCATCTCGCCCAGGCCGAACAGCTCGACCAGGGGCAAATCCACAAAATGTATCTTGCCGGCCTTCTCCACGACATCGGCAAAATCGGAATAGACGAAAAAGTCCTCTGCAAGACCGGCCGGCTGACCCCGCGCGAGCGAAACCGCCTCAGAATGCATCCCTCCATCGGCGCCAATATCCTCGGCGGCATTAAACAAATGCGGGATGTTATCCCCGGTGTCCTTTATCACCACGAGCGAGTTGACGGAAAAGGGTATCCCACCGGCCTCAAAGGCGACCAGATACCCCTTATGGGAAAAATCGTCGGCCTCGCTGATTGCTTCGACGCTATGACCTCCGAACGCACCTACCGCGAAGCACTGAGCGTTGAAGAAGCCCTCGCTGAGGTCGAAAAACGCCTCGGGACCCAGTTCGATGAAAAGGTGGGCGGGGTCTTTGTCAAAAGCGACGTTTACCACCTCTGGGACCTTATGCAGGATGACACTATGAAAACCTATGGTGCCGACGACTTCTCCCAGTACGGCTCTGTGGCCGTCGGCACTCTAATCAAGTAATATCCCCCATCTTGCCGGCAGAGACAACCACCACACGTAGCAGACCTGAACCAGCCATTTACCTTAATCAAGACCTTACCTGCCAAAGACTCCGTCGCCCTTTTTCTGCCCAGAGGCACATTGGGGCCGGTCGGGTCGGTTTACGATATTGAAGATTTTTCAATAATTTCGCATTTTTTCACTTTACTTTTCGGCTGGGATGGGGGTAAAATGGTATAATAAAGCCAAAAGCACCCGAACCCCGGCAAAGCCGGGGCTGCGGAGGCAACAAGATGTTATCCGTAAAGAACGGAGAAGAGGCCATTATTAAAGGAGGTCAAAATGAGAAGGGTAATAATAGCAATCGGGCTTGCGATGCTGGTTCTTGGGATATCCCCCCTTGCAATGGCGGACGTCGATTCAAATTCCATAATTAAAGACGGCGTCGAATACTACATCAAGACGGATAAAACCATCTACGACTTAAGCGAAAATGTCAATATCCTCTACAGGGTGACTAATTTGACGGATGAAACCGTCTCTCTGGGATGGGTTATAGATGACCCTCTCGCTTATTAAGATTTCAGGGTTACACAGGGCGATAATTGGATATGGAGATACCCCTATATGAGCGGGGCAATGGGTATGACAGGCATTCCTTTTGCACCATACGAGTCCAAGGAATTCCAAACCGCCTGGAATATGATGAATTATAATGGAACGCTATTGGAGGAATATGACGATTTTCCTGTAGGTCCGGGGATATATGATGTGGTCGGAGAGGTAGCACTTTGGCCAAAAGTTGATAGGATTCCGGTAAATGTAACTATCAGCATCATTCCCGAACCGGCGACAATGTTATTGATGTCTGGAGGTATTATAGGTTTATTAATCCGCAGCAGATAAATTATTGGAAAAAAACCAGCTTGCGTTTGGTATAATATATATCAGGATTAATTTTGAAAGGAGAACAAAGATGAGAAGGGTAATAATAGCAATCGGTCTTGCGGGGCTGGTTCTTGGGATAGCCCCCCCTGCACTGGCGGATATTGATTCAAATTCAATAATCAATAATGGCATCGAATACTACATCCAGACGGATAAATCCGTTTACGAACTAGACGAAATTGTTAATATCTATTATAGAGTAAGTAACTTAACGAATGACAACATAACCCTTGGAACCGTATCAGGAGATCCTCTCGCACAATACTATTTCTGGGTTACACAAGGAGTTGATTCTATCTGGAGGTACCCCTATATAAGTGGTTCGATGGTAATCGAACAGTATATCTTACATCCATTGGAGACAAAAGAATTCCAAACGACCTGGAATCTAATGAATGATAATGGAACGGAGTGGTGGTCGGGCGATGACTTTCTTGTAAATCCTGGAATATATAATGTATTCGGGGAAGTATATCTTTTCCCGCAAGATAGACGCCTTCCAATATCTGTTTCTATTAATGTAGTCCCGGAGCCAGCATCAATAATGTTATTTGGATGTGGTCTAATCGGTCTTAATGCCAGACGAAAACCAAAAAAGTAACGCCAAAAACATATCAAACGAGGGAACGACATTATGAAAAAGGAATTTCTGATAATAGTCATTCTAACTATTCCCGCTAATTCACTCTCTGCGGATGACAATAATCAGATCCTTCTTAAATCCAGACATTTTATCCCGCAGCGGGGGATAACTTCTGCGGCAAAATCAAAGATAGAGGCAATTCCCGGAAAAGCCCACGTCCTTATACAATTAGAAAACAAACCAACAATTGAAGATATTAATCAACTTGAAAGCAAAGGAATCAAATTGCTTTCATATATCCCTAATAAATCTTGGGTTGCATCTATTCCTTCCAACAAAACAACAGAGGTTGCATCGCTTTCAAACGTCAGGTCTGTCAGCGAGATTTTGCCTGAAGACAAAATTTCTCCGCATATAAGGTCGGGCAATATCTTCCAACCGAGAGTACGGGATGGTAAAACGCTTTTCATAGTCGAGTTCTTCGAAGACGTATCCACTGCTGATATTGAACAGGTAATTGCAAGGCATAATGGTTTAATAAAAGGATGGATTCCGAGCACCAATACTATTGTAGGCGTCTTTTCAATAAATGAAAGTATCGCTATCGCATCAGAAGAAGGCGTCAAATGGATTGAACAGGATTTACCGTTATTGCCGACCAATAATGGCATAAGGCAGGCAATCGCAGTGGATGCCGTTCAGTCACCACCTTACAATTTGACCGGGGCCGGCGTAAACGTTCTGGTTTATGATGTCGGCTTGGTTGACAAGACACATAGTGATTTTGGTGACCGGGTAATCTGGGGAGAGGGAGATAGTAGTTATATAGACAGCCACTCCACGCACGTGGCAGGGACTTTGGGTGGAAGCGGGGCATTAAGTGGGGGGACTTACAGGGGGATGGCGCCCGCAGTTAATATAATATCCTACTATTGGGGTTGTTGCGATAATGACCCATGCACTATTTGGTTAATCGATGATTACGTATCATTAGCGGACTTGGATGCTAATTTTACCGAGGGAATTGTAGATTATGGTGCCGACATTGGCACTGCCTCCATTGGCTTTCCACCCGCATATTATGGTGAACCTTATTGTCATTATGAAGGTGATTATAGCGCCTACGCACAGCATATTGATAGCATAATCCGCAACAGGCATATTCCAATTACCTGGGCCGCAGCTAATGAAAGAGGGTATGGGACGTGCGGAACAACGTATAATACCATATCTCCTACCGCCACCGCAAAGAATGCCATTGTCGTCGGGGCTACAAACTCAAATGACAACTCTATGACCTCTTTTAGTTCCTGGGGACCTACAGATGACGGCAGAATAAAGCCGGATATTGTAGCGCCTGGCTGTGAAAATGACCCAAATAGTGATCGGAACGATCCTAACAAAACTATCTGGTCAACCTGGCCCTCACAATCCTATTATGGTTATTGCGGGACATCGATGGCAACGCCGGCTGTTGCAGGAAGCATTGCCTTGATGCTGGAGCACTGGAGAAAAACTCATACGGGTCAGCCGGACCCGTGGCCATCTACAGTAAAAGCGATATTGATTCAGACGGCGTTCGATTTGGGCAATCCCGGGCCGGATTATGCGTATGGCTATGGAAGAGTTGTTGTTAACGACGCCATAAATTTAATAAGCGAAAATACAATCAAGGAATACCAATCTGATTATCCTGTGCAGTTTATTATTGATGTCCCGCAAAATAATCCCGAATTAAAAATAACACTTGTTTGGGATGATACGCCGGGAGAACTTCTTGCCGACCCGGCACTTGTTCATGATTTGAATTTAATTGTTACAGACCCGCAAGGAACAAGACATTACCCCTGGATTCTTGACCCCTGTAATCCAGCAGTCCCGGCTGCTCGCGGCGAAGACCACCTTAATAACGTTGAACAGGTTAGCGTAGATAACCCCGTCAGCGGGACCTGGACAATAGAGGTAAATGGAGATATCTATGGCGGGCAAAACCTTTTTTCCGTAGTTTGGGGTTTGCCGAAATTTTTTATTATCAGCAAAGCAGATGACGTGAACGATGGCGACTCAGTCCTGCCCGGTGATACGATAACTTATACGATTAATTACGGCTATCCAAGGGAATATAACATAGGGGATATCAACAACGTGAACATCATCGATTATCTACCGGAGGAGGTTGACCCAAATGACCCCTGTGACCCCAACTATGACCCTGTATCTCACACATACAGATGGGATATCGGGACGCTATCGCCGGGTGATGCAAATTCCTTTACGCTGAAAGTTAAGGTCAATGAGCTTGCCGAGCCGTTGGGGACAATAACAAATCTTTGTGCGATTAGTGCTGATGGTATTCGACCTGACCTTGCAGTTGAGATTACCGATGTGAATGCCTGGAATCCGCCGGTAATTTATGTCGATGCAGATGCCCCAGGCACAAAGACCGGGATGTCGTGGAAAAATGCTTATCTTGATTTGCAAAAGGCATTGGACAAGGCAGGTATTGGCTGCGGCTCACAAATCTGGGTAGCTGCAGGCACTTACGAACCTTGCATCCCATCCATCCAATCAACCTTCCAACTCGTGGCTGGCGTCCCCATTTATGGCCACTTCGCAGGCAATGAGACCGCTCTTTGGCAACGCAACCTCAGGAACTTAGACAACGAAACCATTCTAAGCGGGGAGGGGGAGATCAATAGATTCAATTACGTCGTCACCGCTTCCAACCTCAGCCAGGGCGCCATTCTTGACGGTTTTACGATAAAAGACGCCTCCGCTGCCGATATCAAAATCGAAAAAGCCAACCTTGAGGTGAAGAATTGTCTCATCACCGGCAGCGTAATCTATGGAATAGTCGCAAACTATTCGAACTTCACAATTACCGGCTGCAACATTCTAAACAACTCCTCCTACGGAATAAATACGCTCGGATCAAGTTTCACAATCTCTGACTGCAATATTCATAACAACTCACTTGGAATATATTCAAACTTTGATAACAACACCGCACTTCCTGAAATACGAATCACAAATAATATCATACGTAACAATGTGAATTATGGCATTGAACTTTACAATATAAATATAAATTCACGCGTCTTGGTTGCAAATAACTTTATTCATAATAATAACAACTGCGGTATTTACGTCCACAGTAGCTGGTCTCCCAATTTGACGATACGAAATAACACTATCGTCAGTAATGGAAACTATGGAATTTATGGCTTTGGCTTGCATTCTTCTGACCCAAACGTGCGCAACTGTATCATTTGGGGCAATGAGCCCAACGAGGTTTGGACATTCAAACCGACGTTTTGCTGCATCAAAGGCGGTTACACGGGAACAGGTAATATAAGTTCCGACCCTTGTTTCACTTACCCCGACAACAATGACTTCCATCTCAAACCGGCTTCGGAATGTATCGATAACGGCGACCCGTGCTTCAACGACTTCAATGACAGGGACATTGACGGCGAATGTCGTATATCATTTGGCAAAACGGCCTTGCGAGTCGATATGGGCGCCGATGAACTGTACTGGCCTAAGGCAGACTTCGACAAGAATGATATTGTGAACTTCATCGACTTTGCGTTACTTGCTTTGGATTGGCAGGAGGCGATTTCTCCAAGGAGTCTCGATATCGACAGTGATGTTGATATTTATGACCTTGCTCAATTCTGTGACGACTGGCTGTGGTTGGCGCCGTGGTCGCCCCTATATCCGTTGTTTGAAAACCAGTTCGATAGTGGCGGTATGGGTATGGGTGCTGAAAGCTTAGTCGAGTCGCTTGACTTAGACGACGAGATGTATTCGACTTCTGATATCGAAGAATCTGCGACAAGCGACGAGGCGTCTAATATAGAACCATTTACAGTCGAAGAGTTGGTTGACTGGCTTGACGATATTTGGCAGACGGGTGAGCTTACCATGAACGAGCAGGAATACTTGGAGTTTAGAAGCGCGCTTCTTAAGTCGGCTGAGTAAAAACTACCAAGGCAATCTCGTCAAAAAACAAAGGGCTGCACGAAAGATAATCTAAAAACCAGCCGGTAACACCTATCCCCCAAAATCCCCTCATAATCTTCGGGATGGTTATTTTTGACTAATGGCTCTTGCAGGCCGGCAGCAAACTGCTAAAATACCCCCTTTACAACTTATGGTTAATGGTTACTCCCCACCCGTGCCTGCCCTTGCACGTTGTTGGCAGGGGTGGTGGGGGTTATAGAAAGGATTTGTTTGAAAAATGCTGCCAAAATCGCAAAAGGAAAAAGTCGTTCATGACTTCGAGACGCATCAGGGCGACACCGGCTCGCCCGAAGTGCAGGTTGCCTTGCTGACAGAGAGGATAAATGACCTTACCGGGCATCTCAAGCTCCACCGCAAGGACCATTCCTCCCGCCGCGGATTGCTGAAAATGGTCGGGACAAGGGCATCGCTGCTCAAGTACGTCGGCAGGAAAGACCCCAAACGGTATCGTGCCATCATATCGCGGCTTGGCTTGCGGAAATAGTGTGAACATTTGCCAAAACCGTAAGCCGCAATTGCGCGCAACGGTATGGCTGTCTATGAGGTAGCTTATGTTTAACATGGTCAGAGTCGAAAAAGAAATTGCGGGCAGAACCTTATCCATCGAAACGGGCAAAATCGCCCGCCAGGCCGATGCCGCCGTTGTCGTCCAGTATGGTGAAACGGTCGTCCTCGTCGCCGCCGTCTCCGCGCCCCCGCGGGCAGAGGATATCGATTTCTTCCCGCTCTCCGTCGAGTATCGTGAAAAGCAAAGCGCCGCCGGCAAGTTCCCCGGCGGCTTCTTCAAACGGGAAGGCAGACCCAGCACCAAAGAAACTCTCACTTCTCGGATGATTGACCGGCCGCTTAGGCCGCTGTTCCCCGAGGGCTATTTCGACGAAGTCCAGGTCATTGCCACCGTATTGAGTGCTGACCGCGAAAATGACCCCGATGTCCCCGCTATGATTGGCGCAAGCGCCGCCCTTACTATCAGCAAAATCCCTTTCAAGGGCCCCACCGGCGCCTGCCGCGTTGGCCGAATCAACGGACAATTTGTCATCAACCCGACTCACCAGCAGATAGAAGAAGGCGATTTGAACGTCCTCGTTGGCGGCCGAAAAGACTCAATAAATATGATTGAGGTCGCCGCAAAAGAGTTGCCGGAGGCCGTCATAGCAGAGGCGGTCGAAACCGGCCATAAAACTGTAAAGGAAGTCTGCGAGCTAATCGAGGAACTTCGCCTAAAGGTGGGCGTCGAAAAAGAGACGCCCCAAATCATGGAAATCGACGCCGAGCTTTGTTCCCGCATCCGCTCCCAGATTACCGATGAGCTTCGCAAACTTAAACTGATACCGGGTAAACATCAGCGAATAATCGCCGTCAACGAGCTGCTCGAACGCCTAATTGAGCAGTACTGCCAGCCGGAATCGGCTTCCGCCGAACCCGCAGTGGACCAGACAATGCTCAAGCGGATTTTCGACAAGATTGAAGGCGAAATCGTCCGCGAGCTTGCTCTCAAGGGCAAACGTCTCGATGGCCGCGGTTACGATGATGTTCGTCCCATCACCTGCGAAGTAGCACTTCTGCCCCGCGTCCACGGCTCAGCACTGTTCACACGCGGCGAAACCCAGTCCCTCGTCACTGTAACCTTGGGCACAATCAGAGACGCCCAGATTATCGATGGCCTGCTCGATGAATACACCCAGAACTTTACGCTCCATTATAATTTCCCACCGTTTTCCGTGGGCGAAGTCAAGCCTATGAGAGGAGTGGGCCGACGCGAAATCGGACACGGCGCACTCGCCGAACGTGCCCTCGAACAGGTCAGACCTCCCGAAGAGGAATTCGCCTATACCATCAGGATTGTCTCCGATATTACCGAGTCCAACGGCTCAAGCTCGATGGCCTCGGTCTGCGGCGGCTCTCTTGCCCTGATGGACGCCGGTGTCCCCGTTAAAAAGGCCGTCGCAGGTATCTCCATCGGGATGGTTACCGCCGAAGATGGCCGATATGTCCTCCTTACGGACATCATCGGTGACGAAGACCATCATGGCGATATGGACTTCAAAGTCGCAGGAACCGTCGATGGCGTCACCGCCGTCCAGTTGGATATCAAAGCAGATGGATTGCCACATAATATTATGGTCGAGGCGATGGAGAAAGCTAAGCAGGCACGCCTCAAAATCCTCGACGTTATGTCCAAAGCAATCGCCAAACCCAAGCCCGAGCTTAGCGTTTACGCGCCGAAACTCATAACCGTTCAAATCGACCCCGAATTTATCGGCAAAATCATCGGCCCGGGCGGCAAAAACATCAAGGCGCTCCAGGAGCAGACCGATACCACCATCGAAATCGAAGAAGACGGGACCGTCTTCATAAGTTGCGTCGGCGGCGATGGCCACCTCAAGGCAAAGGAAATGATTGAGGCGATGACACAGGCCCCCAAGGAAGGCACCCTTTATCCGCGGGCCACAGTCGTCTCCGTCAAGGAATTCGGCGCCTTCGTCGAATTCATCCCCGGCGTCGAAGGACTTTGCCATATTAGCGAGCTTAGCGACGGTTACGTTAAGAACGTGGAGTCCGTCTGCAAAGTCGGTGATATAATACCCGTGAAGCTTTTGGCTATCGACGACCAGGGCAGGTTCAAGCTGTCTCGCAAGGCAGCACTGGCCGAAATGGGCGGCACTGACAAGAAGGAACAGAACCAGCAGCCACCCAAGCGAAAGTAGGAAATCGCCCGGCAAATCATAAAACAGGTTAACCGTTTTCATCGAACCCTATGGCCGACCGAAGTCATCCCAAAGCCGGCCTTTTAACAAGCGGGCTTTTGCCCGTGTTGCTTGTTATCATTGGCGTAATTGCTTATCTCGGCAGTTTTAGCGGCCCCTTCATTTTTGATGATGCCCCGAACATCGTTGACAATCCCAGCATTCGGCAGCTCTGGCCTTTGACAAATGAGACGTCCACGCCGCACGTCTCCGGCCTGGGAAGCCGGCCTGTATTAAGTCTCTCGTTCGCCTTGAACTACGCCTTTGGCGAATATCGCGTCTGGGGATATCACTTCGTTAACTTAACGATTCACGTTCTTGCCGCGATGGCGTTATATGGTATTGTGCGAAGGACTTTGCTGAGTGAGCGGCTTAAAGAAAAATTTGGCCCGCATTCGGCATCTCTTGCCTGGATTGCAGCGGCAATCTGGCTGGTTCACCCGATTCAAACCGAAAGCGTCACCTATATCGTCCAGCGGGCGGAATCCCTGATGGGGTTGTTTTACCTCCTGACCGTCTATTCCGCCATAAGGACGATGCAGCCAAAACATTCCCGCCTCTGGCTGATGTTATCTGTTGTCTTTTGCGCCCTTGGAATGGCAACCAAGGAGGTTATGGTAACGGCACCCGTGATGATTTTGCTCTACGACCGCGCCTTTGTGGCCGGCACATTCGCCTTTGCCCTTAAAAAACGATTGCCCCTGTATCTCAGTTTGGCAGCCACCTGGATTGTGCTCGCTGTGGTGATGGCTTCGGGGACTCATTCGGATACCGTGGGATTTTCCGTCAATATAAATCCGCTTGATTATTGCCTGAATCAGTGCATCGCGATAGTTAAGTATATTGGGCTTTGTCTGTGGCCAAGACGGCTGTGTCTTTATTACTGCTGGCCGGTGATAAAAACGTGGAGCTTGATTTTGCCCTCGCTGCTGATGATTGTAGTTATTGCGGCAGTTACATTGTGGGGCTTTATCAGGAATCGCGTATGGAGTTATCCTCTCGTTTGGTTTTTCACGATACTCGCTCCCACGTCGAGTTTTGTGCCGATTGCAGATATAATTTTCGAGCACAGGGTGTATTTGTCTTTGGCGGGCCTGGCGGTAATTGTGGTAACAGGCGGCTATCTTCTATTGAAGCTTGTAACAAAGCGGGTTAACCTGGGCAGGATAAAAAACTGGTTGGGTATTGGCGTTGCGACAACAATTATTGCTGCGCTGACAACAGGCACTATCTATCGCAACAGAGATTATCAAAGTAACCTGTCAATCTGGCAAAGCGTGGTAAAAGCGGCGCCATTTAGTTACAGAGGATACTATAATCTTGGCAGTCAGCTCAAAAATCAGGGCGAAATTGCTCAGGCAATTTATTGTTATCTGACGGCTTTGCGAATCAATCCTGATTATATAGATGCCCATCACAAGCTCGGAAATATCCTGAAGTCAGAAGGCCGGGTCAAAGAGGCGGCCTACTATTATTGTCAGATATTGCGGATAGATCCGAATCACATCGAGGCCCATTTTAATCTGGGTGTTACTTTTCAACTGCAGGGCCGGCTCGACCAGGCGGCTGATTATTATCGCCGGACCCTCGAGCTCAAACCCGATTATGTCAACGCGCATAATAACCTCGGCTCGGTGTTGTTATCGCAGGGCAATTTCGATGAAGCTGTAAGTCATTTCAACAGTGCTTTGAAGATTGACCCCAATGATGCAGGAGCGAATAACAATCTTGCCTATGCGCTAATCTCCAGGCCCGGCATAGAGAAGAACGATATAACCAGGGCTGTTGAGCTTGCCCGGCGGGCCGCGGAATTGACCGACTATCAGAATCCGGAAATCCTGGACACTCTTGCGGATTGCTACTCAAAACAAGGCAAGGTGGATTTGGCCGTGCAAACGGCCGAAAAAGCGCTCGAATTGGCCCTGCTGGCGGACAATAAACAACTTATCGAACGCATCCGAAACCGGCTTCAGCTTTACAAAAAGCAGATACCCTGACCGTTAATCTTCGGCCGGCCTGCTTTTTTTAACTCCTTCCTCCGGCCTGACGGCATTTTTTATCGCAATCTCGCGGGATAGATGAGTTACGGCAGCCGTCAGGGTTATCAGGCGCCGCCAAAGGGAAACCGCAACCAGTAAGAAGAATAGATGTGCAAAGTAAAACAGCAAGTCAACTCCTCGGCCCACGCCAATCCTGTTGGCTGCCCACGTTGAGACATCGGGGAACAAAACCAAAAACAATAGACCCGCAAACATCAGCACCGCGACCGCCCTCTTGACTAATATCAGAGATTTTTGAACAAGAAAAGCCCGCAGGATTATAAGAAGAATCACTATCAGAATAACTTTAATGGTAATCATTTGGTCCCTCTCGAAAATAGTTCAAATAGGATATTGATTGCATTTGAGACGGATTGTCCCTTGCCCTTTGAATATTCCGTATATCGGATGGTAACGGGGACCTCGCGGTAGGTTAGCTTATTGCGGGTAATTTCTGAAAGTATCTCTGAAGCATGGGCCATTTCGTTTTGTGTGATGTTGAATTTGCGAAGGGCGTCGGCCCTGAACGCCCGCATTCCGTTGTGGGTGTCGGTTATTTTCAGGCCGGTTGTTAGTCTTGTGAAGACAGTGGCAAACTTCAGAACCATTTTCCTGATAGCGGGCATTTTTTCCGGCTGCGCCGTCAAAAAACGCGAACCCAAAGCAACGTCAACGCCTTCGTTGATTACCACGTCCACTAATGAGCCGATATCGGCCGGCCGCATCTGGCCGTCGGCGTCAAAAGTTACAATAATGTCGGCTCTCTGCCGCAGGGCGTAATCTATCCCCGTCGCAAGGGCCGCACCCTGGCCGAGATTCATCGGATGGACCAGCAGGTGAACGGCACACTCTCTCGCTATCAATGATGTATTATCTGTGGAACCGTCGTCGATGACAACGAGATGGTAAGAGCGGTTGTAATCCAGCAATTCGCCGATTACATCAGCCAAAACCCGCCCTTCGTTATAAGCCGGAATAATCACCCATATTGTTGGCTCAGTCATACACCGTTTCCCTGAAAAGGTCTTGAATTTTACTCCTGTCTGCCGAAAGATGCCAGCTTATTGCCTCTCGTAGCATAGCGAAGACCCCAGAATGTCGTTATCTGGGGTCCATGTTTTTCGTAGCGGAGCGGAGATCCTCGCCTGTCCTCGACTCCAGCTTCGTAGGAATCGCAGTCGGGGAACCATAAATGCCCCTTTGGCCAAGAACAGGGGACCCAAACGCCTGTTTTTTTGAAGAATGTCCCATAATTTCCTTGCTTTTTGTCCCCCAATGTGGTATGTTAGACCCCGCTTCGTTGAGGATAGAAGAAAATAGCCGACTTTGGCGGTTTCCTTATTCGTATTTAGATAATATGAAGGTCATCCTTTCAACGGTTATGATTTGTGCTTTGCACAACAAACAAATCTAACCTTATTGAAAGGAATGACCTATGACAACAGTATCAAACAAACAGAAATGGTTCAACA
>Ga0315288_10000727_pt1 | contig 41712 bp, 32 predicted proteins | sample YL17G11_20_MG_FD_203454 | JGI IMG/M metagenome (GOLD analysis project Ga0315288, IMG submission 203454) | Sediment microbial communities from Yellowstone Lake, YNP, Wyoming, USA - YL17G11_20 | ecosystem: Environmental > Aquatic > Freshwater > Lake > Sediment | place: USA: Wyoming | collected...
ATGTGAGAGTATTGACGATGATGGTCAATTCCGACATAATTCATCTGTGCACCTCCTGAAAAATTGTAACCTACCGGAAGTCTATCAAACTCCCCGAGGAGGTGCATCACATCATCATGTTACCTATTATAAGCGCGCGACTCCAGTGATAGGAGGAAGTTCAAATGGATCGCTGATTCTAGTTATCCCCGATGGGGTCCATATCTAGAGAAAGGCCGCATTTATAATTACAATCAATTCAGGAGTTATGTCGTCGATGAATGGATCCGCCAAGGGGCTGCCATTATTGCAAAAGGTAACCGCTAAAAATAGAGGGAAAAAATAAAATGGATCGAAAGGATTTTAGAAAATTGGAATGCATCACTGTAAACCGTGCACTATTCACGGCGCAGGGATCCAGATTAAGCGCAGAAGAATGGCGAATTTTGGCCTACTTGAATTGGGCTATCAAAAATAATAATGATTTCAAGGACGGCTGGGCATATTCAGAATTCAATGAAGATGTTTTATGCAAACAAATTGGATGTAAGAACTATATTTTCAAAACCGCATGGGAGGGACTTGAGAAGTCAGGTTGGATCTATCCGACCGGTCAAAAGCAACCTCAACCTGAAGGGGGAATGGCTAATCTCTTTAGCTTGCGGCTGCCATCAATCTCCAAGCGGTAAATTCTAGGTATAGCTCCCTCCGGCCGTTATTAATCGGCCAGCATCAGGAGAATTTGTCGATTAGATCCAAAAGACCCTTCTTTCCGAGTCCTGTTTGTTTAACGTTTAAGATGGCCATGAGAGTACCGTCAGGCAAAGAGCTTCGCTTCGTCGGGATGATAGTTACTCGCGTCCTTTCTCCGAATCGCTTGGTCAACGTCATGCCGTGAGTGGCATAGCGGCCTTCTTGCCAGCCGTCGGCCTTTAAAAGTCTGATAAGATCTGTTCCGCGGAGTGAAGGTAATTTAGAGCGTTTCAATTCAAGCGGAACGGGCGCAAGGGACCTGATAGACAGAGGACTTAAAGTAAGCGGCGGGATTATAAGGCGAAGGGATTTTTATTTCTTCGGCCTTCGGTTTGTGAGCATAAAAGGTGATTCCGTGCTTCTTTAAAAACCGTTCACACTCGCCCACGTCCTCGAGGGTATTTAAATGCAAAAGGACTGCTTCCTTGATTCTTTCCGCAGCCTCATTAATAGAGCGGCCAAATGTAGCAGTTCCCAATTCGACACATAGAGCAGTCCAGCGATTTCCCTCTTTGAGGAATTTCAGGGTGACTTTGATATATCCTGGGCTTCTCATGTTTCTCCTTTGCCCCTAAATCATAGGCCAGGGCCCCTAAATTTGTCAACCCCCTTTAGGGGTGATCTTTTGACCTCCATATATTTTTATACGATTTTTTCAGCATTTTTGTTGCACGTATTTTAAGAACTCCCCAAAAATAGCAATCTTAATTCCTGCTTTTCCATTAGAACATTCAAAAAAGCTTTCCGCTTTCTTTCCGGTTTTCATTGAGAATTTCCACCTGCCTCAACCGTCTATCTCAATGAGGCGATTATCCGCGCAAGCGTCATCTTTTCAACGCGACTTATTTTCAATTGGTCGATCCTTTTGTAGATAATTCCCTAACTGATCTGCATATTTGTTAATATATTCTAGACATCCTAAACCCGAGCTTGACACGGCTAGTCAAGCAAAAGGCTTGTAACTCACAGTAATCAAAAAGAATGCGGCATTTTTCTGGGAAAGGGTCTTGTATCTAGGTTTTTGGGAGGATTATTCCACGGCCAGGACCGAGGGCAACGGATCTATTTTTAGTGTCTTCAATAAGTTGCGAGCCTGAAGGCTGCCTGGAGAGGTCTGATACACCGTTCCGTGAGGCGCCAACAATTGACCCATCTTTATCGACCGCAATTCCTCGCTGCGGGTCTCTTTTAAACAAATCCATCGATATCCTTATCAATTTAAAAGGAAATAGGTGTCATAGGGGAACCTCTCTCACGATTGCCTCGCCCGCGTTTTTTGGTGTATAAAGGCTTTTCAGTCAAACTCGACAGACACCCAAAAAAGGAGGAGCCATGCGTCGTCTTTGCCTCATTGCTTTTGTTGTTCTCGCCGCGGCCGTTGCGCCTTCCCTCTGGGCTCAAGGCATCGGGCCGGGCGAGATCCTGAAGTCGTTTTCGTTCCGGGCCGTCGGGCCGGCGCGCCAAAACGGCCGCATCCTGCATGTCGCCGTCAACGAGCAAAATCCGTACACGTTCTATCTTGCCCCATCGACGGGCGGCATTTGGAAGACGTCGAACAACGGCACGACCTTTGAGTCCATCCTGCCGTCCCAGAGCATGGTCTCCGTCGGCCATATTGCCCTGGCACCGTCCAACCCGGACGTCATCTGGGTCGGCTCGGGCGACGCCGCCTCGGGCCGGATCCCGCTCCGGGGCTTCGGCGTCTGGAAATCCGTCGACGCCGGCAGGACCTGGACGCACATGGGCTTGACCGAAACGCGCCACATCGGCCGCGTCGCCGTCCATCCGAAAGACTCGAACACGGTCTATGTGGCAGTCGTAGGCTACCATTTCTCTTTCAATTCCGAGCGAGGCCTCTACAAGACGACGGATGGCGGAAAAACTTGGACGAAATCGCTGTTCATCAGCGACAAGATCGGAGTCGTGGACGTGGTCATCAACCCGAAGAATCCCGACATCGTTTATACCGCAACCTACGATAAACAGCGCATCCCCTGGAACTTCGACGAGGGCGGCCCGGAGACGGCGATCTACCGTTCCAAGGACGGGGGCAGGAGCTGGAAACGCCTCACCGGCGGTCTGCCCACCGGAAAGCTCGCCCGGGTGGGGCTGGCGATTTACCCCAAGAATCCCGGCATTATCTATGCCATCATCGATAACCAGAACAAGCGCGCTCTGACGCCAGACGAGGCAAAGCAACCATCGGCCATGCGTCAGGACGCCAAGGAGCGGCCGATCGGGGGCGAAGTTTATCGCTCGGACAACGGTGGGGACACCTGGGCCAAGATGAATTCCGCCAAAGACAGCGTCGGCGGCGGGAAATGGTACGGCTGGATCTACATCGACCCGAACAACGATAAGATTATTTATGTCCCGAGCACGAGCTTCAACCGCTCTCTCGACGGCGGCAAAACCTGGGGGAAGAGCGGGCCGGAGAACATCGCCCGCTCCTTCCACGTCGATTACCACGCCTTCTGGGTCGATCCCGCCAACTCCAACCACCTCGTCCTCGGGAGCGACGGCGGGCTGGCCGTTTCCTGGGATTTTGGCAAGACCTGGGACGTCTTTGACCACCTCCCCCTGGCCCAATACTACGCCGCCGGAGTGGATATGGAAGAACCCTATAACATCTACGGCGGCCTCCAGGACAACGGCTCGGTCAAGATCCCGTCCAACGGACCGTCGGGCCGGATCACGCGCGATGACTGGATTTCAGTCGGCGGCGGCGACGGGATGGTCAACCTTGTCGACCCCGAGGACAGCCGCTGGCTCTATAACGAATCGCAGAACGGGGCGATCATGCGGACGGACCAGAAGACGGGGACGATAAAAAGTATCCGGCCGCCCGCCCGTCCCAAGGACAAACAGCCTTACCGGTTCAACTGGACGGCCCCCATCTCGATTTCGCCCCACAACAGTCGGATTCTCTATTTCGGAGCGCAGGTCGTCCTGCGGTCTCTCAACCGGGGCGACACCTGGCAGGAAATCAGCCCCGACTTGACCACCAATGATCCCGAGAAGCTCAAGGGCAATATCGAGTTCTGCACGCTGACCTCGATCGCCGAATCTCCGGTCGCGGCCGGCGTCCTCTGGGCCGGCTCGGACGACGGCAAGGTCCAGGTCACCCGAAACGCCGGCGGCGTCTGGACGGACGTGACGGCCAATGTCGCGGCCGCGGGCGGGCCTGCCGATTATTTTGTCACCCGCATCTTCCCTTCGAACTTTAAGGAAGGGACAGCCTATATCTCCAAGGCGGGATGGCATCGCGACGTCTACGCGCCCTACGTGTTCAAAACCGAGAACTTCGGTGAGACCTGGACATCGGTCGCCGGCAACCTTCCCGAAGGGACGGTCTATGTCGTCCTGGAGGATCGCAAAAACCCGAACCTCTTCTTTGTCGGGACCGAGATGGGGGTTTACGCCACGTTGGACGGCGGCAAGGCTTGGGCCCCTGTCGCCTCGAACCTACCCCCATACGCCCTCGTCCACGACCTGCTCATCCATCCGAGGGAAAACGACCTCATCGCCGCGACACACGGCCGCGGACTGTTTATCACCGATATTACGCCCCTCCAGGAAATGAAGGACAAGTTTTGGGAGGAAGACGTCACCCTCTTCGACATCGAGCCCAAGATCCAGTGGACGTGGCGCCGGACGATGATCGGCTCGACCCAAGGAGATCGGATATTCGAAGTCCCCAATGAGCCCGTCGGTCTGACGATCAACTATTTTCTGAAGAAGGCGTCGGCGGGGAATGTGAAAGTGCGAATCACGGACCCTTACGGCGAGGAGATGGCCGCGCTCGAGGGCAAAGCCGAAGCAGGCCTGCACAGGGTCTTTTGGGATATGAGGAAGGCATCAGCGGCGCCGTCGGGACAGGGTACGCAAGCTCCGGCCGCGCCCGCCCAGGCCAGATTTGCGGCGCGGATGGTGGCTCCTGGCGAATACGTCATCATCCTCGAAGTCGGCGGCCAGAAATGGACTAGGAAGGCTAAGATCCGGCCCATCCCCGGCCTCGATTGACACGAGGAATTTTATAAGACTTTCAGCTCCCGGTCGAAGTCAATTGCGCGCGATCCGGATCGAAACGGGGCCCAACAGGCCGGATGGAAGCAGAGGGGAATCCTTAGTGAAGTGCTTCCAGGTCGCGAACGTCAAACGCCGGGGCGACGGACGGGGTTCGCCTTTCGTGAGCCACTCCGGCCAGCGGATGAGATTTCCGCCTCTGCCGTATTCGGCGTCGGCCGGCTCCTGCTCGTCACCGATCAGCCGGTTCGGCCAGAGGTTGGCCACTTGAATTTCCAAAGCGTTGCCGTTCGGCTTCAGGGCGGCCGTGACATCCACCCTCCACGGAGCGCACCAGACAACGCCGAGTTCATGCTCGTTCAACCGTACACGGGCGATATTCTTGACGATCCCAAGGCCGAGCCAGACTCGGGCTCGGCCTGCCGGCGCTTTGCCCAGGGCTGTCGCAAATTTGGGGAGATCGAACGTTTTCCGGTAGACCGCCGTGCCCGAATAATATTTGATGCCGGTTTCCGGACGGAGGCTCCAGTCGTCGAGATTTTCCAGGATGATTTTATCGGGGCCCCCCCATTTCGGGTCGAATGAAACCTCCCAGGGTCCGTTCAACACCGATACCTCGGCCAAGTCGGAAAAGTTCGACCTTGCCGGAGACTCCGCCTTCCCGGCAGGTCTGCGAAACACAAGAAAAAACGACTGGTGCGGCTCGAAACGGAGGGGCACGGAAGTGAGCCCGTCCTTCGTCGTGAACTGAGACAGAACGCGAATCTCGCCCGTGACCGCATCCCAAAGCTCCGGATACTTGCCGCGGACGCGGAACGTGACGTTCGCCTCTAGGGCTTGATCTTGGGGATTGGCCACGAAGTAGATTTCGGCTTCGCCGTCCCGCCGGTGTGTATAGCGAAGGGGAACGTCGGATGAGAAATCGGGCGGGACGGCCATCCGCTCCAGCACGTCGGCGACGACGGCGAAATCGCCGTACTGCTCGGGTTCGGAGAGCGGCGGAGCGCCCACATCCCAAGTTGTTTTATCTGAGGGCTTGGAACCGGGCGACTCGGCGCCGGGCAAAGCAGTCTTCGTCCCTCGCACCCAGACGACACGGCCCTGGCCATAGGCATGTTCCGTGACGCCTTCTCCGTCGCAGTCGCCCCACAGCGCGTCGGCCATTGACTTGACCTCGGCGTCGCAAGCCGGAAAGCCCGAGAGTGAGGGCGATTTGCGCGGTCGCGGGCCGACGACGGTCGCGCCGGCGGCGACGAGGTCGCGGATCTTGCGGAGGAGCGCCGGGGTCATCGTCTCCCGCTCCGGGAGGACGAGCATGCGGTAGCTCACGCCGTCCGGGAAAACGATCCGTCCGTTTTCGACCGCCGCGGCCTCTCGCAAAGTCTCCGGCGCGCAGCCGTCGAAATTATAACCGAGCCTGTCGGGCGGATCGCCCCGCAGGGCCGATGCGGGAGCGCGAAAAACATGCGGCGATCCCTCGGCGACTAGATAGCAGACGTCGGCGACCGGAAGTCCCTGGCGCAGCAGGAATTGGCTGCGGGCCAGATACGTATGGAAAGCGGGCGCCATGTCCCACCAGGTTTGGGTGCGTTCCCAGTGAACGCCGTAAGGTCCCATGGTCATCCCGGGCCGCTCGTTGAGCCCTGCCTGGTTCTGGTAACGGTGGAAGACGATCCGGTTGACGCCAGCCGCCAAGGCCCAGTCCCCGAGCGCCTTCATCGCGGCGGGGTGAGCCCGCCAAGCTTCCACGTCGCTCGAGGTAAAAGCCTCGGCCGCTACGATACGTTTCCCTCCCGTGTGGGCAAGGCTGGCCGCCTCGATGACACTGTGGGCGGTGTGGAAACCGTAGAGCCAGAACTCGCCCATGGGGACATCGGCAACCGTCCCAAGGGTCATGTCCGCGCAGGGCGTCATATCGTAAGGCTCGATGGACAGGCCGAAGCCGTTTCGCCGGCCTAGCTCCTTGAGATACAAGGCATGGTTCTCTACGACCAGCTCCTGAGCGGTTTGCCGGAGGTCCCAGAGGAAACGATCAGAAATCTCCAGGCTCTCCACGATACGTCCCGTGATCGCGGGCAGGTAGGGCAGAGGATTGTATCCGCGGCGCCGCCGGAATTCTTCGCGGAAGGCGCCCGTCCAGTTCTGCGCGCCCATCTCCCAGCTGTCTATGTGGAGCATCGTCCAGCCTGCTCTGCCGTCCGTCCGGCGCGGGCCGATGTCGCGCAGAAGCGCGCCGACGAACGCGTCGAAGTGGGCGTCGAGAGCAGCCTTGTCCAACTTATCGCATTCGAGGCCCAGACCGGGGACGGGAGCGGGGCGCGTGTTCGCGCCGGTCGATGTTCGTCCGAAGCGGAGGATCGTCCAACGGCCGGCAGGGACATCCCAAGCCAGATGGCCGTCGGCGGTGACCCGGCCGGTCAGATCGACTATGCGCGAAGGATCGATTGCGGCACCGGCGGGAATCGCGGGAAAATCGGCCGGCGAGGGCAGGAAAGGCTTGACGCCCGGCTGAGAAGAATACGGCGCCCGGACATAGAGGGCCTTCTCGTCGATATCGGGGATGGCGGGCCCGGCGGCGGGCGTCGGGAAGGCCAGGACGGCGACATCGCGGTAATAATCGTTCTTTGCTTTTTCGAGCTCGGGAGGGAGGAGCCCGTCGCCGAAAAAGGCCGGCCGGCGCTGAGGTTGAGGGAGCGCTGCATCGAAGCGCCCGGGGCCGGCTGCTTCGGCCGCGGCCGCCACGATGTGCTGCATCGATTGCTCGGGTTTAACCCACGGCCCGCCGGAGCCTGTCCAGCCGGGCCCGGCATTGAGGGTAATCTCTAAACCCAGCCGTTCAGCCTCGCGGACGACATGCTTGAAAAGCTGGCGCCATTCAGCGCTCATGAATTCGACCGGGCCTCGCGGAACACCGACATTCACTTCGCAAATGACGACTCCACCGATGCCCGCCCGCTGCATCGCTTCGAGGTCCGCGGTGATCCCTTGGCGGGTCAGGTTGCCGTCCATCCACATCCAGTAAACCCAGGGGCGGGCCGATTCGGTCGGGACGGTGAAGCCGGCGGCAAGCCGATCGGGGATTCTCAGGACCGATAGGGCAAGCCAGAAGGCGATCCCTATGATAAGCAGGAAGCCAAGCATCGAGATTGGCGACGGAAGCCGACGAGACATGGGCATTCTCCTGACTATACCTTCATAGTACAGCCTCGGATGGGAGTCAAGGCCGGACGAAATGATAGGGAAGAGAAATTAAACGGCCACATTGACAGGGGATCTTAGATAAAGAATAAGGAGATAAGCCATGGCGGAAAAACCGGGACTCTGATTTAAAATCCGGACCGTTTGATTACATAGAGGAGATGAGGGAGAGCAGAAGAATATTTTATGAAAATCAAATATGATTATCGATATCGAATGTGTATCATAAACGGCATGATCTTAGGACTTCATCTTGTTGGTCCGATTCCCTCACAGCCGTCCGGGAAAGGGAGAAGCTCATGAGATCTGGATTAAAGCATTTTTCATTCCTGGCCCTCCTGGCCGTCATCTTCACGATCGGCTTGACGTTTGCCTCCATCGAGCTGCCCCGTCTTCTCGATACGTTTCTCGCTAAGAACGTCGAAACTCCTGATGTCGCCACGGGCCTGAACGCGCTGAGCGATTATAAGACCGAGCTGTATCTGCGGTTTCTGCATCTCCGCTTGATCGGATACATTTGCCTGGCCGTCATCGTCATCATGATTGTCGTCGGGTTCATCACCGAGAAGAGCGGCTGGACCTCCGCAGGCGCTCTCCTTCTTTTTCTCCCCATCTTCGGCCATTTCGCGGCGACGATGTTCTTCCTGGGCGGGCTGGGTTTTCTGCGTCTCCTGTGGCTGCCGTTCTTAGACGTATCCTTCCGCCTGTTCCGTCTCGGGGATATCATCAACCTGCCCTATAATATCCTGCAAGATCTTTACGCATTCACCGGCCTCGGTCGATGGCTGAAGCTCTCTTATCTTGTCACCGGCCTGGGTTTGCTCATATTTTTCCTCGGAACATTGACCTGGTTTTATGCCAGGATGCAGAAGAGGGGAGTGGCGGACCTCTGGGTGTATCGTTTCTCAAGGCATCCGCAGTATCTCGGTTGGATCGTCTGGAGCTATGGGGTGATGTTCCAGCCGAGTTCAAGCAACATAAAGCTAAGTTACGAACTCTCGAACAGCCTTCCCTGGCTTCTTTCGACGATGATCATCGTCGGCGTGGCCATGCTCGAAGAAGTCAAGATGAAGCGGATTTTTGGCGATGCCTACGAGACCTACCGCCGGCGAGCTCCGTTCCTTTTTCCGTTACCCCGCTTCGTGGCGGGGGCTTTCAACCTTCCCCTCCGGCTCATGTTCAAGAAACCGTATCCTGAAAGAAAACGGGAAATCGTCGCCTTGCTTGCTTTCCACACGGTTCTCTGCCTGGGGATTTCCACCTTCTCGGGAGGCCTGATCTCATGGCCGGCGAAAAAAAGAGAGGCTTCGGTCCAGCAGATCAAAGACCTCGCTCAGGTGTTAAAAGATGCCGACAACCGAGGTGAGAGACGCCGTGCCGCGGGACTTTTAGCAGAGATGGGAGAACCTGCTATGGAATCACTCCTCGCCCTGCTCGAAGATAAGGATGCGATTGTCAGAGCGTATTCCGCCGGCGCGCTGGGCAACCTAAAATCGGAACGAGTGGTCCCGCCTTTAATCGCCCTTTTGAATGACGCAGATTCTTACGTCAGGAGAACCGCGGCCGATTCGCTGGGGAGAACAGGATCGAGCCAGGCTATTCAACCGCTCATTGAAGCGCTCGAAGATCCGGCAAGAGATATGGCCAACGCCGCGGTAAGGGCGCTGGGGCAGATCAAGCATCCGGATGTCATTCCATTCCTCATCAAAGCGCTGGATAACGCCGCATGGAAGGCAACCGATGCCGCCGCCCAGGCTCTCGGTGAGCTGGGGGCCAAGGAAGCGATTGGGCCCCTTATCCAGTGCTTTGAGGAGATGCCGGATTGCCCCTATCATCTGGCCGGGGGAGCGCTTTGGAAACTGAACTCGGAACGGGCGGTTGACGCCTGGATAACCGGTTTGAAAAAAGGATCCTGGTGGTATCCTCGAGCAGCCTGCGCCGCCGAACTCGCCAGGAACAAATTGGAAAAGGGCCTCCCCGCCCTTCAAGAGGCATTGAAGGATGAAAGCCCGGAAGTCCGACGAGCCGCCGTGTTGGCGCTGATGGAATTTCGATCGGGAAAAACGGTTGACGCACTCCGGGAAGCATTGGCGGACAAGGATTTTGAGGTCCGGATGTACGCCAAAGAAACATTGAAAAAAATCGGCACGCCGGAAGCCATCCGTGCTCTCGAGGACAGAAAGGATTAGAGGAAGGCTTTTTGAGACATGGGTTTGGCTAGCCGATTTTACTCTAACGTCCGGCCCAGCGTTTCCGGAATCCAAACCCACATCAGGGCGGCCAGCAAGAACGCTCCTGAAGCCAGAAGAAAGGCGACGTTGAATCCTTTTTGTTGGGCCAGCGATCCGATGGCCAGCGGGGCTATGGCCGAAGCGATCCGGCCGATGTTGTAGGTGAAACCCTGGGCGGTCGCCCGGATCCTGGTCGGATAGAGCTCGGCGGTCAGGGCCCCGAAGCCCGAAAAATAGCCTGTCCCAAAAAAGGCGACGAACGGTCCCAGAAAAAAGAGGAACATCGGAGTCCGAAATCCGGAATAGGCCAGGACGAAAAGCGAAGCTGCGACGAGATAGAAGACATAGGTTTTTTTGCGGCCCAAGGAATCGCTGATATAACCGAAGGTGACATAGCCTAGCCACATCCCGATCTGCATAAAGATGACCAGGGCCGACATGTTGCGGGCGCTGAGCCCGAGCCCTCCCTGGCTCTGGCCAAGGGATAAATACCCGGGAATCCAGAGGTTGAAGCCCCACCAGGCGAACATCGTGAAGGCGTTCATGATTGTCACGGCCGCTGTGATTCTCAGGAGCTTTCCCCGGATTACGGCGGGGACCTTTGTTTTTTCTGTCGCGGCCGTCAAGCTTTTTTGCTTTTGCCAGATCTCCGGCTCTTCGACCTTCGCCCGAACCCAAAAGGTCAGCAGCGCCGGAAGCACGCCGACGAAAAAGACCGCCCGCCAGCCCCATAAAGGCAGGATCAGCCCTGTGACAAGCGCGGCGACGGCGTAGCCGATGGCCCAGAAACTTTGCATAAATCCGAGGGCTTTTCCCCGGTGCTCGGCCGGCCAGGTTTCCGACACGAGCGCCGCGCCGCTGGCCCATTCGCCGCCCATGCCCAGACCTAGACAAATCCTGAAGACGGCCAGCATGGGGACGGTCTGGGAGAATCCGCAAGCAGCCGTAAATACTGAATAAATCAGGATGCTGCCCCGCAGCGCGCGCGTCCGTCCGAATCGGTCGGCGATTACGCCGAAGATCATCCCGCCCGCCGCCGAAGCGAGCAGGGTGAGGGAGCCCATAAAGCCGGCCGTTTCCTTGTTCATCCCCAGGTCCTTCATCAACGAGGCGAGGACCAGGGCGTACATCATGACGTCGAAGGAATCGAGCATCCAGCCCAGGGAGGCGGCGATCAGGGCCTTGTGCGAACGGGAATCGGCCTGCCGCCACCAGCCGAACAGATTTTTTTTAATCATGAGGAAGATGGGCCGGGTCAGGCCGCTCTTTTTATCTTAAATGTTCCGGTTCAACCGAAACTTCTGAGCGTTCGCGGTCTTCGAGCCGTCTCTATTTTTTCTCTGGCTGGGGCTTGAGCTGGTTGTATTCCACCAGGGCTTTAAGGTACCAGTCCGGGAAGGGCAGGGCGTTGCGCTTTCTCGTTTTGGCGTCATAAATCCAGAGGTGGTTGTACTTGACCAGCATCTGATTGCCCAATTCCCACCAGGCGTTGATGACCAGGTTGGCATTGTTGATGCAATATTCGGTCAGATACTGGCGAGCCTGGGCCGGGTCCTCCTGGTAGAGCGCGGAAGCGTATTTATCGATCTGAGACGTCCTGTCTACCGCCGATTTTTCCCACTCCTTCTGAGCTTCCCTAACGTCCTGGATGCCCAGCGAATAGACCACCTGGGTGTGAAAATCGACATAATCGAACGCCCAGCGCGCCGATTCCCTGCTGAATTCCCAGTGATCTCCGATCTCGAAGGACCTCGGGATCTCGGTGATGCCTGCGTAGAACGGCATGAAGCAGGATGTGTCCTGGGCGCCGAAGGCCAGCCAGACGATCCCGCCGATGGGGTTGGGCAGCCAGCTGCGGGCCTGGGTGACTGTGACGTACTCGGCCCGGTTGACGCTGATGATGCGGGATGTGTTGTACTGCTTGCCTTCGAGCTTGAAGCCGTAGGGCAGGAAGTTCGGGTTGGCGAACGGTCCGCCCTGGAGGCCACGGGCCGGGTCGAAGATCGTGCCTTCGCATTTATCGCGGGTCATTTGCATAATGTCATGGACGGAGTATTTCTTGTCCGCCTTGACCGAGAAGGGAAGGTCCATGTTGGGGGTCTCAGGGCTGAAATTCTTGGAAGGCGCGACGATGCTGAAGAACCGCCACAGCCGGACGCGGCTGCCGTTGGTGCCGGCGGCGCTGACCTCGTTCGGCGAGTAGGCCCGCTTCCAGTTGAATGGCTTGCCGCTCTTGGCATCGAAGAGCTTCTGCTCGACGGCGAAGGAAATGACGTTGGGCGAGGCCATGAAATAATCTTTGTTGTTCAGGTCGATCTCGCCGATGCGGGATTCGTTGGGACAAACGCTGACGTGATCGTCCGGGACCCTCTGGGCGCACCAAACGGCGCCGGGCTTTCCGCTCTGCGGCGTCCACAGCGGGCCGACGGGCATGATTTCGAACAGCCAGACTTCTTTCGGGTCGGCCACGGCCAACATTTCTCCCGTATCGGTAAACCCGTAGCCGTATTTTTCTCCCAGCTCGCCCATGATTTTAATAGCCTCGCGGGCGGTTTTGGCCCTTTCCATGGCCAGCAGCGTCAGCATCGTAATATCGAACTTGGGAGTCGGCGTCTGGTTTTCCATTTTTTTCTGGCAGCCGATCGTGGACTCGCCGATGGACACCTGCAGGTCGTTCATGTAGCCGAACGCACCGTGAATGTATCCGTAGGTATGGGGAACCTCAGGAATTTCGAGACCCGTGAAATTGTCGGTGACTCTGTCCCACTTCAGCCCGGTGCTGGGGGGAATGGTCCCGAACTGGTCGATGTGGTAGATCCTGCGCTTGTCTTCCGGCTTATGGTCGGCGGCCGGGATATAGCGGAAGGTCCAGTCGCACAAGCCGCAATCGCAGGTGTGGGTGGTCATGACCGAGCCGTCCACCGAGGCGTCCTTGCCGACCAGGATGACCGTGCAGGCCTCTCTGGACAAATCCACGGGCGGGCACGTTTCGCACTTTTTCTCCTGCGGCCCGCTGAAAACGGATGCGCCGAACAGGATGAGCAAAACGGCCAGAAGAATGCCCATCGCATGCTGTTTTTTGAATCTCACGGGGTCCTCCTTTTTCCGAAATTCGAATGTCGCAGATAATCAGACATTTTCTATTCAATAGCCTAAATGCGAAGGGAAAGTCAACTCCAGGAATGGAAAGGAGCATCTGGCGATGAATTCATGGGAGGATGCTCCTTGGAGGGGTGGCAGGGCCGGCGGGTATTCCCGCCGCCCGTTGGAGGGGGACCCATTGAAAGGGTCCTCCTCCAAGAGTGTCCGGGGCCCCCCTCCGCTAAAGGGGCTTCAGGGGCGATGCCAACGCCTCTTTGAAATTACATATTCGGCGATTCTTCCTTTGGGGACACACACTGTGTGTGTCCCCGCAATTGTGCTATAATCGTCAACTTCTCAGGGCATAAACGTGATTTCATATCCGGCGGGAGACATGGATCGTGCTTAAGCTGAATTTCGTCCACACCCTGGCTTTTTCTGGGATCGTGCTTTTTATCGGCTATTGGATCCGGCGGCTGGTCCCGCCTCTCGCTCGCTATAACATCCCCGCCCCGGTGATTGGGGGCCTGCTCGTCGCCGTGGCCACGCTTGTCGCCCGCAATTCCGGAGTGACTCTGTTTGAATTCGATATCACGCTTCGGGATCCCCTGATGATCGCCTTTTTCACATCGATCGGCTTCGGCGCCAGCTTTTCTCTGTTAAAAGTCGGCGGCCCGATGGTCGTGAAATTCTTCCTAGCGTCCACGGTGTTTGCCATCCTCCAGAATGTCCTCGGCATCCTGCTCGCCCTGCCTTTCAAGCTGCATCCGCTTTTCGGCGTTTTGGCCGGTTCCGTAACCTTGACGGGAGGGCCGGCCACGGGCCTGGCGTTTGCCCCGCTTTTTGAGAAGGCCGGAGTTGTCGGGGCCGCCACGATCGCTGTCGCCGCCCCTATGTTCGGGATTACGTCAGGAGGATTGATCGGCGGTCCGGTCGCGACGTTCCTCATCGACCGGCACCGGTTGAAAAAGCCGCGTCCGGGCCTCCGGCACATCGAGTTTGAGACGGCCGCGGAGATCGTCGAACAAAAACTGCCCGAACCTCAAACGACCGTGCCCGCCGATGAAGACGAGGAATCCTTTGTCCTGCTCAAGAATTTCGTCGTGCTCCTCGTCGCCATTTGGGCCGGCTATTGGCTGAGTCAGCTATTCATTTCTCTTGGCTTCACTCTGCCGGCCTATATCGGGGCCATGTTCGTGGCCGCCTTCATCCGGAATTTCGATGACGTGACACACGCGGTCGGCCTTTCCCAGCGGACAATGGATAATATCGGGCACGTCGCGCTCTCCCTATTCTTAGCCATGGCGCTTATGACTTTGAGGCTCTGGGACCTGGCCGGTCTCGTCCTTCCCCTGATCGTCATCCTCTGTGCTCAGGTCGTCCTGGTCACCGGTGTCTGCTTCTGGCCCCTGTTTCAGATCATGGGCCGCGATTATGAATCCGCGGTCATCAGCGGCGGTTTTATCGGTTTCATGCTCGGCACCATGGCCAACTCGATGGCCGTTATGAAATCCCTTGTTGAGCGCTACGGGAAGGCCCCCCGCGCCTTTTTGGCGGTGCCCATGGTGGGCGCCTTCCTTGTCGATTTCACCAACGCCATGATCATCACCGTATTCCTGAATATCTTCCGGTAATCAATTTGGACGGGGTACCCATCCGTCAGCCGAGTGCTGGCGAGCGATTCCCACCAAGTTATTTCGTATTTTAGAAGTCCGGGTCGGTGATCTTCTTGACCGTCCATGTTCCGTATTTTTCGAGCTGCTTCCTGATCTCTGCCGCCTTGCCGACGACGACCAGGACGAAATCCGTTTCAGGAAGGAGCTTCACGGCGCCCTCTTTGGCTTCCCCCGGGACGAGGGCCTGGACCTTTTTGTGCCCTTATGGCTTGACGGCTTCTTTTTCTGCTTCTCTTTTCTTCCAGACTTTCCTGACCATGGTCACGACGGCGATGATGATCAGGAGAAATAAGACTCTGATTGCCCAGCGGTAGGGACGGCTGGCTATTTCCAACTCGTCCGTGGCAAAAGAGACGACTTTCCCCTTTTTCATGAGGAATGTTCCCACGGCGTCTTGGATCGTCCAAACGACTAAAATCACCAGGATATAGGCAGGCGTGATGTATTTGAAGACGAATTTAAAGAACCGGGGAACCTTGATATCCGCCCCTTTGTGCAGCTCGGCCCAGCCCTTTTTAACTCCGAAGATCCAGGAGAAGACGATGATTTCTAAAACCCCGAAAAGCACGATGCCCAGAGTCCCGGCCCAGAAGTCCAACTCGTCGAGGACTCCGTATTTAAAGAAGAAGACCACGAACAGAATGGCCGCCATGATCCAACCGAAAAGCGTGTTGACGGCGGTTTTGCGCTCCATCTTGAACTCGTCCATCATGAAGGCGACGAGCGGCTGGAGGAAGGCCACCGACGTCGTGATCCCGGCGATGAACAAGAGCCCGAACCACATGAAGCCGAAAAGCTGGCCCAGCGGGATTTTCTGGAAGATGAGGGGAAGAGATACGAATCCGAGATTGAACGCGCCGCCGTTGGCGATCTCTTGAGTCTGGGTGAGACCGAAGAAGGCCACGGCCACGGGGATGGCGATCGTTCCTCCTAGAATCACCTCGGCAAACTCGTTGACCGAAGAAGTGGCCAGCCCGTTCAAGGTGATATCATCCTGCTCCCGGACATAGGAGGCATAGGTATGGATCATGCCCTGGCCCAGGCTGAGTGTAAAAAAGATCTGTCCGGCGGCGACGAGCCAGACATTGGCCCGGGTGAGCTGGCTGAGGTCGGGATTCCAGATAAATCCCATGCCGTTGGCGACATTCCAATCCGGATGGGAGGGATCGGGCGTTCCGAGGGTCAGAACCCTGATGACGAGAGCGATGCCGAATATAAAGAGCAAAGGCATGCCATACCTGGCCAGGATCTCGATGCCTTTGGCGATGCCGCGGGAGAGAAACATATAATTCAAGGCCAGGCATATAGCCAGAAAAATCAGGACTGGAAGAATGTTGGGAAAGTATTGATTGGATTCAACCCCTTGAAATCCCTTCAGAAAAGCAGTCATGGATTTTGACGAGGTGATCCCGAAATATTTGCCCGTGGCCGAGAAGAAAGCGTATCCCAGGGTCCAGGACATGATAAAGAGGTAATAAATGGCGATGGCAAAGGGGATAAAAATGCCAAAGGCGCCGATGTATTTTGCAGCCGGGTGCTTCCACATAACATGGAACATACCGGGCGTGGAGCCGTGGCCGTGAGCTCCGCCGTGCCGGCCGATGGCCCACTCGACCCACATCAAAGGAACTCCCATGAAGATTAGGGCGCAGAAATAGGGGATGAGGAAGGCGCCTCCGCCGTTTTGGGCGGCCTTGACCGGGAAGCGGAGAAAATTGCCGAGCCCGATGGCGTTTCCCGCCATGGCCAGGACGAGTCCGATTCGCGTGGCCCAGCGCTCGCGTTGAACTCCCGGCCCAACGACGGCGGCATGGACTTTTTTCTTCCCAAACACAACGCGCGTCATACAATACAGGCTGAAGCCGAGGATCGTTCCCCAGCCGATAATCACTGCGATCCAGCCCCAGAACGTCATCCCTTGATTCATTGGTTCCTCCTTGAGTTAAAGAAGTGAGGCGGTGTGATGATGAGGCTTTTTCCGTTCGTCTTTACGGACGTCATGGTCAACAATAAGGGCAAGATATAGCATAGGAAAGCATCGATGTCAAAAAAAATCAGGACGCGCGTCAAATCATTTATCTAGTATCTAGGTAACCGAGATTCGGGCTCTTGAATCATATAAAACGTAACCATGGAAGGCTGCTGTTTTTTATAGGGATTGATGGTCGCTGCTCAGATATTGGTTTCGTGCTCGCATGTCCATTCCCGCATTGTAACCCGTCTCCTTTTGAACTTCGGTTACCTTTTTCGTGATTCAATCGATCCTCGCTCGGTTACATATTAGTTGATTCAATGCGGCCGGTTGACTTTAATTCTTCTTATTTTGTATGATGGCTTACTTGTAGAATTCGACTTGTCGCTTTCCTAAAACCAGAGGAAAGAGAATGAGGTGAAAATGGCCAGCAAGCTGTTCCGGAGAAAACCCCTGCATGTGCTCCTCGAGGAGCTCCACGGCGAGAACAGGCTCCGCCGCATCCTGGGGCCCGTGACGCTCACGAGCCTCGGCGTGGGCGCCATCATCGGCACCGGCATTTTTGTTCTGACCGGCGTTGCGGCCCACGACAAGGCCGGCCCGGCACTGATGCTGTCATTCGTCGTGGCCGGCATAACCTGCCTTTTTGCCGCCTTCTGCTACGCCGAGTTCGCCTCTATGGTCCCCGTGGCCGGATCCGCTTACACCTACGCCTACGCCACGCTGGGCGAGCTGTTCGCCTGGATCATCGGCTGGGACCTCGTCCTTGAATATGCCGTCGCCTCGGCCACCGTCGCCCATGGCTGGTCGCATTATTTTCAGGATTTCATAAGCACGTTTAAGCTTTATATTCCCAAGATCATAGGCTGGGCGCCGTTCAAGCTCGATACGGCCACGGGCAAGGTCAGCCTGAGCGGAAGCTGGATCGACTTGCCGGCCATCGTCATCACGGCCCTGGTGACGGTGGTTCTCGTCAGAGGGATCCGCCAAACCGCGACGTTCAACGCCTCAATGGTCATCCTCAAGTTGGTCATCGTAGTCTTCGTCATCGTCGTCGGGGCCTTCTATGTCAACCCCAAGAACTGGACGCCCTTCGCTCCGTTTGGACTGTCGGGGGTGAGCTTTTTCGGCAAGACCATTTTCGGAAAATCCCTGGGGGGGGCTCCGGTCGGCATGTTGGCCGGCGCGGCGATCAGCTTCTTCGCCTACATCGGATTTGACTCGATCTCGACGCATGCCGAAGAGGCCAAGAGGCCGCATAAGGACGTTCCGATCGCCATCGTCAGCTCCCTCCTTATCTGTACGGTTCTCTATATTCTAGTCTCCGTGGTCCTGACGGGCATGGTCCCTTACGACAAGATCGACATTAACGCGCCGGTCTCCCAGGCCTTTAAACAGGTCGGCCTCGGCTGGGCCCAATTTCTGGTCTCGCTCGGAGCTTTGGCCGGGATTACGTCGGTGCTCGTGGTCATGATGCTGAGCTTGCCCCGCGTTTTGTTGGCGATAGCGCGCGACGGCCTTCTTCCCCCGAAGTTCTTCGGCGCCGTGCATACGAAGTTCCGCACCCCTTGGAAATCGACGATCCTCGTGGGTTTTGGTGTCGCGTTGTTGTCCGCCGTGCTGCCGCTCGAGCTGTTGGCCGAGCTGGTCAATATTGGAACTCTGCTCGCTTTCGTCATCGTCTGTAGCGCAGTTTTGATCATGCGCAAAACGCATCCGGAGGCCGAAAGGCCGTTTCGCGCGCCGCTATTCCCGCTGACACCCATTTTGGGCGTCCTTCTCTGCCTGTTGCTGATGTTCTCGCTGCCTCCGGCAAACTGGATGCGCCTCTTCGCCTGGCTGGTCGTCGGCTTGATGATCTATATTTTTTACGGCCGGAAGCACAGCATCATGGAAAGAATGAAAGGGACGGAAGAAGCCAAAGATACCTCGGTCTCAAAATAAATGATGTGGGCGCCCCTCCTATGAGGGAGCTCGCTTGAACACAATAAAGAGAGATCGCTGCGGCCGCGAGGCATCGCGAGAAGATTGAAGCGATTGAGTGAATAGGGACCTGTGCCCAAGAAAAAGAACCGGCTGACCCTCTACATCTTCATCGGCATGGGTCTCGGCCTGCTCATCGGGACGATCTTCCCGAATATAGGCGCCCAGCTTAGGCCGCTCAGCTTGATCTTCATCCGGATGATCAAATCGATCATCGCTCCCCTGATCTTCGCCACAATCGTCGTCGGGATCGCCGGCCACAGCGACCTCAAGGCCGTCGGCCGGATGGGGCTCAAAGCCCTTGTCTATTTTGAGGTCGTCACCACCCTGGCCCTGTTCATCGGTCTCACCTTCGTCAACATCGTCAGGCCCGGCGTCGGCGTCGCGCTCAAGGGCGGCGAAGTGCCCGGGATCGCCAGCCAGCCCCAGAAGTTCGGCGATGTCCTCATCCATGTCTTTCCGCAGAGCTTTTTCCAAGCTGCGGCCGAGGGCCAAGTCCTCCAGGTCGTCGTCTTCAGCATCCTGTTCGCCTTCGCCCTGAGCATGGTCCACCACAAGAAAAAGGCCATCCTCGATCTCTGCGAATCGCTGGCCGAGACCATGTTCAAGTTCACGGCGATCGTCATGCGCTACGCCCCAATCGGCGTCGGGGCGGCTATCGCGGTCGCTGTGGGGAGCAAAGGGCTTCCGGTCCTGATCAACCTGGGAATGCTGATATTGACGTTTTACGCCTGCGCTATTTTCTTTGTCTTGGTCATTTTTGTCCCGGTCATGCTGATATTCAAGGTCCCGATCAAGCGATTCTTGCAGGCGGTCAAGGAGCCGGCCCTGATCGCTTTCTCCACGACCAGCTCGGAGGCGGCCTTGCCCAAGGCTATGCAGGCCATGGAAGGTTTTGGCGTCCCTCGCGAGATCGTCGCCTTCATCATTCCTACGGGATATAGTTTTAACCTGGACGGGACATCTCTCTATCTATCTTTGGCCTCGGTGTTTGTCGCCCAGGCGGCGGGGATCCACATGACGCTGGGACAGCAGTTTGTCATGGTCTTTACGCTGATGCTGACGAGCAAGGGAGTCGCCGGGGTGCCCCGGGCTGCGCTTGTCATCCTGGCCGGGACGCTGGCCCAATTCAACCTGCCGCTCGAGGGCATCGCCATCCTTCTCGGGATCGACGAGCTCGTCGATATGGTTCGGACGACTGTCAACGTCGTCGGCAACTGCCTGGCCTCGGTCGTCATCGCCAAATGGGAAGGCAAGTTTATCGAGAACTATATCCCCGAGCCTTGATCTTTGGACAGATCTCTTGGCCTCCACCAGAATTCATCGGAAAATGCCTCCTGGCAGGAAGGCCGGAAGCAAAGCGACTGTTGGAAAGAAAACCCCGCCAAGGGTTTCCTTTTGAGAACATCCGGCCGGCCAATTTCTAATGGCATTCCGCGAGATTTGCGGCTTGCAATCGGCGGCTGATTTGATATATATCATAAAGCCTAAGCCATCATGAGATTCTTTCTTCCAAAAGAGCCTGCCTTTTTTGAACATTTTCAGGAAATGTCCGTCTGCCTGACGGAGATCACATCGCTCTTCCAGGAATTCGCCCAGAGATTCAGGGATTTCGAGACGTATTGGCACAAGTCGAAAGACATCGAGCACAAGGCCGACAGCATCGCCCACGAGATCATCAACCTGCTGAATAAAAGCTTCATCACGCCGTTCGATCGCGAGGACATCTACCGCCTCATCCACGAGTTCGACGACATCATCGACCTCATCGAAAACACCATCCACAACATCCATCTCTTTGAAATGACCGAGAAAAAAGACTTTATCAACGAGTTTTCCGAGCTGATCGCCAAGGCGACGATCGCCTTGAACACGCTTTTGTCGGAAACCTTTAAACACCAGAAATACACGGACGTCATCTGGAAGCTGATCTGCGAGATCCATGACCTGGAGGACCTCGGCGACCTATCTTACCATCGGGCGCTTCGGGCGCTTTTCCTGGAAGAAAAAGATCCGGTCAAGGTCATCAAGTGGAAAGACATCCTCCAGACGCTGGAGCATATCATGGATGTCTATCAGAACATGAGCAACACCATTGAAGGCATTGTCGTCAAAAGCAGCTAAGCATGGCCGGCTGGAGCTTTGCCTTTATCATCCTGATTATCGGCATCGCCCTTGTTTTTGATTTTACCAACGGCATGCATGATGCGGCCAACTCTGTCGCGACCATCGTTTCGACGAGAGTCTTAAGCCCCAAGCAAGCCGTCATCTGGGCGGCCTTCTTTAATTTTGTCGCCTTCATGATTTTCGGCACAGCGGTCGCTGCGACCATCGGGAAAGGCCTCATCAATATTGCGGTCGTCGATCCCCTGGTCATATTCGGCGCTTTGATCGGGGCGATTTCCTGGAATATTTTCACTTGGTACTTGGGGATCCCGTCGAGCTCCTCGCATTCCTTGATGGGCGGGTATCTTGGCGCGGCCGTGTCCAAGGCCGGTTTTGGTGTGGTGATCGTGAGTGGCTGGATAAAAATTGCCGTCTTCATCGTCCTGGCGCCCATGCTTGGACTAGGTCTGGGATTTGTCCTGAAAATCCTCACGACCTGGCTTGTCTATAAAAAGCCGTTGTCTTTCATCAACCTTTGGTCCAAGCGCATGCAGTTTTTCTCGGCGGCCCTCTACAGCCTGGGCCATGGCGGCAACGACGCCCAAAAAACGATGGGGATCATCGCCAGCCTTTTATACTCATCGGGCCACATGAGGGAATTTCATATTCCCCTTTGGATCGTTCTCTCAGCCCATACGGCTATCGCCCTCGGCACTCTGTCGGGTGGCTGGCGTGTCGTCAAGACCATGGGCCAGAAGATCGTAAAACTGAAGCCGATTGACGGGTTTTGCGCGGAGACGGCCAGCGCTATGAGCATTTTTACGGCGACTCACCTGGGCGTTCCGGTTTCGACCACCCACGTTATCACGGGCGCTGTCACGGGAGTCGGCACCGTCAAGAGTGCGGCATCGGTCAAATGGCAGGTCACCATAAAAATCGTCTGGGCCTGGATCCTGACGATTCCCATGTCGGCGCTCTGCGCATCCCTTGTCTATAATGTCTGCGTCCTGATTTTTTATCGAAAATGAAATGGACTTACAATCAACGCCAATAGTCCTCCTCACTTTCTGAAATAAAAGAGGGGAGATTCGTTTTCATCGTTGAAAGGCTTTTCAGACCGGGAGGCGCGAATGTCTTACAAGAAAAATTTCGGGATGTTCATCCTTGCTTTAGGGCTTCTTTCCATCTCTTGGCTTTGGGCCGGACAAGAAACGGGTTTCCGGCCGCCCGCCGTCCCGCTGGTCGTTCATGATCCCTACTTCAGCATCTGGTCCATGTCCGACCGGCTGAGCGACGATTGGACCAAGCATTGGACGGGAAAGCCGCAAGCCCTCATGGCCATGCTCCGCATCGACGGCAAAACATACCGGGTCATGGGAAGGGAGCCGCGGAGCGTTCCGGCCATGACCCAGGTGAGCTGTGAAGTCTTTCCCACCCGGACCGTTTACAAATTTCAGGAAGCCGGCGCTGAGCTTGTCATGACATTCCTTTCTCCGCTTCTTGCCGACGACCTGGATATTCTTTCGCGGCCCGTGACTTATCTGTCGGTTCAAGTTCGCTCCACCGACGGCCGGCCCCATGCGGCGACATTCTATTTTGATGCCTGTAGCGAGATCGCCGTCAACAGCGCCGATCAGAAAGTCGTCTGGTCGCGCTTGAATTTGGACGGCCTTCAGGCCTTGTCCTTCGGATCGCAGCAGCAGCCCGTGTTGGAGAGATCGGGCGATGACCTCCGCATCGACTGGGGCTATTTTTATCTTGGCATTCCGAACCAGGACGGAACGGCGACGTGCCTCAACAGCGACCGAGAATGCCGCAATTCCTTCATCCAAAACGGCCGGCTGCCCGCAAGGGATGACCTGGGCCAGCCGCGCAGCGTCGGCGACGGCTATCCCGTGGCGGCCGCCGTCTTTGACCTGGGGAACCTGGGCGAAAGGTCCGTCTCGCGCCGGCTGATGCTGGCCTATGATGATCGCTTTTCCATCGAATATTTTTTCCGCAAGTTGAAGCCCTACTGGAGGGCCACGGGGTGGGAAGCGGCCGATTTGCTGGAAGTTGCGGCGAGAGAGTATGACGCCCTCGTCCAGCGCTGCGCAAAATTTGACGAAGACCTGCTCGCGGATATGAGGAAGGCCGGAGGCGAGATGTATGCCCGCCTGGCCACGCTGGCCTACCGCCAGTCGCTGGCCGCCCATAAGCTGGCCGTGGATATTGATGGGACGCCGCTCTTTTTTCCGAAAGAGAATTTCAGCAACGGCTGCATCTCGACAGTGGACGTCATCTATCCGGAAGCTCCGATGTATCTTTTGTTGAATACCCAGCTCGTCCGGGCCCTGCTCAAGCCGGTCCTCGAGTACGCCGAGAGCCCGGAATGGAAATTTCCGTTCGCGCCGCATGACCTTGGGACCTATCCCAAGGCCAACGGCCAGGTCTATGGAGGCGGGGCCAAGACCGAGGAAGACCAGATGCCGGTCGAGGAGAGCGGCAATATGCTGTTGATGATGGCGGGGCTGGTCAAGGTCGAGAACAAAACAGATTTCGCCGTCGAGTACTGGCCGCTCCTCCAGCGCTGGGCGGGATATCTGAAAGAGAAAGGCTTCGACCCGGAAAACCAGCTATGCACCGACGATTTTGCCGGCCATCTGGCCCACAACGCCAACCTGTCCATCAAAGCCATCCTGGGGATCAGGGCTTATGCGTATTTGTGCGAGATGACAGGGAAAAGAGCCGAGGCTCAGGTCTATAAAAAAACCGCGTCCGATTTTGCCCTGGAATGGGTCAAGAAGGCCGATGACGGCGATCATTTCCGGCTGGCGTTCGACAAGCCCGGCACCTGGAGCCAGAAGTACAACCTGGTTTGGGACAAGATCCTCGGGTTCAATCTTTTTCCGCCCGAGGTCGCCCGCAAGGAAATGGCTTTTTACAAAAAGGTCCAGCTCGCCTTCGGCCTGCCCTTGGATAATCGGCGAGAATACACCAAGCTCGACTGGATCCTCTGGACGGCCACCCTGGCCGAATCGGCCGACGATTTTACCGCGCTTCTCAAGCCCGTGTATGATTTTCTCAACAAGACTCCGGACCGGGTGCCGATGACAGATTGGTATTGGGCGAACAATGCGAAAAAAACGGGATTCCAGGCGCGGCCCGTGGTCGGCGGAGTCCTGATCAAGATGCTGGCCGACCCGGCGCTTCAAAAAAAGTGGGCGCAATCAGGGCGTTCAAGGTAGCATTGATTAAGCATGACAGAAGAGTTAAGATTCAAACTTATTAAGCGCCCTGCCGCATTAGGCAACTAGAGGGGGCAGGAAAAGAAAGCAGGTGCAAAGAATAAAGATTCAAAATTTATTAATCCCCCTAACTCCCCTTAATCAATTAAGGGAGGAGGCAGAAAGGTCGCCCCTACCCCCTTGGCCAATAAAGGGGGATTAAAATGTCGGAGGCTTAAATGAAATATTCAATTTTGGCGCTATTGCTCATTGTGGCTCTGGCGGTTGGCTGCGGAAAAGTCGCCAAAGAGGAATCAAAAGGCATCATGTTCAAGGATGACGTGGCCTTCCTCAGACAGCATACCAAGGTTGTTGTTTTGACCGGGAAAAATAGTCTAGCCCAGGCGGCCGTCAACCCGGACCTGCAGGGCCGGGTCATGACGAGCACGGCGGGAGGTCCGGACGGCCTGAGCTTTGGCTGGATCAACCGCGAGTTCATCGCTTCTAAGCAAAACAACGTCCACATGAACGCGTTCGGCGGCGAGGATCGTTTTTGGCTTGGCCCGGAAGGCGGCCAGTTTTCGATATTCTTTAAAAAGGGCGTGCCGTTCAACCTGGACAATTGGTTCACGCCGCCTCCGATCAACGCTGAGGCCTATGATGTCATCGCCCAAGAAGTGGACCGAATCCACTTCAAAAAGACCATACATCTTGTCAATTATTCCGAGACCGAATTCGACCTGGAATTGAATCGCGTCGTCCGGCTGCTCGACGAGAAGGAGGTGGAAGGCCTCGGGATTACGGTGCCCCAGGGCGTCAAGATGGTAGCCTACCAGTCGGACAATAAAATTACGAACACGGGCGCGAAGGAATGGACCAAGGACACAGGCCTCCTGTCCATCTGGATCCTGGGCATGTTCAACCCTTCTCCGGCGACGACGATCGTCATCCCGTTCAAGTCTGGACCGGAGGAGGCGCTCGGTCCGGTCGTGAACGATGCCTACTTCGGCAAGGTGCCGGCCGACCGGCTGGTCGTCAAGGACGGCTTGCTTTTCTTCAGCGGCGACGGCCAATACCGGAGCAAGATCGGGATCTCACCCAAGCGGGCCAAGCCGTTTCTGGGAAGCTATGATGCGGCCAACCAAGTGCTGACGATCGCCCATCTGACCATTCCGGAGGGCGCCACGGATTATGTGAATTCCATGTGGCAGATCCAGGACAATCCTTTCGGCGGGGACGCCGTGAACAGCTACAACGACGGTCCGCCCGCGCCCGGCGCCAAGCCCCTCGGTCCTTTTTATGAGTTGGAGTCTTCCTCGCCCGCGGCCGCGCTCAAGCCGGGGGAGACCTTCGACCACATCCATACGACAATTCATTTTCAGGGCGATGAGAAAGCTTTAGACAAAATTGCCCGGCAGGTCTTCGGCGTCGGCCTGGCTGAGATCAAAGGCGCATTTCTGAAAAAATAGATCACCTCTTTGAAGTCTTCTTCGAGGCCTACGAATAAATTCAGGCCGGAAGCCTCTCTTTCCTGTTCGATCGAAAAGCTGGGCCGAGATGATCCGGAGAGTCGGCGTGGAGAAGCCGCCTCCGCTTCATCTTTTAGCGGCTGGATTCTTCGCGGCGTAATTGAAGGCGCCAAAATATTTTTGCCAATGTTCATCGCTTGAACGAAAAGTGTTGTCAAAAAGAAAATAATCAATCAATGCTTCCCTCAGGCGGGCGAGTTCTTTCAGCCGCGATTTTGACTTGACAGCGGCTTCAAGCGTTAAATCCAAAAGCTCGAGCGCTCTTTCCAGGGCGAGTTGACTATATTGAGGATTCTTCTGCCGCCAGCTTATCGTCCTAAAGACCTCGCTTCCGATATTGGCCATCTGTTCGTAAAACGACAATTCTTGCCAGCGCTCCAAAGTTAAATCCTTGTGGTGGAGCAATTTCATTTCTTGACCAGCTTGTTGACGATTTCGACGATTTTTTGCCGGATTTCAGGTTTGTCCACTCCGCGCGTCCGATTCCCTTGACTCGGCCGTAGATTGATCATGGAGTCAAATTCGATCCACTCGCTTTTCGGCATTTCAGGATAAATGTTGATGCCCCAGAGGTTTTCCTGCTTGGAACCGTTTTCCAAAAGTCCGGCTTCTTCGTCGGCATGGAGCTCGGCGTCAACGGCCATGATCTCTTTTTCGATATCAACGACGGCCTTGACCATAGCGCCGAACCGTTCTTCGGCCATTTTATTGAGTTCGTCAAAAGTCATGATTTCCCAGATGATCTTCATATTTTGATTTTAACACATACGGCTTTGTGATTGCGACCTGGAGCGCATCATAGGCTGGTTTGACGCCCACCTTTTAGGTTCTGCCGGCCTTTGCCGGCTTCCTTGGTGTAATTTGTAATTCATTATTTAGGATAGTCATTATTCTCGAGAGAAGGGCACAGGGCAAATAGAGCCGAAACACGCTATTTTCGTCTCTTCTTGACAGCTTCTATTGTCGGGGAGAATGATTTTTCACAATGGAGAAAGGGGAAAGTCGCAACAAAAATCGGTTGACATATATCAGATAATATATTATATTTGTAAACCGAGGAGAAAAAAATGAGCTTGCTAGGAGATCGGCTGCAACAAGCGAGAAAGGCCCGGGGATGGTCGCTGGCGACTCTCGCCGAGGCCGCGCGTGGAATCGTGACCCGCCAGGCCCTCTATAAATATGAAAAAGGGCTGGACACTCCGCGGTCAGAAGTCCTTTTGGCGCTCGCCCATGCCTTGGGGATAGCCATCGACTATTTCTTTAGGCCGTCGAGTAGCCCCGTCACTCTAAGTGAACTCGCCTGTCGGAAACGCAGCGGGCTTGGAAAACGGAGTCTAGCGGCGATTCGGGCCCAGGTTAAAGACCGCATTGAAAGGTGGCTGGAGCTCGAATCATTTTTCCCTCCAAGTCGTTTTCTCCGATTTATCTTCTCCCCTGATAATTTTCTAGCTCTTGAACGTCTAGAGGATATAGAGACTCTGGCCAAGGACATCCGTTCCCATTTGAGCCTGGGCTTAGCCCCTATTGAGAACATGACTGAACTCCTGGAAGATAGTGGCATAAAGATTTTTCAATGGCCGGGCGAAGAAGGAAAATTTGACGGCTTCTCCTGCTGGGCTAATAACGATATCCCCGTAATCGTCGTTAAAGCCAAGCTATCGGGCGACCGCCAGCGATCCAGTCTCGCCCATGAACTCGGGCATCTGGCAATGAAACCTGCAGAAGGGCTGAATCCTGAAAAAGCCGCGCGGCGCTTTTCCGGCGCCTTTCTTGTCCCCGACGTCGTTGCCCGGCGTGAGCTTGGAGCCAAACGCCATAAACTCGAGCTGCCTGAACTCTTCACTCTGAAGCGGAAGTACGGCATGAGCATGCAGCAATGGATCTATCGAGCCAAAGACCTGGAAATAATCACCGAAGGATATGCAGCAAGCCTATTTCGTTTTTTCCGGGCGCAAAGCTGGCATATACGCGAACCAGGGGAGCCGTTGCCGGAGGAGACGTCCAGCCGGTTGAAACGTCTGGCTATCCAAGCGGTAGCCGAGGACCTCGTCTCTCCTGCTCGAGCGGCCGAACTGTCCGGAATTTCCGTCGGTGAACTCCGCGAGGCTTGTCTTGGCCGCGAAGCTGCCGTACAGTGATAATTGAGCACGCAGAATTGCCGGGTAGCTGAATTCGATGCCGTTGATTTCTGGAATATAGGAGACGAATCTGATAAACTTCTAGCGGAATAAATAATCACGATATTATGAAAAACATAACCGAATGGACAGCTGAAGCGGTGGCCCATTACTGGCAAACAAGGGCCACGCAACGAAAAAGACAGGAAGAAAGTGGCAAAGCCGATCAGGGCTTGCGTAGTGCCGTCACTGGTGGTGCGCAGATGGACGGTTTCATTGTCCTTTTCACGGAACTTGTCACACAGGCCGGAATCCCTAATCGCTACATCTTCAGAAAGAAAGCCGTAGAACTTCCTGGATTCTTCAGACCAATCAAGGAATGGGATCTCCTCGTTGTTCGCAACCGGACAATGATCGCCGCTATCGAAGCCAAATCCCAAGTTGGCCCTTCTTTTGGCAATAACTTCAACAATCGGACGGAAGAAGCAATTGGCAGCGCCCTTGATCTCTGGACAGCCTTCCGCGAAAAAGCTTACCTTGAGAGTCCTCAACCGTTCCTGGGCTACTTCTTCATGCTTGAGGACTGCGATGCATCCAATCGTCCCGTTGGCGTACAGGAACCTCATTTTAAGGTCTTCCCGGATTTTGTCGGTGCATCATACATGCGCCGTTATGAACTTTTTTGCCGGAAGCTTGTATTAGAAAGGCACTATACAGCGTCTGCTTTCATAACTTCATCCAGCCTTACCGGTCTTAACGGCGACTATAAAACACCGGCAGATGACCTGTCCATGGAGCGATTCGCAAAAACGCTGATTGCTCATGTGGCGACTTTTGTGTGAAACCATGTCGTTAACGGTCCACAAACTAATTAATGGCGATGCGCGGGATTTGTCTTTTTTGGATGATGAATCGGTGCATCTCGTTGTCACGTCACCACCATATTGGAATCTCAAACGCTACAATGAAAATCCAGACCAGATGGGACATATTCAAGACTACGAGACCTTCCTGAGGGAACTTGAGAAGGTCTGGAAGCAAGTCTTTCGGGTCCTTGTCCTAGGAGGCCGGCTGGTGTGCGTGGTCGGTGACGTATGCGTGGCCAGACGCGATTTTGGACGCCACCTGGTCTTCCCGCTCCACGCGGACATCTGTGTGATCTGCCGGCGAATCGGCTTTGACAATCTGAATCCGATCATCTGGCATAAAATTGCCAATGCTTCCTATGAGGTAGTCAACGGCTCCAAATTCCTAGGCAAGCCGTATGAACCGAATGCTATTATTAAGAATGACATGGAATTCATCCTCATGCAGCGGAAACCGGGAGGATACCGGAAACCGTCTGAAGCTCAGCGAGATACCAGCAGGATTTCAAAGGATGAGTTTGACCGTTGGTTCCAACAGATATGGAACATTCCGGGAGCGTCAACCAAACAGCACCCTGCCCCATTCCCTTTGGAGTTGGCTAAGCGTCTTATCCGCATGTTTTCTTTCACGGGCGATACAGTGCTTGATCCGTTCTGCGGATCCGGCACGACAATGATTGCTGCCTTCAGAACGGGGCGAAACAGCATCGGTGTTGAAATCGAACCAGAATATTGCCGAATGGCAGCACGATATTTAAAGGCTGAAACTACCGAACTCTTTCCAAATGCAACTTTGATCTTTGAGAAGGCAACCTCAGAACGGGCGCACCTTGTAAGAGAAGATAAGGAGCTTTACCAAGTCCGACCGGCGAAGAAAAAGTTAGATTAGGCCAACAATAGGCTTCAGCGAACTGCTAATAGCGGCCTCTGAGCTTTAGGGTTGGATGGTGCCGTGGAAAGGCCAATAGCAACGAAACCCAGCAAATTGTTAAAAAGACGGAAACAGAAATGCCTGTAGAATTAATTCTTTTTAGAGACCCACGAATAGATTTCGTTTGGAAGAATAGGCCTTAAAGTAATTTGACGATAATGAGATCCCAAAGAGCCAGGGTGATCTTCTGGGATTTTTTAGCCGGCTCACCGGCCTGGATATAGACGCCATCGTCCTTTTGCATAGATCTTTGGCATGGCAATTTGCTGAATACTCTCTGCGACCAAGTGAACCTTTTTGGCACTTCTTTCGTAGCCCTCAATGAAAGCAAATCCACGGACGTCGTGGATAAATTCGTGCCGATGGAGGACCAAACTATGATTTATACAAAAGGCGTGCTTCTCACCTCCCTTCTTTTGGCGCTGCTCTGCGCTCCCATCCTTGCCCAGACGCAGAGTCTGGAGGAACAGTGGCGTACATCCAGTGCTGAGCTGGCGCGCTACTACAGCCAGAAGAACTGGCCTGAGGCCCTGCGCGTCATCGAACAGCAGCTCAAGCTAGCTGAGCGCACAGGCAATCGTGAGGCTCTGGCGAGCGTTCTCTACAACAAGTCTTGTGTCCATGCACTGGCGGGACAGAAGGAGCCGGCCCTAGCGGCCATTCGCGAGGCCGTCGATGCCGGTTTCACGGACTACTCTAGGTACCTTAATGATACAGACTTCGATTCGCTTCGCGCCGATCCCCGTTTCAAGTCGTTGCTCGCAGAGTTGAAAGCGAAATACGGTCCCACGCCGTTGCTGTGGGACCGGACCCTGCCCGCGCCGGAATTCCAACAACTTTTCGACAGCCCTCAGTCCCAGGAGTTCCTCGAGATGCGGCGCGAATTCTCGATAGACGCCGTCCTGGAAGGCGCCAAAGACGATTATGAACGGCTGCGCCGGCTGACGGGATGGGTCAGCACCCGGTGGCAGCATAGCCCGTACCAGATGGCCTCGAAGTCCGATCCGCTCACGATTCTCCGCGAGGCCCAGAAAGGCGGCCGCTTCATCTGCCGTGAGTACGCCATCGTGCTTGCCGGCGTTGCGACAGCCTACGGCATGCACGCCCGCGTGCTCAATTTGCTGCCTCGCGAGGTCGAGACGCGGAGCGAGGCCCATTCCGTCGCTGAGGTATGGCTCGATCAGTTCCACAAGTGGGTCTTGGCCGATGGCCAATACGGAGCCATCGGCGAGCTGGATGGCGTTCCACTGAACGGCATCGAGCTCCAGGCGGCGTTAGCATCAGACCGACCGGTTGTCTGCAGCGTAGGAGCTGCGACCTGCAGCGAATGGAAGCCGTTTTTTTTGCATAATGCCTACTACTTCAAGGCCGCTGATGATCAGCATTTGTTCAAGCGCAGCATGAACAGCCAGCTTGTCCTCGTGCCCAAGGGAGCGCCAAACCCGAAGAAGTTCGCCGGAGGCAATGAGGAAATCTTCGCGGGCGCCATCTATACCTCCAACCCGGACACGTTCTATGCGCCCCCAAAAAGGTCGAATTAGCAATCCGGCACTCTCAATGACTTTCTCCATTCATAGCATGATCTTAAGAGAGATCCTACTCCTTGGGTTCTCGGGAGTCATTTTCGGCTTTCAAGGGAGAGATGCTTCCGTATGGGCCGAACAAGCGCGCTTAGCGAACCTTGATGATAATCAGATCCCAGGGGGCCAGGGTAATTTTCTGGGCTTTTTTGATCGGCTGGCCTGTCAGAATATCGATGCCGTTTTCATAAGCATATATGAACGTCTGCGGCCGGCCGGAAAAGTTGAGATAGAAATGAAGCGGCTCTCCGGCGGCGGACTCCGCATGCTTCACTTTCACCGGGGCGGGGAGGAGGCTGTCGGACAGAGAGATCCCTGCGAGCGTTAAAGTCTCCCGCATGAGCTTTTCCTGGAGCTTGTCGGAAAGCTTCGTGCCTTCATAAGTGAGCGTGCCTTTGCCATACGTATTTCTTGCGATGGCCGGAACCTGATGAAGAACACGTGGTCATGGAAAACTATGTGGAAAGGATCCGGTGGGCGTCGGCGATCCTTTTCCGGACGTCCACGCCGTAAGGACAGTTTTTTTTGCACGCGCCGCAGTCCCGGCAGGCCAAGGCCGTCTGCTCCGGGGCGAGCTGGGCGTGCATAGCTTTTGCCGATGCGGTCTTCCCGTAGCCCTCCGCATAGGCCAGATATCTTAGAATGTCCGTCGTCCGGATTCGGGAAGGGCATGTCTTTTGACAGGTCCCGCACATATGGCAGTAGTCTTTGGCGTGTTCGGCCACACACAGGAAGAGGGATCTTCTTTCCGCGGCGGACAGCGGGATGCCGACGGCGGCCAGATCTTCCCGCATCTGATCATAATTCAACATCTCGGTGACGACCGCGGTCAGGTTCTTATTTTCGAGAGCCCATTTCAGCATGGCCTCGGAGATGGATGTCTTTCCAGTCCTGTATCTTTCCAGGTCCTGGCGCCGGCCGCCCACCCTTAGCGTCTTCATGGCGATGACGCCCACGTCCTTGGCCTTGGCGAATGCGATAAGGTCCTTGATTCCGCTCTGGCCGAGATAGTCCTCATACGTCTTGACATTCGTCTCGCCTTCCTGGATGTCGAAGACGTTGTAGCCCATCTGGACCATGTCATAATAGCCGCATTCCACGGCTGTTTTGATCACTCGCTGATGGTTGGTATGGCAGGAGAGTCCGCGGAATTTGTATTTCCCCGCGGCCTTGAGCTTTTCAAAGGCGCCCAGCACCCGATCGTCTGTGAGATCGGCCTCGTTCTCCGCGCCGTGAATGGAAAGGACGTCGATGACGTCCGTCCCGAGCCGGTGCAGGCTGCCTTCGACGGACTCGATGATGGACTTTTCGGTATACCGGCCCTCGGCATGAAATTTCGTGCAGACGTAGACCTTGTCTCTTCCGATCTCCTTGAACAAGCGGCCGATTTGCCGCTCACTGTTCCCATTATTGTAGGTGTGGGAGGTGTCGATGTAGTTGACGCCCCGTTCGATAATCTGCCGAAAAAGGGACCAGTCGGGAAGGGGACTCCCGCCGAGCGAAATTTCCGAGATCAGGAAGCCGGTCCGGCCCAGCCGGCGGAAATACATTTCTCCCTTTTTGACATGATAATCCTCTCCCGAAGATTTGAGGACGTATTGGGGGATGCCGGCCACAACAGCCGCCGCGCCGGCAGCTAGGTTTTTGACGAATCGTCGTCTGCCGCAAGATCTGATTGTTGCGCCTTCAGGCATGTTAGCTGCGGGCCGTCTTGGCCAGGGCTTTTCCGAATTTCTCGATTTCTTCCAGGGTGTTATAGTGGACCGCCCCGGCCCTGACCATGCCGCCCGTTTCTTCGACGCCCAACGCTCTGGTGACTTCGAGCGCGTAGTAGTTGCCGTCCCAGACATAAATGCCTTCCAGGTCGAGCTTGGTCGCGATTTCTCGCGGCGTCCACTTGTCCGTCCTAAATGAGAAGGTGGGAACACGCTCAGCCATGCGGTCGGCATCCGTCAGGCCGTAGATCCTCAGACCGGGGATTTCCGCCAGGGTCTTAAGCAGGGCCCGGCTGAGCCCGAGCTCATAATTGTTGACGGCGGCCATCGCCTGTTTTAAGTGCAGGGCACGGCCCTGATAGTTTTTGGCCAGCTCGCCGGAAAATTCTTTTCCATAATGCGTCCCCAGCCATTCCAGATATTCCAATGTTCCCAACAGGCCGGCGATCCCTTCGTGGTTTTGCGTTCCCGTCTCAAACTTCCAGGGCAGTTTGTCGGATGATGGCCGGACTTTATAGACGAAAAGCTCTTCGAGAAGTTCATAGCGCCCATAGAGAATTCCGAGGTGAGGGCCGAAAAATTTATAGGCCGAGCAGGCCAGAAAGTCGCAGCCCAGCTGCCGGACATCGATCACTCCGTGGGGGGCATAGTGGACGGCGTCGATAAACACGAGCGAGCCGGCCTGGCGCGCCATTTGGACGATCTGCGCGACCGGATTGATCGTCCCCAGGGCGTTCGAGGCGTAGCCCACGGCTACCAGCCGGGGCTTTTTATCCAGCGCCTTTTCCAGGCTGTCAAGGTCGAGCGTCCCATCTTCAAGACGGAAATCGACCCAGCGGACCTTGCAGCCGCGTTCTTCAGCGATGAGGGTCCAGGGAGTGACGTTGGCATCATGATCGAGCCGGGTGACCACGATTTCATCACCCGGCTGAAGCCGCCGCCCCAGGGAACGGCTGAGATGGAAGGCCAAGCTCGTCATGTTCTGGCCGAAGATGATCTCTTCCGGGCGGGAGGCGCCGAGAAAGTCGGCCATGGCCGCTCGGGATTTAGCGATCAGCTCATCGGATTCCCGGCTCGTTTGAAAGACACAGCCACGGTTGGAGTTGGACTCGATCAGGTAGTCCAGCATCCGGTCCAGGCAGTTCTTGACGGCCTGCGTTCCGCCGGGATTATCAAGAAAGATTCCCCTTTGATGCAACGCGGGAAACTGGTTGCGGATTTTTGTCGGATCGAGCGCCATGGCACACTCCTCTTCACCGGGTCGCGATTTCCTTATTATCTATAACGAGGTCTGGACGAAGTCAAGGCATTCAAAACAGGGATTATTGTTCGATTTTTGACCGTGAGGACGGAGGAAAGCGGCTTTCGAGGTCCCTGTTGAGGAGAAACTGGTCAAGCTGGTGCTCGATTTTCCTGGCCGCCAGCCTGTAAGCCTCCATGCCCCTGCCGCAGGGATCCTCGATTTCCCAGGCAAAGAGCTTGTCTTTCGGAACGGAGTCCATCTCATGGAGCCTCACGAAAACCGAGGAATCCATGGCCAGGATAAAGTCGAACCGGCTCAGGTCGACCTCGGATATGTTCCTGGGCTGGTGCCGGGAAATGTCGGCTTCGTAGAGCGCTCGGACGAGCTCGACCGCTTCTTTAGAGGGGGCGTTTCCATAGGCCGCGATCCCGGCGCTTTCGGCGTGGACGGCTTCGCCCAGCCGCTTTTTGACGATGGTTTCGGCCATGGGACTCCGGCACATATTGGCGAAGCAGACAAAGAGGATCTGGAGCGGATTGTCTATGGTATATTTCACGATGTCACATCCCAAGGATTTATATCCGGGGAGGGGTGGGTTGTCAAGGCGGCCGTTTCCTGCCATAATAAGTGCATGAGAATGATCGGAATTTGTTGTTTCTTATTTTTGTTCATGGCGCGGGCCGGCGCCTTCGTCCAGAACCAGGCTTTGGACACGGTCCCAGCGGTCGACCTTCAAAAATACATGGGCAAATGGCATGAAATCGCGTCCTTTCCCCAGCGCTTCCAAAAAGGCTGCCACTGTACGACGGCCGAATACGCGATGACCGACAAGGGCTATGTAAGGGTCATCAATTCCTGCCGAAAAGACAGCCCGACCGGAAAGCTCACCGTGGCCAAGGGCAAGGCGTTTATCGTCGAAGGCAGCAACAACGCCAAGCTCAGGGTTCAGTTTTTCTGGCCTTTTCGCGGAGACTACTGGATCATCGACCTGGCCCAGGATTACAGTTATGCCGTTGTCGGCGCTCCCGACAGAAATTACTTATGGATCCTGTCTCGCACGACTAAAATAGATGAAGGACTTTACCAGGACATTGTCAGCCGGATCGGCCAAAAGGGCTTCGATGCGAGCAGGTTGCAGCGGACGGACCAGAGCTGCCCGGATCGATGAAAATAGGTCCAGGCGCCGAGTCTCGAAATTTTCTTAAGGAGAACAGCAGAATGAAACGGGAGAATCCAAAAAAATACGCCATTCTGATTATTCTTGCGGTCGGCTGCCTGGGGCTGTTGATAACCCAGGCCGAAGCCGCCCAGGCCAAAGCTGCCCAACCCAAAGCCGCCCAACCCAAAGCCGCCCAGGCCAAAGCCTCCGAAATGGGGTTCAGCCTGAAGTTCAGCGGAGGCATGGGCTTTTTCCTGGATGGGGGGGGCGACCTTGAGAGCCTCAGGCTGGCCAGGATCAAGTATTACCAGGATTTGAAGCAGGACCCGGGCTATACGAAGGCCTGGACGAACTGGAAGAAGCTGTCCCAGGCTCCCGATTACGAAGTCGACCTCCTGTTCCACATCAACAAGAATTTCGCCATCGGCGTCGGTTCGGGCTATCTTTCGGTCAGCAGCAAAGGGGATTACGGCTACAATTGGGTCGGCGAGGGAATCTCCTGGTTCGGGCCGTATACCATCGAAGACAATATCAGCTATCGGCGGGAGTATAAAATCACCGCCACCCCGATCAAGCTCAGCCTTTATGTTTTCTTCCCCTCGGGCGCCTTCAATGTCTACGCATACGCCGGCGGAGGATATTATTATGGAAAGCTGACCCACACATTCGGTTGGGATGACACGTATCTCGTCTCGACGTATTCACTTTTTGACGAGAAGGATGAGATCACCGAGAAGGATGATGTGTCGGAAGAGGCGAAGAAAAACGCCTTCGGATTCCATGGCGGACTGGGCCTGGAGGTCAAGTTGATGTCCCACGCGGCGCTGGGCGTGGAGGTTTTTGGCCGGTATGTCGATTTCGGCGGCTGGCGGGGAAGCTTCAAGGAGACCTTCACCCAGCGTGAAAGGAAATGGGACCAGTCGGCGGGGTGGTATTATGATGAGACGACGCAAGAAGATTTAAGCGAATCGGGGCCGCTGTGGTATTACGAAGAATATTCCTCGGAGCTGAACAAATATTATGGACAGATGTTCGTCTGGCAGACCAAGCCCGAGGGACCCGACTATCAGAATGTTAGGGAAGCCAAGATCAACCTCAATGCCTGGGGCGTGGCCGTTTCGCTCCGGATCTTTTTCAATTTCTAGATGAGGTTTTTTCGGCCTAAGCCGGCTGCCTGCCCCGTCCCGCAGAACGCCGGCTGATCACACGCACTTCTGAATTACACGTGTCCTCAATCGGGGACAACATATTTTGCCCGCTTGGCGCCGCGACCTGAATAGTGTTGGCATAAGACTTGCATTGGGGGGATAATATAAGCTATCGGAGTGTTTTGAAGAGAAGGTCCTTGAAGAGGAGGACTCGATGAATTTCCGAAAGACGACAGGACTGATTCTTATCATGTTGCTGGCGGCAGGTTGTGGCCTCCAGTTCTCTCCATCCAAAGATCCCTGGTTTGCCCAGCATTATTACATCATGCAGGATTTTGAGCGGGCGGCCTATAAAAGTCTTTCTCAGGCGGCCAAGCTCGAATTCCAAACGCTGTTCTGGGAGGTTCGGACGCCCATCTCCAAGCAGGAATTCGATAAAAGGATGGGCTACATCGCCGATAATTTCAAAAAAGAAAATTCCCGGCAGCCATGGAACACCGACCGGGCCCGGGTCTATTTATTGAACGGTCGCCCGGCCGAGATCGATTCCCGGCAGAATGACTCCTGGACGATTCAAGACTTGGGAGCCCAGCGCGGCAGCGGCCAGGTCGTGGGCACTGACGACAGGTCCGGCGAAGACGTCGGAGGCAATTGGGCCGAGATCTGGACCTATCCCTTTGGTCAGTTCATGCTCAATTATGTTTTCACGTTTTCCAGGCCTAATTCCTGGAAAATCAACACGACGGTTTTTCAGGGGAATCGCTATGTCGGTCAGTTCGAGTTGAAAAACAAGCTGGAGACATACGGCATCGTCGATGAAAGCCAGTACAAGGAAAAACTGGAAGCCTTGAAGACCATCAAATAGAGGGAGCGGAGTCTTGCAACGCTCGATTCGCTCTTTGCCTCCTTTCCAAGGAGCATCTGGCGATGAATTCATGGGAGGATGCTCCTTGGAGGGGTGGCAGGGCGGGCGGGTATTCCCGCCGCCCGTTGGAGGGGGAACCTGCAAAAGGGTCGCCCCTCCAAGAGTGTCCGGGGCCCCCCTCCGCTATGGGGGCCTCAGGGGTGATACCAACTCCTCTTTGAAATCACACAAACGGAGTTGCTTGCCTCCGGGCCAGATTTTTGACATTACCGAAGGCCTGTGCTATTTATAGATAAAAGACAAGGAAGAGAGTTGAGGGGGATATTCCTGACAAGGAGGTCACAATGAGTTTCCGGAAATCGGCGGTCATGGGTTTTCTCTGTATTCTTCTAGCGGCCTGCGGGCTGCAGATGTCGCCGTCCAAAGATCCCTGGTTCGCTCAGCATTATTACATCATGCAGGATTTTGAGCAGCAGGCGTATAAGAGCCTTGGACCGACGGCCAAGCTTGAATTCCAGAAGCTTTTCTGGGAAGTGCGGGCGCCGCAGTCCAAGCAGGAATTCGATAAAAGGACGGCGTTCGTCAACGAGACATTTAAAACAGAGAATGCCCGCCAGCCCTGGAACACGGACCGGGCGCGGGTCTTTCTTCTCAATGGGAACCCGGCCCAGATTGAGTACAAGCAGAATGACAACTGGGCGATGGGGGCTGGCGGCGGGGGCGCTGGAGCTCCCACGCGCGGAGCCGCAGGCGTTGACGACAGGACCGGCGAAGATGTCTCTGCGAATACGGCCATAGAATGGACATTCCGCCATGAAAATTTCCTGGTCAAGTATGTCTTCCAATTTTCCAGGCCCAATTCCTGGATCATGAGACAGGCGGCGAATATTGAGAGCAACAGGTATCTGGGCGCGCTCGAGCTTCAGAACAAGCTTCAGACCTACGGCATCGTCGATGAAAAACAGTACAAGGAAAAACTCGAAGCCCTGAAGGCCATCCAAGAAGAAAAAAAGTAGCGTTCAGAACTCGCTTCCCGGCCTTGAGCTTACGGACGTTCGCCGGGAAGCTCAGACAACTTCGCCGTCCGGCTTCTTCCGAGCCGGCTGCCCACGAATGAGGACTCGGGAAGGCTAAACCCTCCATGGTCGTTTCGGCGCTCTCTGAATCGCTCTTTCTTACCAGCCAAACGAAATGGAAGAAAACCAATCAATGTTTATGGTTGTTGAATGCGCCTGAGATTAGGGGGGATTAAAGGGTCGCTCCGCAAAGCCAATTTGTAGGGGGAACCGCTCGTCAAAGCGCTAAACAAACAAAATTGTATGTCGACTTGGAAAATAGTTGACACTTCGCGGCTCATTGGAAATAATGAAGGAGTTTATAAGGAGGAGTTTTAACATGAAAGCTATTATCCGAAAAAATTGGCTCGGCCGTCTGGCCCTTTTGACGGTCATCCTGGTTTCCGGGCTTTTCCTGGCCTCCGCCCAGCGACCGCAGGAAGAATTTCAGCCGTTTTCTCAGGGGCAGGCCGACCCCGATAGCTGCACGAGCATCCAGGTCGGCCGCCTGGCCTCCGTCGACGGCTCGGTCATGACCGCCCACACCTGCGACGGGAATTATCGGATGTGGCTCAACATCGTGCCCCATGCCAAATATCCCACCGGCTCCAAGACGAAGGTCTATTCCGGCAAGATGCACACCGAAACGTCCACCGATGTGAACAGGGTGATCCAGACTGGCGAAATACCCCAGGTCGCAGAGACCTTCGCCTTTATGAACACGGCCTACCCCTGCATGAACGAGGCTGGCCTGGCCATCGGCGAGACGACGATCGGCAATCGCAAAGATCTCTACAACCGGGAAGGCATGTTCATGATCGAAGAAATCGAGCGGCTGATGCTCGAGCGATGCAAGACGGCCCGGGAAGCGATCAAGCTCGCCGGCGAGCTGATCAAACAATACGGCTACGGCGATGGCGGCGAGTGCATCACCATCGCCGACGCCAGGGAAGTCTGGCATTGCGAGTATATGGGAGCCGGCCCTCTCGAGAAAGGCGGCGTCTGGGCCGCGGTCCGGATTCCCGACGATCACATCGGCATCTCGGCCAATATCCCCCGCATCGCCGAGATCAACCTTAAGGACCCCGACCATTACATGGCCTCGGACAACGTCTTCCAGGTCGCCCAAGACATGGGATGGTGGGATCCTAAGAGCGGAGAGCCTTTCAAGTTCTGGAAGGCCTACGGCAGCGACCGCAAAGAGTTCAAGCCATACGACATCCGCGAGTTCTACGTCTTCAACACACTTGCGCCCTCGCTCAAGCTGAACATGGACATGCCCGAGCTTCCGTTCTCGGTCAAGCCGGAAAAAAAGGTCTCGGTGCGGGACATTCTCAAGATGTACCGCGAAACCTACGCGGGGACCGAATATGATGCTACTAAAAACCTCATGGTCCCGAAGAGGATGATGGGCCGTCGTCCAGCCGCCGCGGACGCAGCACCCGCCGCGCCGCCCGAGATGATCAAGAGCCCGCTGGCTCAGCCCTGGATGTCGTATGATCTCATGGCCCTGGTCAACTCCCTCAAGCCGGGGACGATCCAGTCTTGGCGCACGATCGCCATCAGCGGCTGTGCGTATGCCACCGTCCTTCAGTGCCGGAGCTGGCTGCCGCCCGCGGTCGGCACGGTCTGCTGGTTCGCCTTTGACAACGCCGGCCTCAGCGCGCGCATTCCGATTTTCGCCGGAGTGACCGAGCTTCCGCCGAGCTTCGAGATCTGCGCCCAGCACCGGTTCCGCATGGATTCCGCGGCCTGGGCGTTTAGACGAGCCAATCGCCTGGCTACGATCAAATGGGGATCCACGCAGAAGATCATGGAGGATACCGTCCGGGAATTTGAGGGATTGGCCTTCGCCGAGCTTCCCCAGGTCGAGAAAAAATATCTCGAGCTCCTGAACAGCAAGACGCCGGACACAGAGCCGTTCAAACCCAATGCCTATCTGACCAAGTACACCAACGATTTTGCCCGGTCGGCCATCAACAAATACCAGGAGCTGGGCGACAAATTCTGGATGTTTCTGCGGGGCGGCCTGTAAAGAAGAATTCCCGAACAAATAAGTTTGAAATCTCCGGCACGCTTCTCGAGCCGCGTCCGTTTTTTCTTTTTGTTTTGTTCTTCTCTGAGAAGAAATTAGTGAACAACACGATCAAAATCAAATATTGCTAGATTCTTGACAATACTCTCGCGATATATTACTATTGTTGTGTGATAGTATCGTTTAGAGATAAAGAGACTGAAAGAATCTGGAACGGAAACTATTCCAAACGCTTTCCTCCCGACATCCAAAGACCCGCTAAGCGCAAGTTATTGATACTCCATGCAGCGATCAACCTTATCGATTTGCAGGTGCCACCCGGAAACCGGCTTCATGCCTTATCGGGCGGTCGGAAGGGGCAATATAGCATTTCCATCAATGATCAATGGCGGATCTGTTTTGAATGGAAGGACGGAAATGCTCATAACGTGGAAATCACGGACTACCATTCTTAATAAGGAGCGGGCCATGCGTAAAATTGGAAATATTCACCCTGGGGAGATACTCTTGGAGGAGTTTCTCAAGCCGATGGGCGTCACGGCCTATCGCCTCTCCAAGGAGACAAAGATCGACCAGACTCGGATTAGTGAGATTATCCGCGGGAAAAGAAGTATTTCTGTGGATACAGCCCTTCGCTTCGCTAAATTCTTTGGCAACTCTCCCGAGTTCTGGATCAACCTGCAAAATCATTTCGACATCCTGGAGAAGAAACAAAAAATGCAATCGGAACTCAAGAGAATTAAGCCTTTCATGTTGCCTCCGCAGCAAACTGTCTAGAACTCATTGCGAAGACTTCTGGGCCGTCAGGAGAAGCGCGCTCGATGGCGGACCTGAAAATGCTGATTTGACAATCCGCTGCCGAAGCGATTACATTTATTGTTCATTTTAAGACCTAGTCATCGTAATAACGGAGCGTACCGATGCCCTTAAAAAAACCTGATGCTTGTCTCCCCGATTCCAAGGCGCTTGGCGAGCAGTCTTCTCTAGTCACGGATAGAATCCGCGGCATTTCCTATATGATCGGCAACACTCCGCTGCTGGCGGTCCACTTCAACTACCGCGGCGAAAAACGAACGATTTACGCTAAAGCCGAGCATCTGAATATAACCGGAAGCATCAAGGACCGGATGGCGCTTCACATCATCCGGCAGGCCTACATCCGCGGCGACTTGAGGTCCGGCAATCCCATCGCCGAGGCAACGAGCGGGAATACCGGCATTTCATTTTCCGCTGTCGGCCGCGCCCTGGGGCATCCGGT
>Ga0315288_10000728_pt1 | contig 41679 bp, 33 predicted proteins | sample YL17G11_20_MG_FD_203454 | JGI IMG/M metagenome (GOLD analysis project Ga0315288, IMG submission 203454) | Sediment microbial communities from Yellowstone Lake, YNP, Wyoming, USA - YL17G11_20 | ecosystem: Environmental > Aquatic > Freshwater > Lake > Sediment | place: USA: Wyoming | collected...
CGATTATACCTTTTCGACGCGGTTCAGTTGCAGAGAGTTCACCGGCCGGTGGTATCGTGGGGCAAGGCTCCACTCTCAGCTATAGAGTTTCCTGCATTATGGCTATGAGCAGCCATAATGCAGGAAACTCTGCAGCGCACAGCGCGAGGCTCACACGGCAGATTCTCCTGCATTACGGTGAGGCGGAAGCGGAGCTTCCGCGAGGCGCGGGCGGTGGGCCTGCCCGCTGGCAGGAGCTTCGCTCTTGCCCAACCGTAATGCAAGAGAATCCGTAGTTGGCAACGATGGCGGCAAAGACAATACAGCCGATCAAATGGGCGGGCGACCACGTGGTGATCCTCGATCAAACCCGCCTCCCGCAAACAGAGGCGTATCTGCGATGCGAGCGGGTTGAGCAGGTCGCGGAGGCCATCCGCTCACTGCGCGTCCGCGGCGCCCCGCTGATCGGCATCGCAGCCGCCTACGGTATCGCGCTGGCCGCGCGGGGCGACGATGCCTCGATGCGCGAGCGCGTTGCCAAAGCCGCCGAGCTGCTTCGCTCTACCCGGCCGACCGCGCGCAATCTCTTCTGGGCTATCGACCGCATGCTGGCGCGTGCTGATGCGGGCGCGACGGCGCAGGACTTGCTGACTGAAGCCCTAGCGATCCACGAGGAGGACGCGCGCACCAGTCGCCTGATCGGCGAGCACGGCGCCGCGCTCATCCCGACCGGCGCCACCGTGCTCACGATCTGCAACACCGGCGCGCTCGCCACCGGCGGAGAGGGCACCGCGCTCGCCGTCATCCGGACCGCGCACCGCCACGGCAGGAACGTCCGGGTTCTCGCCTGCGAGACGCGGCCGCTGCTCCAGGGCGCGCGGCTCACGATGTGGGAGCTCATGCAGGACGAGATTCCCGCGACACTCATCACGGATGGCATGGCGGGGACGTGCATGCAGCGCGGGATGGTCGATCTCGTGATCACCGGCGCGGACCGCATCGCCCGCAACGGCGACGCCGCCAACAAGATCGGGACCTACGGACTCGCCGTGCTGGCGAAATACCACGGCATTCCGTTCTACGTTGCCGCGCCGATGTCGACGGTCGACCTGTCGATCCCCGATGGCTCGCACATCCCGATCGAGGAACGTGACCCATCGGAGGTGCGCAACTTCGGCGGCTACCCCACCGCCCCCAAGGATGCCATCGCCTTCAACCCGGCCTTCGACGTGACGCCTGCCGAGCTGATCGGCGGCATCATCACGGAGAACGGGGTCGCGCGTGCGCCGTATGAGAACGGCCTCATGGCGAGCCGCTAGACTCCGAGCTGCAACCGGCTCCGCATCAGCCGCATGATGTCGGTGCGGCTGATGATCCCTCTGAGCAGGCCGTTCTCGACAACGAGCAACCGCCCGCAGTTCTCCTGGCTCATCCGCACTAGGGCTTCCCACGCGTCGGTGGTCGGGGGAACTGTGTTGCGTTCCGACAGCGCCGATGCCGCCTGTCCGGCGCTGACCCCATGCCACTCCTCGCGAGGAACTCCCCTCACATCGGTAATGCAGAGCAGCCCCACCACATGCTTGCCCTGAGCGGAGTCGAAGGGCCCATCCGCGATCACGGGAAAGGCCGGATGATTGCGCGCCATGATGTAGTCATGCACGACCTGATCCAGGGGCATCTCCGCCGGCACGGCATCGACCTGCTGTGTCATCACGTGGCTGACAGGCACCCCTGTCAGCGCCTGCCGCAGGATCATCTGCTGGTAGCTCGACTGCGCCGCCTGCGTCAGGAACCAGCCGATGAAGGCCATCCAGAGGCTTCCGAACTGCCCGCCCATGAAATACCCCAGTACGCCGAACACGATCAGCAGAATCCCCAGTCCCTGCCCGAACGATGAGGCGATTCTGGTGGCCTCGCTCAGGTTGGACGACCACTTCCAGAGGCCGGCGCGCAGCACCCGGCCGCCGTCGAGTGGAAACCCCGGAAGCAGGTTGAAGGCGGCGAGGAACGCGTTGACGATGCCGAGATACCTGAAGACGACCCGGAAGACTCCGCCCGGCAGCACAACCGAAAGCGCGAGGAAGACCGCCGACAGCACCAGGCTCATCAGCGGCCCCGCAACCGCCATCTTCAGCTCGACGCTCGCGGACTTGGGCTCCTCCGTGAGCTTCGACACTCCGCCGAAGAGGAACAGGGTGATGCCGCTGACCTTGAGGCCGGATCGGATGGCGACGACGGAGTGCGACAACTCGTGCAGCAGCACGCTGGCGAAGAAGAGAATGCTGGTGAGGCCGGCGATGAGCCATCGCACCCCGGGGGAAACATCAGGAAGGTACTTCGCGAACCAGCCGCTCGCCAGGCCCGACGCGATGATGACGAAGATGATGAACCACGTATAGTCGATCGAGATCTCGATGCCGAGGATGCGTCCGATGCGGAAGTCCTTGGTCATGGCGCCGCCGCCTCCTTCCGTCCTCACCCCGCGGGTAGCGCAGGCTTCAGCCTGCTGCCCCCCCCTCCGCGCGCGGAGAGGGGGAATGGAGCTGAGGTGTTATGGTCCGGGCGCCCTCCCGGCGTGCCGGTCGCACGTCTCCGTCGGCGCCTCGTCGACCTTGAAGGTGCGGTTCACTACCAACGGACAGCGTCCTGTCGCGATCTTGTTCGTGATGGCGCAGATCGGCAGCGTTATCGTCTCTTCCCTGGCAGGGGTGGCCGGTGGCTCCTGGAGGCGCTGGTTCTGCTGCGGCTCCTGTCCGGGCTCCGGCCCGGTATGGACATTGCAGTACTCGGTGGGCGGCTCGGCCCCGGAGTCGCCGTACGATACGTCGATGGGATTGGGGCAATACGGCCCGGCGAGAAGTCCGCTCGTCGCGCAGATCCGCTTGGTTGTCGAGTCCGACCTCGGCTGCGCCTGCGCGTCGGGGTTGTCCGTCTTCGGCTGGGAAGGCGGCCTCGGCGCCTCCTCAGCGCCCTGCTCGGAGGCGCGGACCTTGATGACCTCTGCGCGCTCCTCCTGCTGCTCCTGTGCGGCCACCATGATCGGCTCTGCCTGCACCATGAAGCGCGCCCACACCGGAGCCGGAAGTGACGCTCCGGCAACCTTGCCCATCCGTGAGGGCGTGAGATTGCCCGCCCAGACGGCGGTGCTCAGGTCATTGGTGAAGCCCACGAACCAGGCGTCCTTATAGTCGTTAGAGGTGCCGGTCTTTCCCGCGGCCGGGAAGGAGAGGAGTCGGCGGATCCCCGCCGCTGTGCCGTACTTGATCACATCACCGAGCATGTCCACCATCTGGTCGGCGACGCGTTCGTCGAGCACCCGCCAGGTCACCGCCTTGTGCTCGTAGATCGTGCGGCCCGTCGGGTCAACGATTTTGGCGATGCCGTATGGCTCAGTGCGCATCCCGCGAGTCGCGAAGACCGCGAAGGCCGATGCCATCTCCAGCGGCGAGACCGAGCAGGCGCCGATGGCCAGCGGGAGGTAGGGGTCCAGCGGGCTGTAGATCCCCATGCGCTCGGCGGTGTCGATGACCGACGTGATGCCCACTTTCTCGGCGACCTTCACCGCCGAGACGTTGAACGAGCTCGCCAGCGCCCTCCTGAAGGTCACCGGCCCGTGGTATTTGCCATCGTAGTTCTGCGGCGCCCACGGCTTGCCAGCGGCTCCCCGGTAGCTCACCCGGGAATCGTTGACGATGCTCTCCGGCGTATAGCCCGCCTCCATCGCGGCGGTGTAGACGAAGGGTTTGAACGAGGATCCCGCCTGCCGCCGGCCCTGAGTGACGATGTTGTACTGGTTCGTCTTGTAGTCAACCCCGCCCGCCATCGCTTTGATCGCGCCGGTCTGGGCGTTCAACGCGACCAGGGCGAGCTGCTCGACCTTCCAGTGACTGGCATGGACACGCTGCATCCCCCACTTGATCGCCTCCTCGGCCGCCTGCTGCATCTCGAGGTTGAGCGTCGTGTGGATCGTCAGCCCGCCCTTGTACAGCGCGTCCGGACCGTACTTGAGGGAGACCGCGTGCATGATGTAGCTGGTGAAGTACGGCGCCTTGTAGGTCGCCATCCCAAGGGGCTTGTGCGACTTCGCCAGCTTCAGCGACGCGTGCTGGGCCCTCACTGCCTGCTCGGAGGTGATGTAGCCCTCGTCTGCCATCATCGACAGCACGAGGTCCCGTCGCTCGACAGCCCGCTGCTCATCCTTGAACGGCGAGTAGTACTCCGGCCGCTTGGGCAGCCCGGCAAGGAGCGCGCATTCCGGAAGAGTCAGCTCCGAGACATCCTTGCCGAAGTAGGTCCGCGACGCGACCTGCACCCCGTATGCCCCCTCGCCGAAGTAGATCTGGTTCAGGTACAGCTCCATGATCTCCGGCTTGGTGTAGGCTCGCTCGAGCTGCATCGCGAGCACGACCTCGGCCACCTTGCGGGTCATGGTCTTGGCCTGAGTGAGGTAGACGTTGCGCGCAAGCTGCTGCGTGATGGTGCTGCCGCCCTGCCGGGGGCCGAACTGAATCACGTCGTGGATACCGGCGCGTATGATGCCTCTCGGGTCGATGCCGATGTGTCTGTAGAAGTCGCGGTCCTCGGTCGCGACGACCGCTTCGCGCAGCGCCTCCGGGATCTTCTCGAGCTGTACGAACTCGCGCTGCTCGGTGGTCACCTGCCCGAGCACCTCCCCTTCAGCCGAGAGCACGCGGGAGGCCTGACCGGGGCGAATGTCGCCCAGGTCGCGAGCGTTGGGGATGATCTCGGCAACGCCCGAATAGGTCCCCAGCAGCAGACCGGCGATGCCGGCGATGAAAACCAACAGCGATATGTTCGTCAGCCGGAGCGCCAGCCAGACGATATCGCGAAAGCTTGCTCTAGTTCCTCTATGCCGCGCCACCGAAGTTCAACCTCGACGTCACGCTGTGACCGGCCCGCCGCGAGGCGCGAGGTCTCGCAGCCGCCCTGACTGCGGCGACACCGTCCTCGCCGCTGCGACGTAGTCGGCGACGGCGTCCCCGATCGCCGGCCCGACCTTCGTCACCTTGATGGGGTTGAACACCCGGAAGTAGCCGAGTGCTCCATTTGCCAGCGACGAGGGCATCGCCACCTTGTAGGTGCGTCCAGATGCCAGAGGCGCGCCGCCCACCTGAACTCCCAGCACGCGGTGATCCTTCGGCGCGTCTGACCGGAAGGTCACGGTCATGCCCGACACCTGCAAGAAAGCGGTGTTCCGCTTCCCCACCATGCTGAGTCCGCGTTCGAGCGCTGCCTGGAGCTGCGCCCCGCCGAGCTCCACGAGCACGACCTTCTCATCAGGGTAGAGCAGCAGCCCGGCCAGGTCCTCTCTCCTCAGATCGCCTGCCGGCAAAGTCCCGTCGCGGAGCTGGCTCGCCTGCACCAGCGCCACCTCAGCCCCGACGGCCGACCGCGCGGCATCGGCAACCAGATCGCCGAACGAGCACTCCGCCTCTCGGGCCTTCGTCGCCTCCAGCGGCCCCGTCGCCTTGCCGATGACTTCGGCCCCAGCCGCGCCGGCCCAGGTCAGACACGCCACCACGACCAGCATCGCCACCCGTGCTCGTGCTATGGACGTCATCGGACGTCTCCCTTGCCCATGTGAGCCTAGGGCTTGCCTATCCCGATTCTTGGCCGCCGCCGACCGGCACAAACCTGGCGGGCCGCAGACTTGGCTCTCTGCTCCATATGCGGGTTTCGCCACTGCGTCATCCGGCGGAACCCCGTCGCGGACCCGACTCTAACGCGCACCCAACTTGACCCGTTCCGCCATATCATAGCGCAGGAACGCCTCAAGGAACCCGTCAAGCTCGCCATCCAGCACCGCCGACGCGCTGCCGGTCTCGTGGCCCGTGCGGTGGTCCTTGACCATCTGGTAGGGGTGGAGCACGTAGGACCGTATCTGGTGCCCCCAGGCGATCTCCGTCGGCACCCCGCGCAGCTCGGCAAGCTTCTTCTCCTGCTCCTGGCGCTGCAAGTCGAGCAGCTTGGCCTTTAAGACACGCAAGGCGAACGCTCGGTTCTTGTGCTGTGAACGCTCATTCTGACATGAGACGACGATTCCGGTCGGTAAGTGGGTGATACGAACTGCCGAGTCCGTCTTGTTCACGTGCTGCCCGCCGGCGCTGCTCGCCCGGTAGGTTTCGATCTTCAGCTCGTCGGGGTTGATGGCGACGTCGTCGGCCTCTTCGACATCGGGCATCACGTCCACCGAGGCGAAGGTCGTGTGTCGGCGGTTGGCCGAATCGAACGGCGACAGGCGCACCAGCCGGTGAACGCCGCGCTCGCCCCTCAGCCGGCCGTAGGCGTGATCGCCGGTGATGCTCGCGGTGATGTTCCGGGTGCCCGCTTCTTCCCCGGGCGTCCGGTCGATGATCTCCCACCCATAGCCGTGGCGCTCCGCCCACCGGCCGTACATCCGCGTCAGCATATCCACCCAGTCGCAGGCTTCGGTGCCACCGGCGCCCGCGTTGATGTGCACGATCACGTTGTGGGAATCGTACTCTCCTCCGAAGAGCCGCGACAGCTCCTGGTCGGCGACCATCCGGTCGAGCTCGGTCAGTCCCGCCTCGATCTCGGCGCTTTCCTCATCCGAGCCGGCTTCCTCCGCCAGCTCGGCCAGGGTCACCAGGTCCGCGGCCTGCGAGATCAGCTTCTGGAGAGGCGCGAGATCACGCCTGCGCCGCGCCATCTCCGCGTGCAGCTTCTGCGCCGACTGCGGGTCCTGCCACAGATCCGGCGCGGCCGCCCGCTCCTCCAACTCCTTCAGCTCCGCCTCGCGTGAGGCGAAGTCAAAGACGATCCCTCAATTCCTGCGCCTGATTGAGCACCTGCTCCGCGCGCCGTCGTAACTCGCGAATGTCAGACAGTGGAATCACCTCCAGTTCGTTCCGACAACTCCCGCTACGACTCGTCATGCCGATATCAACTCGTGAAGCCGTGTCAGGCATCGGCGGAGACTGTTCGAGTTCCGTGCCGCCTCGGTCGGCCGCCAGCTCGTTGTCGCGAATTCAGCCAGCCGCGACGTGTAAGCCGGTCCGACGGGTCGGCCGCTACCGTGCCGCGGAACCATGTCTTCAGAGATCGCGTTGTAGCGGGATGATCTGGCGATGCCGACAATGGTCCGCTTTGGGTCGAGCTCGTCGTCGGGCATCATCGGGAGACGCGCACGCGGCACTCCGAGGAATCGCGAGAACGCTACCCGGTCTGCGAGGAGCCATGACTCCACCTCGTGCACCGCAACCCGGAAACACATGCCCGGCGCTCGATGATCCAGCCAATGCTGGCGGAGCAGGGGGGCGCAGTCCTCGTCAGTATCCAAGTCGACGAGGACGATCCATCTGTTGTGGCGCGCGGCGCGATTGTAGTCTGACATCCGCTCATGCAGGTGCTGCTTACCTTGCTTTCCATACACCGCGGCCGGTTCGGCGCCCACGTCCGAGAGCAGACGGCGGAGCACCACCTCATCGAGCATGCCTTCTACAGCAGCGAACACCACGGGATGACCGGACTCGGTCATAGGCTAGTCACCGAAGAGCATGAGCTGCTCTGCCCGCTGTGGGCGCGTTCGCGGCATCACGGCTTCTGCAATCGAGAGCCCGCCCTCCAGCAGGGCCACAATCTCATCGAAGTCGGCCGCGAGCTTGACCAGGCTGCCTTCGGCCTGAGGCAGCAGCAGAACAACCTCATCAAGACCGATCCCGGAGTCCCTAAGCAGATCGCTTGAGTGAGTGCTGAGGATTATCTGTCTCTTCCTGCGGCGCTGGATCCTCGCGAACATCTGGGGGATGTACTGGACTACCTCAGGGTGAAGCGAAAGCTCCGGCTCCTCGAGAAGAAGGGGGCCACTTCCGTCCAGCGCCGCCCACAGCAAGCCCATCAAACGGAGCGTACCGTCAGAGAAGACCTCCTCCGTCTGCCACGCGCCCTTCGGCCGCCAGTGCTCGTAGTTCCCGCGCAGGTGAGGTGTCCCGCGTTCGTCTCGCGACAGGCCCAGTTCCTTCAGTTGCGGAACAGCAACCGTAAGTGCATCGCGGATCCGTCGAAGCCGAGCAGTTCGCGTCTTCTCGGGAGTGCGCGCGACCTGCTCCAGGAAGTCTCCGCCGAACGGGTCGTTCTTGCGGCCCACGGAGCGATCAGGCTCCCTGATAAGCTGAGGTACGATGTGGAGGTATTTCACCGAGGTGAAGAAGTCCGCCAGTTCACGGAACTCCTTGTTCGCGGTCACCTGCTCAAGGTGAGTCTGGCTCAGGCGAGCGGGATCGCTTACGTCGTCATCATTAGGCCGATTCAGGACGGTTCTCCCGTCACGGAGTACCCTCTCAATCTTGATGGTTGGACGCCGTTGCTTGTCCTGGTTGAAAACCAGCTCGTACGTCCAGCGGACATGCCCCTCGCTATCGCTCACGTCAACCGCTACCGCGATATCGGAGTACTGTCTGGCCGCCAGACAGCGAAGGCTCGATACACCGCCTCGTCTCTGAACGGCTTCCTGAAAGCCACCACCTGTAGCAACGATGTCATGCAGGAACCTGAAAACGTCCAGGAAGTTCGACTTGCCCGAAGCATTCGGGCCGACCAGGAAAGAGCGCCGCTGTAAGTGGACTGCAACTTCAGAGAAGTTCCTCCAGTTCTCCAGAAGAACTCGACTGAACCGGAATCCCTGTAAGCTCTCTGCCTTCACGCGGGTCCTCCGATGAGCTGCGTGCTTGGCGACACGCGTTGTCATGCGCCCGCCCTCCCACAACACTTCTTATACTTCCTCCCACTCCCACACGGGCACGGGTCGTTGCGCCCGACCTTCGAGGCGCGCTGGGCCATCCGGCGCGGCGCCTCCCGGCTCACCGGCGCCTTGAGCGCCGTCCTGGACCTGGACGGAGCGCTCGCCTCGGCCCTGCCGGCCGCCGCCGCCATCGCATCCTCGTCGCCCATCTCCACCGGCTGCCCCATGGGCGTCTGCCCCAGCCCGAGCCGCGCCCGCCGCTGCTCCTCTGTCTCCTGCTGCCGTATCTCCACCCGGAACAGGAACCTGATGATATCCTCGCGGATCGTCTCGACCAGCCGCTGCCAGTAGTCGTAGCTCTCTTTGCGGTACAGGATGAGCGGATCGACGCCCGAGTAGCCGCGCAGCCCGATCCCCTCCTCCAGGTCCTCCATCGCCGCGAGGTGGTCGATCCATCGCGCGCTCACCACCCGCAGCGTGACCAGGCGCTCCAGCTCCCGCATCTGCTCGGCGCCGGCATGCTGCTCCCGCTCCTCGTACGCGGCGGCGATGTCGTCCTGAAGGAACTGCACGAGTTCCTCGTTGCTGTGGAATCCGGCTAACTGCTTGCCCGTCACGCCGATCGGGTAGACCTCAGCCAGAATCTGGTGCAGCGCTTCCAGGTTCCACTCCTCGGGGTGGACCTCCGGGCTGGCGAATTCCTTCGCCCGCGCCTCGACGAACTCGCTCATGTGGGTGACGACCGTGTTCCGTAGGTCCTCGCCGAGTAGCACGCGCTTGCGCTGCTCGTAGATGAGCGCACGCTGATGGTTCATCACATCATCGTACTGGAGCCGGTGCTTGCGGATCTCGAAGTTGTGAGCCTCGACCTTCTTCTGCGCGTTCTCGATCATCCGCGTCGTGAGCCGCGCCTCGATCGGCTCGTTCTCGGGCCACTTGTTGAGCCAGAACTCCAGCCGCTCCGGCCCGAAGAGCCGCATCAGCTCATCCTCGAATGAGACGTAGAACCGCGATGACCCTGGGTCGCCCTGCCGCCCTGATCGGCCGCGCAACTGGTTGTCGATGCGACGGCTCTCATGGCGCTCGGTGCCCAGGATGTGGAGCCCGCCGAGCGCCAGCACCTGCTCCTTGTCCCGCGCGCAAATCGCCTGCGCTTCCTTCACCGCAGCCTCGCGCTGTTCCGGGGAGGCCTGGAGCGGATCGATGCCATCTCGCTGGAGCAGTTCCTTCGCCACCTCCTGCGGGTTGCCGCCGAGCAGGATGTCCACCCCGCGGCCGGCCATGTTCGTTGCAATGGTGAGCGCGCCCGGCCGCCCAGCCTGGGCGATGATATGGGCCTCCATCTCGTGGTACTTCGCGTTCAGCACCCGATGCGGGATGCCGCGGTCCAGCACCGGACCCAGCCGCTCGTGCTCGCTCTCCTCCAGCCCGATCAGCTCGGCGAGCCGCCGCGTGTTCTCCGGCCTCGTGACATCGGGATCGATGCCCATCGCCCGCAGCAGCGTCGCCGGCCGCCCCATCGGCACTTCCTCGATCGGCTGGAAGCAGATGATCTCGGCGATGCGCCGGACCTCATTGCCGCCGATCTCGCCTGTCCCCTCGAGACTCTGGATCAGGCCGCTGATCTCCTCGGACAGCCGCTGCGTGCGACCCAGCCGGTGCTCGATGCGCCGCTGCTCCTCCGGCTGCGCCACGCGCAGCGCGCTGTAGTCGAACTTGGAGACCGCCGCCTCCAGATGTCGCACCTCCCGCTCGATCTCGGCCAGCCTCTGTCGCAGCGCCCGCGCCAGCTCCCGCCGCTCTCCTTCGTCCAGCCCCTTCGAGTCCAGCAGATCGTATTCGATCAGGATCAACTGGGCGAGCAACTGCAGCTTCTCCGACTTCAGCCGCGCGCTCAGCCGCTCCGACACCTCGATGGACCGTGTTCCCACCAGCGTCGGCTGCCCCACGCTCCGCAGCCTCAGGATCTCGGCCGTGATCCCGTGGAACTTCGCCTCCTGCGTCTTGTAGATCAGGTCCGAGTGGTCTTTGCGAATCATCGGCCGGTGTGTCGGGATCAACGCCACCGGTGTGTTGTAGACCTTGATGAACTCCGGCTCCTCGGTCTTCGCCGTTCCGGTCATGCCGGCGATCTTCTTGTAGAGCCGGAAGAAGTTCTGATGCGTGATCGTCGCGGTGGTGACGTTCTCCCGCTCGATCACCACCTTCTCCTTCGCCTCGATCGCCTGGTGTAGGCCCTCCGAGTAGCGCCGGCCGTACATCTTGCGGCCGGTGAACTCATCCACGATGATGACCTTGCCGTTGTCCACTACGTAATCGACATCGCGCTTGTAGCACGCATGGGCGCGCAGGGCTGCGTGGACGTGCTGGTACAGCTCCAGGTTCTCCGGGTCCGAGAGGTTCGACACCCCCAACTCTCGCTCGAGCTTGTGCACGCCGTCCTCGGTCAGCGCAGCCGTCTTGCCCTTCTCATCCAGGATATAGTCGGTGTCGGGGGTCAGCCGAGGGATCACGCGATCCACTCTCCGATACAGCTCCGTCGGCTTCGTCCCCGCTCCCGCCAGAATGAGCGGCGTGCGCGCCTCGTCGATCAGCAAGCTGTCGGCCTCGTCCACTATCGCGTAGTGCAGATCGCGCAAGACCAGCCAGTCAGCGTAATCGACCGTGTTGTCACGCAGGTAGTCGAACCCGACCTCGGTGTTGACCGCGTAGGTGATATCGCAGTCATACGCGTCCTGGCGGTCGCCGGGCTCCATATCGTGCTGGATCACGCCGACGGTCAACCCCAGCATTTCGCAGATCGGCGCCATCCAATCGCGGTCACGTCGCGCCAGGTAATCGTTGTGGGTGAGCAGGTGCGCACCCTTGCCATCGAGCGCGTTCAGGTAGAGCGCCGGCACCGCCACCTGGGTCTTGCCTTCACCCGTCTTCATCTCGGCGACGCGGCCCCAGTGCAGCATAATCGCCGCGATCATCTGCACGTCGAAGTGCGCCTTGTAGCGCTCTCGCACGTGCCGCAGCCCCTGAGCGCGCAGTGTCTGCTCGAACGCGTCCGCCTCCGCCTGCGGCAGAATGTGCTGGTCGGGCAGCGACTGCCCCTCGCGTTGAACGCGGAAGCTCACCTGCCGGCCGCCCTCCACCCGCCAGGTTGCCTCGCGGACGAGCGCATAGGCCTCGGCGAGCAGGTCCTCCAGCGTCTCACCGTGGGCCAGCCGGTCGCGGAACTCGTCCGTCTTGGCCCGCATCTGCTCATCGGTGAGCCGCTCCATCTGCGGGCCCAGCTCGTTGATCCGCGCCACTAGGCCGCGCGCCCGTCCTAGCTCGCGATGTGTCGAGTCGAAAAGTAGCGAGAGTACCGACATGCGTCCCCTAATGGGTTTCGCCAAACGAAGTAATGGCGAAACCCAGCCAGAAGCGCTCTGATCGTGCGCACAGGCCGTACGGTCCATTACTTCGATATGCGAACACCTATAGACCGAGAGGCCGCTCAGGGGCGGCCTCCCATACCATTATACCACGGCACGCAAGCGGCGTATGCCCTGTGCGGCAGCCATGCGAGCCCGTAGGCCGGTCGGACTGACGAGCAGGGCCGCCGGTCGCCGCCGGCGAAGGTGGCGTCCGTCAGAGCACCGAACACTGAACCCGTGTCAGATGGCCTGGGCCAGGCCGAAGAGGCATCGATGGAATCACGTGTTCCTGGCATCAGCCAGTTTCTGATCCAGGTCCAGGGCGATGATCGGGAAGCGCTGCTCGACTACGCCATCGCCGAGGGCCACGGCGTCGAGATCGCCGATTTCACCCGCCCGGACCTCCTCGATGATGAAAGGGCGTGTGCTCGTCTCGTGGCCTGGTATCGTGAGCGCCTTGGCCAGGTTCGGGGCCTCGTGAGCTTCCACGGCGCGTTCCGGGAGCTGCTCCCCAGTGCCACAGACGCCAAGGTCCGCGCCGCCGCCCGAAACCGCGTGGCCCAGACTCTGGCAATCGCCGAGGAGACCGGCGCGAGCTCCATCGTTTTCCACAGCGACTTCAACCTGGGTGGGGACTCTGCTGCCTGGGCCCAACGTCAGGCAGCTTTCTGGCGTGAAACCACGGCTCAGCGGACGATAGGGCTGCTGCTCGAGAACTGCGTTGAGCCCGGCTGGGCCGTTGTGAAGGCCGCCATCGACGCGATCGGCCTGCCCTCGGTTGGCGTCTGCTTCGACGCGGCCCACGCCAATCTCGCCGGCCGCATCTGGGCGACGTGGACAGGTGACAGCGCGTGGGAGTCACCGGCCGACTGGCTCACCCACCTGGGCAGCCTGGTGCGCTGCTTGCACCTGTCCGACAACGATCTCACGGGCGATACTCATCTCGCGCCCGGGCACGGGAAGGTAGGCTGGAAAGCCTTCCTCGGTGCTCTCGCCGATACCGGCCTCCAGCTCCCAGCAGCGATCGAAGTCGCTGGGATCGAGGGGGCGCGCGAGACGATAGCCTACCTGCGCTCGCTGTGGTGAGGTGGCTGCACAAGGACGCGCCCGCCTTCTCTCCGAACTACTCGCTCATGGCAGCGCCTTCCACCATTCTCATCACCGGCGGCAGCGGATTCCTCGCTCCAAACCTCGCCGTGGCGATGGCCGAGGCGTGGCCTTCGGCGGATATCTACTGCCTGACCGAGCCGGGGACGACCCTCCCTGAGGTTGTCGCTGACCGCCGACAGATCCGCACTATCGAAGCCGATCTACTCTCTGCTCGTCTGCCCGATTCGACGCGACTCGTCGTTCACTGCGCCGCCATTCGCGATCCTGCGTCCCCGCTGCTCCAGCAGGTCAACGTCGAGGGGACCCGCCTGCTGGCAGACCAGGCGGCCGCGGCCGGCGCTGGCTTCATCTACGCCTCGACGCAATCGGTCTACGGCCCGGCGAACACCATGCCCGCCAGCGAAATGGAAATGCCGATCCCCGACAACGAGTACGGCCGCGCGAAGCTCGAGGGCGAGCGTATGGTTGCGGAGGCGTACGACGGCGCGCTGGGCAACTGGGTCGCGCTGCGCTTCGCGCGGCTTTACGGCGCCATGCACACGAGCCGCTACGACGGCATGCTCGGCCGGCTGCTCCGGGCGGCGAAGTGCGGCGAGATCGTCACCATCAACGGCGCCGGCGCATCGATCATCGACTTCCTCCACATCCGCGATGCGTGCTCCGCCATCCTCGCCGTCTGCGATGCCCTGCCGCACCTGAGCGGCCCCTACAATATCAGCTCCGGCGACCCCATCTCGATCCTCGCCCTCGCGCAACTTGTCCGGAAGCACCGCCCGAACCTCCGCTGGCAACTCGACCCCGCCCGCTCCGAATGGAGGGGGCTCTGGCTCGACATCACCCGCGTTACCGCCACCCTGCCCTGGACTCCGCAGGTCTCCATTGAAGAGGGCATCGGAGAGGCCGTGGGCGCGGTATAGCCATGCGCCGATGCTCGTAGGGGCGACCCTTAGCGGTCGCCCGGCTGTCGCTGCCTCACGGGAGCCCGCAGAGGGGCTCCCCTACGGGACGGGGTCGCAGCCGGGACTGGACAGCTTCCCAGACATATCCGCTAAAACCCCCAATCCGGCATCGGTTCCGGCAGGCGGAGCACTGCATCGAGTGCCTCCAGCAGCTCCTGCGGGCCGCTGAGATCGTCGGTGAAGGCGAGGCCGGTGGCCGGTTGCACGCCCAGCCACAGACGGGTGAAGGCGTTCACGGACGCGTTGAGCGACGGCAGGGCAGGATCGGCGCCGCGCTCGGCGCCGGAGGATGGGCCGAGCGTGACGACGTAGTCGCCACCCACTCCCCGCCAGCCCTTCTCCTCTGCGAGGAAGCGCTCGATCGGATCCGTAAGCTTCAGGTTGAAGCGCACTTCGCCGCACGGAAGGTGCGTCCGCTCCAGGCAGCCGGGCAGGTCACAGATCCGCATCTGCCAGCCGGCATAGGCCGAAATGCGGTTCTCGTACTTTGACTTCTCGGTGATGGACTGAAGTCTGAAGGGGCGGTCCAACAGCGCCTGCATCTGGACGCCGGGTGGCTCGTTCATGCGTACGACATGGACCTGATCGGCAAACCCCTTCATCAAAGCCATCAGCTCGAGGAACTGCTCCTTCGTCCGGTAGGCCAGCCAGCGGATCTCGTAGGGTCCGTTCTCCGCGCCCTCAATGACGCAGCTCAGGTGGTGAGTGATCTCGCCGCTCGGCCCGTCGCGGTAGCCGAGGGCGAAGCCCTTCTTCGGGACCGGCCATTCGGCGTCGGTGATCGCGGCGGAGTCGAAGTTGAGCGCTCCGTGGCCGCGAATGCGCGCGCGGCGGCACGCATGCATGGACGTCGAGTCATCGGTGGTGAGGCGCTGCGGGACGCGGGCCGCGGCATTCACCTTCAGCGCGGCGGGATCGAACGCGACCCAGTGGTCGTAGGTGCCTGTGCCGAAGCCGAGCGTGTCATAGAAGCCCTGATCGAACATGCCGAGGCCGGCGACGAGCGCGCCATCGGCGACATCGGCGGCGATGAGGCGCGCGAGCAGCCTGCGGGCGAAGCCCTGCCTGCGCGCGATGCGGCTGGTCGTGACGCCGGTGCAGCCGCTGAAGCGAAGCTCCTCGTTCAGGTAGCGCATGTGCCCCAGGGCGGAGTTGACCAGGCACTCCGCCTCGCCGCCTATCTTTGCAACGAGGGCACGTCCGGCCCCGAGCAGGCAATCCATCGCCCGCTCCGGGTATTCGTCCAGCCATCCTGTCTCCTGCCAGATGCGGCGGACGGCAGGCTGATCCTTACTCGGGTCGTAGTCGCGCCAGCGCATGTGGGAGACTCCAGTTGGGTTGGTCGAGATGCCTCTTCGGAGTGCTGCGGCGGGCCCCTGCTGGGCGAGACGAGTGGACCGCCGCAGAGGATGCGATTGCGCTAGGTCACGCCCGACCAAAGGAACTGGCGCCACGAGATGCTGTCGATCCCGGCGTTCCGAGCGGCGCCCCGGTCGGCCGCGTCGCAGATGACCAACGGGCGGTGCTCGGGGAAGCGCCGACAGAACTCCGTCAGCCCTGCGAGGTGTCGCTGAGTATACGCAGCGGTCTTGATCTCGACGGCGAGCTTGCCCCAGCTTCCGCTGGTGACCGCGTCGACCTCGAGGGGCTCCTCCCGCCAATAGCTCACCGCCTGGCCGCTGTTCGCCATGAACGCAAGGCATGCGTTCTCGACCAGGCGCCCCCATCGCTCCGGGTGAGTCGATGGGGCGGGGATGTCGTCATGGGTGCTGCCGCAGACGAGGGCGTTGTTCAGTGGGATAAGCTTCGGGGGCGACGAGCGCCGACGGATCTCCGCCTCTGAGAACTTGTGCGCTGCGGCGACCAGGTACGCCTCGCCGAGCAGGTCGAGGTAATGCGAAATCGTGGTGAGCGCTCCCCGCTCCGCGAGCAGGCCTGCAATCTTGTGCAACGAGACAATCTCGCTCGGGTGCCCGACGCTGATGGCGAAGACCTGGCGAAGCAGCGCGGGCTTCCGCACCGCCTTGAGCAGAAGCAGATCGCGCCCGATGGCGGGATCGATGATGCTTTCGCGGACATAGGCGCGCCACCGCGGGAGGTCCTCGCGGAGCGCAACGCTCCCCGGGAAGCCGCCAAGGCGAACGACGAAGTCCACGGCATCATCGCGCGGGAGGCCGAACGCGCCGGCAAGGTCGGCGGCGCACCAGTGGCCGAGCGTGAGCCGCTCAAACCGGCCCGCCATCGTTTCGCGCGTGCCTGTGCTGAGAGAAAGGGCCGCCGAGCCCGCGACGACGACGTGCAGCGGCGTCCGCCTTCGGTGGACCCGGTCGACCTCCGCTTTCAGACGGCGCGACCAGTCCGGGAGGTACTGAATCTCGTCGATGAGCAGCACCGCTTTCTCCGCGCTCGCAAGACGAGCGGCCTGTTGCCACTGGAGCTCCCACCAGCCAGGCAGCGCTGCCTCGGGCGCGTCCGCGGCGATGTATGTCGCTCGCCGCCCCCATTCCTGTGCCAGCTCCAGCAGCAGCGTGGTCTTCCCGACCTGGCGAGGACCGGTCAGCAACTGCACGCGCGAGGGCGCCGGCTCTCTCAGCCTGCGCCTGAGTTCGGACCTGGTTGCGCTGTACCCTGCGTACGTGCTCATGCTATTGCGACCTGTTATCCCACTGCGTGCCGGCATACTTATGTAAGTATACTGGCATAATTATTCCATTACGATGGACAAATTGTCAAGCGGGATCTGCGGACCGAAGCCAGGGACCTTATTGAGTCTCGCATATAAGAGTTACAATGCACAGGCGCATTCTTGCCAGGTTCCGGGCGGCTTTTTCCGCTCTTGGCAATGTCACTATATTTTGCGAGCCTCAATAGGACTCCCTGGCACGCAGCAGGCCCGCGACAGCCCCCGGCACTTCCGCCGGTGATGAGACGACGGCGTCGGCCTCGTCCAGCTCCCCTGCTCCCCCATAGCCATAGGCGGCGCCGATGGCCGGGATGCCAGTGGCGTGGGCGGCGTCCACGTCCTCCCTCCGGTCGCCGATCACGATCGCCGGACGAGCCGGGAGGCGCGCCAGCAGGTCGGCGATCATGTCGGACTTGCTCAGGTCGTCCGCCTGGCGCCACCGAACGGCGTCGAAGTACGCGCCAATCCCCGTCGACGACAGCACAGTCCGCACATATGGCTCGGGGCCGTTGGAGCAGATCGACATCTGTTCGACCCGCGAGCGGAGCGCGGCCAAGCTCTCTCTCACTCCCGGAAAGAGCTTGCCTTCATGGGGCACCATCCCCAGCTCGCGCTGGGCGATCTCCGCCAGCAGCGACTCGCCGAGCCCGGCTCCGGCATGCTCGTCGAGCCACTCGACGAAATCCCGATCCGGCCGCCCGAAGAGACCGATCCACTCGTCCCTCCGAGGTGCGCCAAGCCCCCGATCGCGGAAGACGGACTCGAGCGCGCGGACACTGCAGATGTCTGTCCGGAAGAGCGTCCCATCGAGGTCGAAGATGAGCAGGCCCCGTTTCGCTTGGTTCATCTCAGCTCGATGGCTCCGGCCGGGCGGCCGTTTCGGCGTGCTGCATCGCCTCCCACCTCTCGCGGCTGATGACCATCCAGAGCTCGTCCCGGCGCGCATCGATCCTCTGCTGGGGCCGCGGGTGTACGTCAAACCCGGCTCTCTCGTAGCAGCGGATGGCCCTCGTGTTCTCCCTATGACACGACAGCCTGACCTCGCGCAGCTCCAGCTCCTCGAAGGCATGTCGGAGCAGATCCCTGGTCGCAGCCGTGCCGTAGCCGCGGCCCCAGAGGCGCGGTTCGCCGATCATCATGCCGAGCAGCGCCGTGCCCTCCTCCCTGTCGATCGCCCGCAGGCCGCAGGTGCCGATCGCGACACCCCGCTCGTCCTCGATGACGAAGGCCCGGTGTTGACGCTTATCCGACAGGATGCTCGCGATCCAGGACCGCTCCTGCTCGAGCGTCCGGGCCGGTTGGATGAGCCCGAGAAACTCCCGCACCTGAGGGTTCGACACCCATCGGAAGCACCTCTCGGCATCGCTGATCTGGATATGCCTCAGGGTCACTACAGCCATAGGCAGATACCTTCCACGTCGAACGAAGCGGCCCCTCGCGTGTCACACTCGCGTGTCCATTCCTTTACACCACAACCCGCGGTTCCGTATAATGGCGGCCGATGTGTTGGGGTCACCAGGAGATAAGACTAGGGTGAGCGGCAGAGCCTGCAGTCCAGCGTTCCTCAGACGGGCGGCCATGGTTGCCGCGATCGCAGCAGTGTCGCTTGTAGTGGGCCGGCCGGCATGGGCCCTTCTCCTTCCCGCTGAAGGGGAGGGTCCCCAGGTCCGACTCTACGCGCTCTGGAACCAGCAGTATCTCTGTCTGGCGGCGCGGGTGCCTGACACGATGCTCACCGGGACGAACACGAGTCCCATGTCCCCGGCCGAGCAGGACGACGCCGTCGAGTTCGACCTGGAGGTGCCGGGACCGGACGGGCTGGCCGCCCATCGCCTCATCATCAGCGCGGCCGGCGGGATGATAGTGTACACCCGTGATAGCCGCGGCCAGTGGCGCACGGATCCATCGTGGGTCACCGGCACGCGCACGCTCAAGTTCGCGGTCACCCCCGAGGGCACGCCCAACAACCCGAACGACCAGGATGTCGGCTTTGTGGTTGAGTGCGCGATCCCGTGGGAGTTCCTGGGCGGCGAGGCCCCCATGGGGCGCGAGATAGGCTTCAACGTCGTCGTGTGGATGCAGGGGGAGAGCGAGGGGATCGCGAGCTGGTCGCCATCGGTGCGCGAGCCGAGCGAGGTGGGAGATGCGGCCCGGTGGGGCCGCATGGGCATCGGGGGCGGGGGGCTCGTGAGGGCCACTGGCACATGGATGCCGTGTCCGCACGTCGCGACGATGCCGTTCATCGACGGGATGCTGTCGGCCGCCGAATGGCTCACCGCGGGAACGTTGGAGTTCTCGAAGCCGGCGGCGCAGATTCAGGTCATGCCCGCGCCGGCTGAGCGGACGGGCGTGGTGGGCGCGGTGGCTGCCATCTACCGCTATGACTGGCAGGGCGGCGCGGACCCGACCTCGGGCGCGCCTTTCTGGTCAGGCGGCGCGCCCGTGACGAGCAATCAGCCGCGATCGGGCGCCGGCCCGTGGGTGAGCTATCACCGGGTTGACTGGCATAGCCAGGAGCTGGCGGAAGTGCAGCGCGCGGGGATCGATATCCTGTTCGCGCGCTACTCGGGTGATGAGCGGTCCCGGACCACGTGGGCGCGGCTCGGGCTGGAGCGGCTCGCACAGGCGCTGAAGGAGCGACGCGCTCAGGGGCTGGGCTACCCACTCGTCGGTATGATGCTCGATACCGCGCCTCTGAACGGCGTCGACCTGCGAACCGAGGCCGGCAGGCAGCGGATGTACGGCATGGTCCGCGAGTTCTTCCTGCGCCTGCCGAATGAGTTCTGGGCGGAGATCGGCGCGCGGCCCGAGCAGGGCGTCAAGGGCGGCGTGCCGGTGCTGCTGGGCGAGCCCGATGGGCTGGCCGGATGGGATAAGGGGTTTGCCCAGTATTGCCAGCAGCAGTTCGCTCGCGATTTCGGGGGCGCGCGGCTGGTCTGGCTCGGGAGCAGCGCGTGGCGCACTGAGGGCCTGGCCTTCTACTGCTACATCAAGCTGCCGACAGAGACGGGTTTCGCGGCGTCGACGCCGGAGGGCGCGCGGGCGGTGGCGATCTCGCCGGGCCGGACCCCCCCTCCCGGGCAGGCCGGTGAGATCAGGCCGCGCATGGAGGGGCGGTCCTATCGCACTGACTGGCAGCGGGCGCTTGCCACCAAGCCGGCGCTCGTCATCATCGATAGCTGGAACGATTACGCGAACGGAACGGAGCTTGCGCCGAGCCGCCAGTATGGTGTGATCTACGTCGATATCACCCGGCTGTTCCAGTCGCGCCTCGGCAGCCAGGAGCCGCACACGCTATGGCTGAAGCAGCAGCGCGTGCCGAGCCTGATCGCACCAGGTGCCGAATGCCAGGCGGAGTTCCTCGTGGAGAACGCCGGCACCGAGGACTTGCGGACCGGCACGCACCTCTCGACGGACTACACGATCACGCGCCGCTCCAACGGCGCGGTCGTTCGCAAGAAGCAGGGGGTGCAAGCACTGAGTATCGCCGCTGGGCAGACCCAGCGGTTGCCGGTGACCATCACGGCACAGGATGACAAAGGCGAGCCGCTTCCGCCGGGGGAGTACCTGTTCGCGCTCACAGTGACGAGAACGAGGCTCGCCTACGTCCGATCATCATGGTTTGCGAAGCCTGTTGCGGAGCTGACCGTTCCGTTCACCGTGGGGGCGGTGCCGGACCGGAAGGCGACGGTGGTCAGCACGTCGCTCCCGGCCGCGATAGAGAGTGGCGCGACGCAGAACATCGTCGTTCGGCTGCGCAACGATGGGCGATCGGTCTGGCGGCCGGGCCGGACGGCGCTCTCCTATCACTGGAGCAGGTGTGCGGACGACCTGGGCGCGGCCAGCGATCACGTGCGACAGGTCGTTGTCCGGCAGGGGAAAAAGGGCCAGCTCCCCAAGGAGGTGCCGCCGGGCGGCGTTGCGTCAGTGATGATCCCGGTCAGCGCCGCTGGCGAGAACGGCGACCCGCTTCCTCCGTCCAAAGCAGATGATCTCTGGCACTACCGCATTCAGTGGGACCTGATCGAGGGCGACGGTTCCTGGTTCTCCAACGAGAGCGCCGCGGCCGGAGAGGAAGCCATCCAGGTCGCGGCCGCCGACCCAGGTGTTCTGTTCGAGTCAGTGGCGACTCCCGCCGAGGTCAGCGCCGGGGAACGAGCCGATGTCAACGTGATGGTGGCCAACGCGGGGTCGCACACGTGGAAGGCTGCCGAGTCCACGGTCACTCCCCGATGGTACCGGTGGGACGGGCGGCCGCTGAGCGGCGATCCGGTGTCGACGCCACTCCCACGCGATGTGGCTCCAGGGGAGCGCGCCGCTGTCAGGGCTTCGCTGGTCGCGCCACCAACCTCCGGGCCGTACTGGGTGGCCTGGCGCGTCGCGACAAACGGAGACGATCCCGAGTTGAGTGTCGGCACGCGGGCTGACCTTGCCCTCGCACCGGTGCTGGTGCGATCGGCCAGCATGTACCTGCTCGACCTCTCGGAGCAGACGAACATCGTCGGTGTGACTGTCGATAGCTATCGCGCCCGCGGGGACTTCGACGGCCGCGGCGGGAGCCTGCCCGCGGAGTGGCTGCCGCCGGACCAGACGGGGCCCCGCGAGCCAATCTACCCGGATGGATACTTCGCCCCCGGCACGCCGGCCAGTGAGATCCCGTTTGCCTACCCTGGTGTCGGCGCCGGAGTCGGCACAGCCGTCGCCTGCACGGGGCAGAAGATCGCGCTGGGCGGCCAGGGCGCGGTGCGCATTCATCTGGTGGCGGCCAGCACAGAGGGCGAGGAGACCGCCGCCTTCCGGATGGCGCTCGAATCGGGCGAGATCGAGGAGGCGAACGTCGTCGTGCCGCCCTGGAACGCGCGGGCCGACGGCGCGGCTGTTGCTGCGTACACTCCGTATGTCCGCACGCTCTCCGGAGATGACTCGACGAAGCAGGCCTATCTCTACCATCTCACTCTGACGCCGAAGGCCCGGGCGGTTTCGCTGGAGTTGCCCAACGCACCGTGGGTGAAGATCCTCGCCATCACCGCTGAGACCAAGTAGCGGGCCGCCCACCACACCGGAGGTTCCGTCTTGGAGAGCTGGCTGATCAGGGATGTGACCGTCGTCACCATGGACGACGCGCGCCGCATTCTTCCCAACGTCGACATCGCGATCGAGGGGGCCGACATATCCGGCATCTGGCCGACAGGTCAGGCGCCGGCGCTGACGGGCTGCCAGGTGATCGATGCGAGCGGCATGGTCGCGATTCCCGGGTTCGTCAACGCCCACACCCACTGCGCGATGACGCTGATGCGGGGATATGCCGACGACATGCCGCTCATGCCGTGGCTCCAGGAGCGCATCTGGCCGTTCGAGATGAAGCTCCAGGAGGAGGATGTCTACTGGGGCACACTGCTCGGCATCGCCGAGATGATCCGCGCGGGGGTCACCTGTTTCAACGACATGTACCACTACTTCGAGGCGGCCGCACGCGCCGTCATCGACAGCGGCATCCGGGGAGTGGTGTCTGGGGTGCTGCTTGGCTTTCTCCCGAACGCGGACGGTCTGCTCGATAAGGCCATCGCCTTCGCGAAGGAGTGGAAGCATCGGGGCGACGGCCGGCTGGTGACGATGCTCGGCCCGCACGCGCCGTACACCGTCGCCGACGCGCTGCTCGCGCGCGTCATCGACGGCGCTCGCGAGGCGGGCGTGGGCATCCACATTCACGTATCCGAGACCAGGAGCGAGGTTGAGGACAGCGTGCGCCAGTTCGGGCGCACCCCTGTGCAGCGCCTTAACGAGATCGGTCTGTTCGATGTGAGGCCGGTCGCCGCCGCGCACTGCGTTCACCTGACCGATGACGACATCGCGACGCTGGCCGAGAAGCGCGTCGGCATCGCGCACTGCCCCGGCAGCAACATGAAGCTGTCATCAGGGGTCGCGCCGGTGCCGAAGCTGCTGAAGGCCGGAGCGATCGTCGGGCTTGGCACTGACGGCCCCGCCAGCAACAACAACCTCGACATGCTGGAGGAGGCGAGGCTGGCGGCGCTGCTGCACAAGCTCGAGGGCAATGACCCGACGCTGGTGCCGGCCTACGATGCGCTGGAGATGGCGACGCGCGGCAGCGCGCGGGCACTGGGCATCGACGACCGGGTCGGCCAGATCAGGCCGGGCATGAAGGCCGATATCGCGCTCGTCGACTTCGATCAGCCGCACCTGTTCCCGCGCCATGACGTGATCTCCCACCTCGTCTACGCGGCGAGGGCGGGCGATGTCTGCACTGTCTTCATCCACGGCAAGCCGGTGATGAGAGATCGGAAGCTTCTGACCCTCGATGAGGGCGAGATCTTCCGGCAGGTCGGCGAGCGGCTGGAACGATGGGCATGACGCCGCACGAGAGCGATGGGCTCTCCGCCTCGGCCGAGGCCGATCCGGAACGGATGCTCCGCCGGGCGCAGAAGGCCGGGCTGTTCGAGTCGCTGCGCCGCATCTATGGCGAGTTCCCCGAGACGACGTGCGAGAACTGCGCCCGCTGCTGCTTCGAGAGCCCGGGCATCTTCTACATCGAGTATCTCCACCTGCTCGATCTGCTCGCGGGGATGACCGACGAACGGCGGGCCGAGCTGGTCAGGCGCGCCTTCCGCGAGCTGCTCTTCTCGTGGATCGAGCCTGAGCGGACCTGCATCTTCCTCGAATCCGGCCGGTGCACGATTTACGACCGGCGGCCCCTCGCCTGCCGCCTGTTCGGGCTCGTGCCCGCGGTCGACCGGGAGAGGGCCGAGGCGGAGGCTCGGATGGCGGCGCGGCAGGAGGCGCGGCGGCTGAGCCAATTCGGCATCGAGGTGCCGGAGGCAGTGATCCAGCGCTCGCTCGTGAGCTGCGCAAACGTCCGCGATGCTCGCGGCCAATCGGTGAGCATCGACGGGGAGGCAGTCGCCGCGAAGATGGCAAAGCTCGATGCCGCGCTCATCCCACAGCAGGTCGTGATCCAGGAGTTCTGCTTCCGGTCGCTTCCGGAACGGCTGGGCGCCGCGTCATTCGGGGAGGATGCGATCGATGGGCTGCGGGTGCAGTTGCTGCGGCGCGCCCAGGCCGACCAGCCTGTGAGGGAGCTTCTCGCGTTGGTGCTCGCGCAGGCGCGGGTGCCCCGTCTGGAGGCGCGGGCTTCTTGCCTGCATCAGCGGCCAGCGCGCGCCAGACGCCGGAAGCAGTGATCCTGCAGGCAAGAGAAAGAGGGAACCAGGCCGAAGTTCGGTGAGTCGAAGCGGCGAGGAGTTCGACGGCGGTTTCGCCTCTTCGCCTATCGACTCATCGACTCTTCGACCCCCCTACAGCGGCATCACGTTGTTCGCGTGGGGGCCCTTCTCGCCATCCTGCAAGTCGAACTGAACGACCTGACCTTCTTCGAGGGTCCTGAAGCCGGGCATCTGGATCGATGAGTAGTGGACGAAGATGTCGGTCCCCCCATCGATCTCAATGAAGCCGTAGCCCTTCTGCGCGTTGAACCACTTGACCCGTCCCCGCGCCATCTGCGTCCCTCCTCCATGCACTGCTCACCTCGTGACGCATGCCGGGACGCTATCCTGTCGCCCATCAGAACCGCGTGCCGCCTGGCAGCGCCGCCCCCGCGTCAGGAGATTCCGCCAGAGGCGGACAAGTCCTGATCGCGGCTCTCACGGGAAAGCAGCCGGCGCTAAGTTAGCACAGGGTTGGAGGGATGTCAATGTGAGAAATGGCGGAGGAACGAGGGACTGCGGGGGTGTTGAAAAAGGCTTCTCTCAGCAGGACATGTGTTCGGTGAGGTGGCATTCTAGTTGCAAGCAACCACCTTCTTGCTAAGCGGGCGGCCTGTGTCCACCGCCCGCCGCTCTGGCTATCCGCTGATCCCGAGCAGGGCGTCGCTACTGCAAATCCGCGCCGATCGGCACGAACGTATACCCCATGCCCTGGATGCCCTCGACGATCTGGTGGAGGGCGTTCTGGTCATAGAACGGGTGGAAGTAGAAGCTCGCCCACGCGTCCCCCAGCACCGCGTTCTTCTCGGCGCAGCGCAGGATGTCCGCGACTAGCCATGCCCGGTAGCCGACCCAGGGCTCCGGCTCGTAGTTGCCGAGGTTCTCCGGCAGCACCTTCTGGCCATACAGATCGGTGTTGATGACATAGGGGAAGAACTGCCCGGCGAAGTAGGTCGGCTCACCATCACCCTTGAAGCCGCCCGCGGGAAGGCGCAAATCGAAGTAGAGCACCCGCTGGATGGTGAGCGGAAGGATCGACACGAACGCCTTGTAGTCGGCCGCCGAGGCGGCGTAGTGCGGCGTCTCCCACGCGGTCGCGGTCAGGCCGACTCTGCGGAGCTCGCGCAGACCATCGTTCACTCGGCCGGCGGCCCACCTGGTCGAGTCCCCGGGCACGGGCCCGACATAGAGGGTGTTGCCATTCGCATCGAGCTGGAGCCGGTAGAACTCGAAGTCGTCGCCGGTCACGCCGTCGTAGGGGTTGGGCGTCGAGTCATACTGGTGGGTGTAGCCGTGAAGGACGATCTTGCCCCCCTTGGAGATCATGTACTTGAGCGCGTCGACAAGCGCCGGCTCCGACGAGAGCTGGTCGGTCTCTGGTACGCCGCCATTCCAGACACCGAACGGATCCTTGTACACCGGGATCACCGAGACGGCGAACGGCACGCCGCGCGAATAGAGGTAGTCGGCGATCGAGCGAAGCGATGCGGGGTCGGTCGTCGGGTCCACGTCCTCGATCCGGCAGATCGCTCGCTTGGTGTTCGGCCGCGCGATGTTGAGGATATCGTAGAGAAGATCGCAGAAGACGAGGTAGCGGTCCTCCTCGCCCGTGTAGCTGAAGGGCAGGTCGGCGACATACCAGAGGTTGCGGCCGTGGACGATATAGGGGATGGATTCCTCACCCGACTCGGTGGTGCGGGAGGCAGTCGCCACCTCCTGGCAGATGCTCGGGTTGAGGATCCACACGTAGCCAAGCTCCGGGTCGGCCTGGTGCTTCAGATAGGTTTGGCCGCGGTAGCCGATGGTATCGTAGCCGGTCCAGTCCAACCAGTTGAACGTGAAGCCGAAGCGGCTGGAGAAGCTCGATTGGGTCCAGGCCAGCTGCCAGATGTTGTACTTGAACCAGCAGACCGGCGTCGTTGCGGTCATGACGTCGCTGACGAATGCCGCCGGCAGTGGGTTGTCATAGGTGCTGCCGACGTAGAAAGTGGCCGAGTACCGGCCGAGCTGGCCTCTTTTGTAGCTCTCGATCGGGGCCGCCTGGTAGTGGATCGGGAAATGCCCGATCAGGTTCGCCAGCATGCGGGCGTGGATCGCGCCTATCCAGCCATACTGCCCGGTGCTGTCGTAGAGGATGAGGACGGTTGAGCTGTTAGGGGCAGCAGCGTTCAGGACCGGCTGAAGCAGCCGGCCGGCAAGAAGGTCGGCGACCCTGGCGCGGGTCGGGACAGGGATCGCCGTTGGAGCGTTGGGTGCGCTCACGCCCATGCCCTGCAGCGGCGCCAGGCGGGGGCTGGGTATAGCAAAGGCGGATGCGGCGACGGTGAGCACGAGCACCGCCGCCAGAAGCGGCGCGGCTGACTTTCTCAACACGGCGAACTCTCCCTCAGTCCGGATTCCCACACCAGCCCGCCGGAGGCGGACAAGCCCACTCGGCTCGCCAGAAAGCAATGGCATGCTTCGGCCAACTGCGCCCCGCAGCCTCCGCCGCCGAAGCTACTAGAAGCTATCTCAAAACTCCGTCAGGAGGTTGGAGATAGCTTGCCCCAAGCACTCACGTGACTCTTGAAATAACTTCTACTGTTTCCCCAGCATCCGGGCTTTCTCCTGCATTGTACCGCGCCAGACAACCGATGTCTGGAAGGAGAGACATCGCTTTATCGGCCTATCCGCTCCAACGGCGGGATTTGTGCTCAGATGCGCGCACAGGCGAGTGTCGCACGGGAGCCACCGCGGCCCGCACCCCAGAAGCTATCTCAAAACTCCGTCAGGAGGTTGCAGATAGCTTGCCCCAAGCACTCACGTGACTTTCGGGGTGACTTCTACCCTCCAGAGCAGCTCTCGCCGGGCTCTCCCCAGCCCGCCTGCACGAGTGACGCGCCCGCAAGGGCCGTACCCAGTGGCACGAGGTGCAGCAGCAGACGCTCCAGAGACGCGCTCAGGATCCAGTGGACATCGTAGGGCGCGAGGACATAGTAGACGAGGTATGCGGCCGACTGCCACGCGAGCAGCGTCCAGGGAAGCGCGAGGGACCTGGGGCGCCGGCCGGAGCTGAGAAAGGCCAGCAGCCCGAGGCCGATGAACGGCCAGGTCAGGTCCCATGTCGGCCATGACACCTCCTGTCTCCCCGCTGTGACCAGGACGGCGGCGGCGCGCGAGGCCAGCCCCGTCAGTGACCGCAAGTGCGCCTGCGCGACCTGCAGACTTGGGATGGACCAGACCAGGCGAAGCACCGACCACGGCAGCACCGGCAGGACTATCGCCAATACCTGCGGGGCCAGTTGTCTCGCCGCCTGCTTTCGGTAGACCCGCTGAGCGACCAGGAACGCCAGTAACCCGCCGAGCGCAAACACCACCCCTTCCGGCTTCACCAGCATGCTCGTCCCAAGGGCAAGCGCTGCCATGATCCCGTCCTGGCGCTCGCCCCGCTCGACCCACTCGCTGAGTAGCACGCCCGCGGCCAACATATGGAAGGCCAGCGGCACGTCGGCCGCGCCGCCCCCCGCGTTGTAGGCAACCGCCTCCGACACCGCTGGCAGCAGCGCGATCAGCAGCGCCCAATGCCAGGCCATCCGCCGTCTCAGGAAGCAGGCGACCCAGGCGACGATGCCAAGCCAGTAGACGACGCCCACCAGCTTCGCCCGCCGCTCGTCTATGCCGCCCTGCGCCTGGTACACCCAGGCCTCGAGCGCAGGGATCGTCAGCGGGTGATCCAGCGCGCTTGTCCGGTACCGGGCAACATTGGTGAACGCATCTCGACTCACCGTGCCATCGGCGAACAGCGCCCTCGCTTTGAACCCCCAGATGAAGCGGCCGTCCCAGTACATCGGTTCTGAGTACGTTCGGAGCGCCACCCCCGCCAGCGCCAGCCCCACCACAAGCAGCATCGGGGTCGCTCGCCACAGTCCGGCACAGCGCGAGGGTGTCTGGTCCGGAGTCGGTGTCTGCCTGCGCACACGCCGCCGCACCAGGGCAACGATAGCCAGCCCCCCCGCGGTCGCGAGGACGAGGCCGGGGCTAACATGGAAGCCAAGCAGACCGGAGAACGTCCAGAGCGTGGAGAGCAGCGCCGCGCCGATGGCAAAATCGAGGAATGGCTGCGCGTAGTGCAGCGGCGGGCGCGGTCGCCCCAGGCCCAGCACGCTGCGCAGGAGCGCACCGAGCAGCCAGACGACTGCCAGAGCCGCCGCTTCCCGCCCAAGCCCGATCATCAGTGGCGCTCCGGCGCGACGCGTCGGTAGAGGGCCGCCTCGGAGCTGCGGTAGATCAGCCGGTACCCGGCGGGCGTCGGCAGGGGGTAGCCTCCCGCCCATAGCACGTAGTCGTGCTGCCAGAGCGGAGGGATACGCGGGAACGGGTGCGAGGGCGAGGGTGCGGCGAACCAGTATGGCTCGCAGCTCCCGCTCGCGGTGAGCAGGTAGAAGTCAACCTTCGTCGGGTAGAGGCGGTACGAGGTCTCACCCGTACGCGGCGATGCCACCCCCTTGCGGCCCGTGAAATCCGGCTGGGTGAGCACCGCCGCGACGGTGGTCGCACGTGTGAGTGGTTCACGCGCGAGCGCGTCGAGGGTGTTGTAGTAGTACCCCTGCCACTGCGCGCGAGCGTCCACCTTCCCCGGTGGCGCCTGACCTCGCCTGGATACCCCTTCCCACGCGTATGCGGCCGCCCGGCGGAAGCTGCCGGTGATCGACAAGAGGGACCACGCGGCGACAACCGCGATGGTGGCCGCCCGGAACGCGGTCTGGACCTTGGGAGAAGTCATGGGGTACGTCGGATCTTCCCGGCTCATTGCGCGTGGTACACCACTATAGAGAGGCCTCACCGACGTGTCAATCCGCGCGACCCGCCGGGTGTGACTTCGAAACGTCGGCTGGGCTTCGGAGTCAGGGTCGCCGTCCATCACCATCGAGCGGTTCTGGGAACCTCACCCCGCGTCTCTCCTGATCGCCTCCTATCGCTTGGGCGCCCCCTCGAACGGCTGCGGCGAGGGGGAAGGGGGGTGAGGTTCGAGCAGCGGAGGAATCAGGGCCGAGATCGCCGACGCTTCGAAGTCACACCGGACCCGTCCTACACGAGCCCCGCGCTCCCGGCCGTCCGGAAGGGCAGGGCGAAGCCCTGCCCTCCGGGTGTTCAGCGCGTATCTCACCTGTTACAGATACTTGTTGTAGCTGACGCCGAGGCCGACGTCGCCCAAACCGTCGAACGTGCCGAGGTGAATGCGGACCTCCGGGGTGGCGGCGAACCTCGCGCCCAGGTTAATGTCCTCGCTATCGTATTCGGCCATGATCGTGAACCGCTCGCCGAGGCCGGCCGAGACGCCTGCAAAGAGGCCGTCGAACTGGCCACCGCCCACGCCGAGATGGAAGCGCGGGCTGGTGATCTCACCCAGCGATGTGTCGACCCTATGGCCGAAGGCCTTGCTCAGCACGAAGTAGGCGGTGGTGTCGGTTTCGTCTGTGAGGTCGATGACCCCGCCGGCGACCGCGGGATTCTTCGTGGTCTCGGGCATGAAAGTGTACTTCGCGTTGAGCCACACCTTACCCGAGGTGTCCTCAGGCTTGATGTAGGTGATGCCGGCCTCGAGGTTTTTCACGATCCCGAGGTTCCCGGCGACGGTGGTGAAGTCGCCCCCCTCGTCCGCGCCGACAACGAACGCGGCAAGGTTGTACTCACCCTTATTGAGTGAGTCGGCTGTGGGAATGGTCACCAGGCCGGTGGGGCCAAAGAACGACGGCGCGGCGCCGGCAGTCCCGGCGATGACGCTTACGGCGACGAGCAGGCACATCAGAGTGAGACTGGTTCGCATCGACACTTGATTCGCCTCCAGTCGGACGTGTGATCTGCGCCGCGGCGAGAATGGCTGAACGCGCAGTCGAGCCCCGCCATTGAGGCTCCTGCTCTTCGCCCTGGCTGTCTCGCCGCCAGCGCTGTCGGCACCCACGGCCACGTCGCCTCCGACACCAGCACGGCACGTGGTGTTGCAATCTTCGACACCGGTCATACCAGGAAGTTCGATCTAACGGGGCCGTCGGTCAGGTAGGCACAGCCACTTCGGTCGCGTGGCCATCCCAGTGACCGGGTAGAAGACGTTGCCGGCAAACTGGATGGGAGAGCGGGTGTAACAGCTATCGAGGTCGGGCTGCGCGAAGACGTCGCTGTCGACGATGACAGCCGCGAAGCGCCGCTGCCGGATGGCGCCGACGATCTCGCCGATCAGCCGCTCCTTCGCCTGCTCGTCGCGGCCGCGAGCGACATCCCAGACGGCCATCGCGTGAGCATATGAGCGCTTGCCCGCGAGCGTCGGCAGGTAACCATGGTATGGCATGTACACATCGCCCGGGATGGCGCGCATCGCCGAAATGATCTTCTCCCCAGCTCGTCTGTCGGCCGCGGTTGGGAGCTGCTGGCGTGGGTTGTACCCGAGGCGGAGGAATTGGCCGATACAGAGCAGATAGACTGCTGCCAGCACCACCTTGCCGCGGCCCTGCGCGGTGGTCGTCGCTGTGTCGAGGGCAAGGGCGAAGATGATGCTGAGGGCGGCGTAGGCGGGGATGACGACGTTGTTGTACCCGCCGGAGTGCGCTCTCCCCGACCACGCTGCCCCGATCGCTCCGACAACCACCGCGCCCCAGAGGAAGAAGCCGCGCCGGTCGTGCCTGGCCTCGTGCGCGAGGAAGAAGAGAACTCCCGCCAGAGCGAGGGGCACGGCGGCGAGCATGTCGGTCGTCCAGAAACCCAGCGCGGCGGCGGTGTCGATCTCGTGCTGGCGCGGGAGGTCGAAGACGTAGTAGCTGTACCAACCGCCGTGCGGCCGATCGAGCACCAAGGTCGCTCCGCCTGATAGGAGCAGCCCGGCAGCGGCGAAGACGAGGCCGCGGCCTCGCTGGTAGGCGACTGCGAACAGCATGACGGGCAGGGCGACGGCGAGGGCGGTCTGCTTCGTAACAAAGGCCAGCGCGACCAGCACACCCGCGAGCAGTTGATAGGGCCAGCTTCGGTCGAGCTGCACCAGGTAGATCGCTGCGAGAAGGAAGAGCAGACACAGCATGTCCACGCGGGCGATGTCGTACCAGGCGCCCGCGATGCGGTAGCAGGCGGCGAACAGGCCGACGGCGACGATGCCCGCGAAGGAGCAGCGCGCCTGCCGCCTGACCATGAAGAAGATGAGCGCGAAGCATCCGAGGGAGGATCCGAACGACACGAGTCGCAGCGGGAGGAAGCCGACGCCGGTGAGCTTCGTGACAGCCGCGGACAGGTAGAAGTAGAGCGGCGGGTAGACGAATGGCACGAAGTCGAGCGAGGGGCTGACATAGAGCTGCTGTCCGGCGAGGATGCGGCGGACGTGGTCCACGCAGGCGCCTTCCATCCACTCCAGCTCGAACGGGTAGGCGATGCGCGCCGGGGCGATGGCGAGGTAGATGCCCACGAAGGCAAGCGCGAGCCCGAGGAGGGCCTGGCGCAGGAAGAGGGTTGTGCCTCGCGGGCGATCTGCCGTCGCTGAGCGCGTTGCGTTCCTCATGAGGTGATCGTCCCGGTGAGGTACTTCGGAGGGGGCGAAGCGTCTCCCTGTCCGGCAGGTCGCGCTACCCCAACGAGGACGCAGGCGAGATTGAGCCAATATAGAGTTTCTTGCATTAGAGCGCCCAGCAAAACCCCTGGGCGCGCAACGACGAGAGCCTCCAGGGCGCTCTCCGTCGTTGGCAGGTAGGTTGTGTTAGAGGCTCTTATGCAAGAAACTCTACAGCGCACGGCGTGAGGCTCACACAGCAGATTCTCTTGCATTGCGGTCGTAACCGTAAGAAGCCCTATTAGAACCGTTCTCGGTAGCGCTCAGAGCGTCTTGCAAGGGCTTCTGCGCCGAGCGCGAAGGGTTCTGTTAGACGCTCTAATGCAAGAGAATCCGTAGTAGCTCGCGGCGGCCGCTGCGAGGAAGGATCGCACATGAAGGCGCTGGTGCTGACGGAGTACAACCGGCTCGAATACATCGACGTGCCGGAGCCGCAGATGCAGCCGGACGAGGTGCTCGTGCAGGTGAAGGCGTGCGGCATTTGCGGAAGCGACATCCACGGGCTGGACGGGAGCACGGGCAGGCGAATTCCGCCCCTCATCATGGGCCACGAGGCGGCGGGGGTTATCGTCGACACCGGCGCGAGGGTGAACGGCTGGAAGCGCGGGCAGCGAGTGACCTTCGACTCGACGCTCTACTGCGGCCGGTGCCAGTACTGCAAGCAAGGGCTGATCAATCTCTGCGATAGCAGGCAGGTGCTCGGCGTCGCGTGCGAGGAGTTCAGGCGGGATGGCGCGTTCGCCGAGTACATCGCGGTGCCCCAGCGCGTGGTGTACGCGCTGCCCGACGACCTTCCCTTCGAGCAGGCGACGATGGTCGAGCCGACGTCTGTTGCGGTGCATGGGGTGACTCGGCTGCCGATTCGGCTGAGCGACACGGCCGTCGTCATCGGCGCGGGAGTCATTGGACTGCTGGCAGTGCAAGCGCTGCGCGCGGTCGGGTGTGGGAAGATCATCGCCGTCGATGTCGATCGGGGCCGGCTGGAGATGGCGCGGGAACTCGGGGCCGACGCGGCTATCGACTCCGGCGCCGATGCCGCCGAGCAGGTGCGGAGGCAGACCGGCGGTCGAGGCGCTGATGTTGCACTCGAGGCTGTCGGGATGCCGGCGACCGTGAGGCTGGCGGTCGAGTGCGTGCGGAAGGGCGGGTCGGTCGCGCAGGTGGGCAACGTCTCGCCCACGGGCGAGTTCCCGCTGCAGGCTCTGGTCAGTCGGCAGATGACGGTGTTCGGGTCGGCGGCATCGTGCGGCGAGTATCCGGCGTGTCTGGACATGATGCGGCGCGGCGCGATCCGAGTCGAGCCACTCGTCAGCGCGGTGGCGCCGTTGTCAGAGGGCGCGCAGTGGTTCGAGCGCCTGCGCAATCGCGAGGTGGGGCTAATGAAGGTGATCCTGACGCCGTGAGCACGGCGCGAAACCACGGATTACGCAGAGTGCACCGACTGGACGATCTCGCCCATTGCAGTTACCTGACAGGCCTGATCCGCTTCCCCCCTCTCCGCTCGCGGAGAGGGGGCGACGGCGAGACACGAAGCGGATTCGCATGACGCGGGGTGAGGTTCAGCCTGCGATGATGAGAGAACCAACAGCGTGACGGCAATCCACGGAACTCATCGGGCTCCTGGCAAGGAGAGGCACATGGCGGAGCGGTTGTTCGACCTCACTGGCAGGACAGCCATCGTCACCGGCGCGAGCCGGGGGCTGGGGCAGTACTTCGGGCGCGCGCTGGCGCGCGCGGGCGCGGATTTGGTGATCACGAGCCGGAAGCTCGACGCGCTCGCCGACTTCAGGCGTGAGATCGAAGCGCTGGGCCGGCGCGCGCTGCCGCTGGAGCTTGACGTGCGCGACTATGACAGTATTCAACAGATGGTCGAGGCGGCCATCGGGCACTACGGGAAGATCGACATCCTGGTGAACAACGCGGGATGCAATGTGCGCAAGCCCGCGGTTGACGTGAGCTGGGATGAGTGGAACCTGGTGCTCGACACGAACCTGCGGGGGACGTTCTTCGTCGCCCAGGCGGTGGCGAAGGGGATGATCCCGCGGCGCTACGGGCGCATCGTCAACATCGGCTCGGTGACCGCAATCTTCGGCTATGCAAGCATGGCGCCGTACTGCGCGAGCCGGGGCGGAGTGAAGCAGTTGACGATGAGCCTGGCCGATGACTGGGGCGTCTACGGCATCACGGTCAACTGCCTGGCGCCTGGTTGGTTCAAGACGACGCAGAACGCGGCCCTCTACCAGAACAGAGAGTGGGTGGAGTACATCACCGACCGCATCCCGCTGAAGCGCCCCGGCCAGCCGACCGACCTCGACGGCGCCATCGTCTTCCTCGCGTCAGAGGCGAGCGAGTACATCACCGGGCAGACGCTGCTGGTGGACGGGGGCATCTCGACCGGAGCGACGCGGGCGACGGTGATGGAGAAGACCAGCGAGTGACCGCCTCACAGGTCAGTCGAGCAGTTCGATGAACTGCTCGACCGTCAGACCGGAAAGACGGATGAGCGTCCGGAGCGTGCCGCGTCTCACCGGGTTGTGGTTCGGGACCGAGAGAACCTGCCGTCGCCCGGGGTGCCAGAGGATGAGATGGCTCCCCGCTTGCCGTTCGAATCGAAAGCCTGCCCCTGAGAAGGCCTTGACAACATCTCGCGCGGGGAGAGATGGCAGGCGCGGCATCAGCCGCCCACTTCCACCGTCGCAAGCAGTGGATCGCCTGCCCGCGGCGGAGCTTCGCCCTTCTCCCGCAGAACCGCGAGACACCCCTCAATGGCTTCCCGGATGTTCTCGATAGCTTCCTCCACAGTGTCGCCTTCGCTGACACAGCCGGGAATGGCGGGACACTCGGCAACGAAGCCGCCCTCCTCGAGATCGGGTGTGAGAATGATCGGATAGCGCATGGCCGATTCTCCTGAGGGCGATTATAGCACACGACCCGAAAGCACGGGGATGGCAGGAGCTTCTGCTCCTGCTCGACATGACCCCCTGCCCTACTTGCTGATCCTCACCTTGCGGGCCGGTTCGTCGCCGATGCTTTGGGAGGTGAGCTGGTGCTGGTTGGCGAGCTGGTGCTGCAGGCGGCGGAGGTAGGGGGGCTGGGGAGCCAGCTCCAGCGGCTCGGAGGTCTGGAGGACGTGCTCGATGGCGCGCTGGGCCTCCCGGAGCGCCCGCTCCTCGGCCGACATGCGGCTCAGGTTGAAGACCTCGCGCAGCGCGCCCATCATCTGGTGATACGTGTTCGAGCGGACTACATGCACCGGGATCCCCGCTGAGACCGCGTCCTGGAACTTGCCGGTGTCACGTCGATAGTGCGCCTTCAGGGTCAGCACCACGTCGGCCTGGTCGGCGTGCTTCACGATCTGGGCGCGGATGTTGAGGTCGTGCAGCGCCCGCTCGAGCTTATTGCGGCTGACGCCATAGGGGAAGATGCGAAGCTCCCGCCCATAGGGCAGCGCGACTTCGGCGACGTGATTCGGGCCGATGCGCGGCGCCGCGAAATCCTCGAAGATGTCCAGCTCCTGCCCGGCGATCACCTCGACCTCGCCATCGGCCTTGAGCTGGCGGATCTCTGGAGTCGTGATCATCCCCCTGAGGTAGGCGTCGACGACCGGTCCGACATCGAGGTGGATGGCGAGCTTGTTGATCTCCATGATCTCGATGACCACGTCGAAGGTCGGCGGGGCCTTGCGCTCGAGCACGGTCTTCTGGGTGCCGCGGCGCCTGGCCTCTTCGTCGCTGAGCGTGACCGCGTGGATGCCGCCGATGAGATCGGAGAGCGTCGGGTTCACGATCAGGTTGTCGAGGGTATTGCCGTGGGCGGTCCCGATCAACTGGACGCCGCGCTCGGCGATGGTGCGGGAAGCCAGCGCCTCGGCCTCGGTGCCGATCTCGTCGATGACGACGACCTCCGGCATGTGGTTCTCGACCGCCTCGATCATCACCGAGTGCTGAAGCTGCGGCCGCGGCACCTGCATTCGCCGGGCGCGCCCGATGCCGGGGTGAGGAATGTCGCCATCGCCCGCGATCTCGTTGCTCGTGTCGACGATGACGACGCGCTTGTCCACTTCGTCGGCGAGGATGCGGGCGACCTCGCGCAGCTTCGTCGTCTTCCCGATGCCGGGGCGGCCGAGCAGGAGGATGCTATCGCCCGTGTTGACCACATCGCGGATGATGTCCACCGTGCCATAGACACACCGCCCGATGCGGCAGGTAAGGCCGACGATGCGGCCCTGTCGATTGCGGATGGCGGAGATGCGGTGCAGGGTGCGCTCGATGCCGGCTCGGTTGTCCTCGGTGAACGCGCCGACGCGCGCGACGACATAGTCGATGTCCTCGCGCGTGACCGGCTCCGGCGAGAGACCGACCGCCTCGCCTGGAAAGCGGGCCTCGGGCTGGCGGCCGAGGTCGAGCACCACCTCGAGCAGCTCGTCTCGGCGATTCACGTCGCGCAGCCGCGTGACGACGCGGGGCGGCAACGCGCTGAAGAGAAGATCGAGATCGTCGGTTATCTTGAGTTCACGCATGGTGCCTTCTGTAGGGCGGCCATGCGAGTTCTCTTCAGAGAACGAGCAGCGCCGCCGGCCGTTCTGCCAGGAGGCGGATTGCCTCTATTATCCCCGATTCGGGGGCGCGAATCCAGCGCGTATGAGTGGCAGGGGATGCAGGTCGGCGACAGCGGACCCACGGAGACGGGAGGGCAGGCGTGGGTAGGCCCGCCCTACACCACGTCGCCGAAGACGTTGAGGGCTATCTCGATCTGCTCCCTGCTCACATCGCAGTGCGTGACAAGGCGGATGCGGTTGGTGCCGGTCGCCTGGCACAGCACCCCCTTCTCGGACAGCGCGCGGGAGAGCTGCGGCCCGGTCATGTTGACGGGCGTGGTTTCCACGATCACCATGTTCGTCTGAACGAGCAAGAGGTCGACGCATCCCGGGCGGAGGGCATGGATCCCCTCGGCGAGCCGGCGGGCGTTCGCGTGGTCTTCAGCGAGGCGACGGATCATGGTCTGGAGCGCCACGATACCGGCTGCCGCCATGTGACCGATCTGGCGGACGCCGCCCCCGAGACGCTGGCGGAAGGGCCGGGCCCGCTCGATCACATCGGCGCTGCTGCACAGCAATGAGCCATAGGGCGCGCCAAGGCCCTTGCTCAGATCCACCATGACTGAGTTACACCCCGAGGTGAGGCTGGCAACAGGGACCCCGAGCGCGACTGAAGCGTTCCACACGCGGGCGCCGTCCAGGTGGACGGGGATGCCGCGGGAGTGTGCGATCTCCCAAAGGCGGTTCATGTAATCGGGGGCGAGGCACGCGCCGCCCGCGAGGTTGTGGGTGTTCTCGGCGACGATCAGCGCAGTGCCGGGGATGTGGGTCGTGCCCGGTCGGATCTCCGCGGCGAGCTGATCGAGGTCCATCCGGCCGGCCGTTCCCGGGAGCGGACGCGGGATAGCGCCCACGATGGCAGAGATACCACCGGACTCGTAGTGGAGGAAGTGACTCGTGCGCTCGGCGATGACCTCCTGGCCGGGGCGCAGGTGGCAGAGGAAGGCGATGAGGTTGCCCATCGTGCCGGAGGTGCAGAAGAGGGCCTGCTCCTGGCCGGTGATCTCCGCCGCCATCGCCTCGAGTCGATCGGCGGTCGGGTCTCCCTCGCGGATCTCGTCCCCAACCTCGGCTTCGGCCATGGCGCGGCGCATCTCAGGCGTGGCCTTGGTGACGGTATCGCTTCGTAGATCGACAACAATGGGATCTGGCAAATCGCCGCCTCCTGCGAGAACTACTCGGGTGCGGAACGCGTCCTATCATTCGGCATGCCGCGTCGGGTTTACCTTCTGCTACATCCCCGAAGGCGAGTGACGGGTTCAGTCGTGGTATAATCCTGCGACGCACCGTGGCGACAGACGCCGCGCCGGCGGGGCTGCACAGGCACGGCGTGAGCACTGGTGGAGGAGCGAACGGATGACTATCATCCAGAAGGGGTACGGAGACGTCAAGCTCTTGGACGGAGAGGTGGTCCAGGGGGAGATCACTCTCTTCGCTGAGGGCTGGATCTCGGTGACGGCTGTCCCTCCGGTCGAGCAGGGGGAATTGCGGTGGTGTCCGCGGGAGCGGGTCGCGGAGGTCGTCTGGCGCAAGAGCGTGGCGGTGAGGCGCCCGGGCTGAGGGGCATTCTTCAGATCAGAGGCAGTAGAGCATGTTGCGAGTCCGGATCGTGCCGTGCGCCAAACTGGCGAGGAACTCGAAGGTCAGTCGAGAGGGCAGTGACGTGAGTCTGCCCGACGGGGGCCGAGTGCGCGACCTGCTCCAAGAGGTGGGCCTCTTCGACGAGGAGGTCAAGCGGGTTGCGATCAACGGCCGCCGCGCGCGACTCGACACTTCGCTGAAACCCAACGACGTGGTGCAGGTCGAGGCGTAGCCCGCTCGAGGCGCAGCCCGCAGAAATCGGCGACATGAGCGCCGCCCCCCCGGGGCGGCGCTCCCGTTCCGGATCAGTTCCCGCCCCGGAAAATTCCGTTCGCTTTCGCACTGAATTCACACCCGCCCCCGACAATGACCGTAGCCCCGATCTCGGCGCTATGTCTGCAGACTCCATAGCGCGTCGCCCGGCAGCTCTCTGTGGTGCAATTGGTTGGCCTGTGGACAAGTAGGCGCGCAGACGCGAGCGGGTTCCGCCTGCGGCCGGGGAAGCGTGTAGGGTGATCCAAGAAGGGAGGGGAATGGCTATAATGATCAGGTACGGCCTCGCCGCCTTCATTCTCATGCTGGGGGCGGGTGTGGTTGCTGGCGCGGCGGCAGCCGGCGAACCGCGGGTGGAACCACCCGCGATCACATCCCCAGCGCTCGATTCGTTCATCGCCGAGGCGCTCGACAGAAGCCAGGAACTCGCCGCCATTCGGGCCCGCATCGAAGCCGCTGAGGCGAAGATCAAACCGGCGGGCGCCCTCCCCGACCCGATGGTGTCCGCAGGTTTCCAGAACATCCCGGTCGGGCAGGGCGTCGCTCTCGACAAGGACCCAATGAGCAGTTTCGCCGTCATGGGGTCGCAGGAGGTGCCGCCCGCGGCTATGCGGCGCAGCATGAGAGCCGTGATGAGCGATGATGTTCTCATGCTCCGCGCGACGCTCGACGATACCCGCAACGACATCGTGCGCAAGGTCAAGCAGTCCTACATCGACGTCCAATACCAGGACGAAGCGCTGGCTATCGCCGAGCGGAATCGCGACACCGCCAAGGACATGCTGGCCACCGCGGAGGCGCGCTATTCCACGGGCAAGGTGATGCAGCAGGACGTCTTCCAGTCACAGGTTCGCCTCTCGCAGATGGTGGACATGGTCGTGATGCGGCAGCGCGAGCGGGCGATGGCGGCGACGCGGCTCAATCGGCTGCTGTACCGATCTGAGTCCGAGCCCGTGCCCCCACTGCCTCCGCTCCGTAGGAGCGATGTTCACATCGCGATCGCCGACCTGCGCGCGCTGGCACTCGAATCGAACCCGCGACTCCAGGAGATGAGCATCAGAGTCGGGCAGGCGGCCAGGTCGGAGCGCGTGGCTGCGCTGGGCATCCGGCCGATGTGGTCTTTCTCGGTCGCGTATATGTTCAGGCAGCCCGTGGAGATGAACCCGATGTCGGGCGATGACATGTGGTCGGCGACAGTCGGGATGACGCTGCCCTGGGTGTACCGCCGGGACAAGGTCGACGAGGAGGTGCGGAGAGCGAAGGCGCAACAGCAGGCAGCGTCACGCGATCTTGAGGCGATGCAGAACGAGGTGTGCGGCATGGTCGAGGAGACCGTGATCGACATCGGCCGGGCGGATGACCAGCTCTCACTGGTCGAGACAGGCTTGCTGCCACAGGCGGAGTCGGCCTACGCGGCATCGCGGGCGAGCTACACGACCGGCAAGGGGGAAGTGCTCGACATGCTCATGAACCAGATGAACCTCTACAACCTCGAGCTTCAGCGGGTGATGCTGCTGATGCAGCGCGGGCGAGCGATTGCCGATGTGGAGTACACCGTCGGGGGCTCGTTGACAGCGCAGGCGGCGCAGCCGGAGGTGAGCGGTGGCCAGCAATAGAGGCCGGGCCTGGGTCGCGCTGGTGGTCGTTCTGGTAGTGGCCGCGGCCATCGGGTTCGGAGGGTACCGGCTCTACCGCAGCAAGGCGAAAAGCGGAACCGTGAAGGCAGTCCGGCTCTGGACTTGCCCCATGCACCCATCCGTGATACAGGACCATCCCGGCAACTGCCCCATCTGCGGGATGAAGCTGGTGCCACTCGAGGAGTCCAAGCCCAAGGTGCAGAGCCAGGTCGAAGGGCATGGCGTGGTGGACATCGCGACCGATAAGCAGCAGTTGATCGGGGTGGTGACGACCAAAGCGGAGGTGCGCGATCTGAAGACGCTGATACGCGCGGTGGGCCAGGTCGTCGTCGACGAGGAGCGGCTATCGGACGTCCACACCAAGATCGACGGGTGGGTGGAGAAGCTCTACGTCAACAAGACCGGCCAGGTCGTGCGCAAGGGCCAGCCGCTGCTCAGCATCTACAGCCCCGACCTGGTAAGCACACAGGAGGAGTACCTGGTTGCGCTGCGGGCGCGGCAACGGGCAAAGGACAGCCCATTCCCCGAGGTCCGCCAGAGCGGTGAGTCAGTCGTCGCCGCGACCCGAAAGCGGCTGGAGTTGTGGGACGTCACAGATGCCGAGATCGCGCGGCTGGAGCGGACCGGAGTCGCCAAGAAGGCGCTCACCCTCTATGCCCCGGCTACGGGCTACGTCATGGAGAAGATGGTCGTCGAGGGGATGCAGGTCATGCCAAGCATGACCCTCTTCCGGCTCGCCGACCTGTCGCGGGTGTGGGTCGACGTCAGCGTGTACGAATACGAAGCGCCGCTGGTCCACCTCGGGGAACAGGCCGCGCTCGCGCTGACCGCTCACTCGGGCCGAGAGTTCGTGGGGCGCGTGACGTACATCTACCCGACCGTGGAGACGACGACGCGCACGCTCAAGGCGCGGCTGGAGTTCGAGAATCCGGGGCTGGAGCTGAAGCCCGGGATGTACGGTGATGTGGTCATCCAGAGCCCCTCGGGGAAAGCGCTCGCGGTCCCGGAGGAGGCCGTGCTGGACTCGGGCACGCGCAAGATCGTATTCGTGAAACAGGGCGAGGGGACGTTCGTGCCCAGGGAGGTGACGGTCGGCGCGCGCGCCGCCGGCTACTACCCTGTGCTGAGCGGACTGTCGGCGGGAGAGGAGGTCGTCAGCAGCCCGAACTTCCTCATCGACTCGGAGAGCCGGCTGCAGGCCGCAATACAGCAGAAGCAGCAGGGGGGAACGCATGGGGGGCATTAGCCCTCGAGGGCCCCGAGCGTGATCGAACGGATCATCGACTACTCGGCGCGGAACGCCTTCGTCGTGCTGCTGATCGTCGCCGCGCTATTCGTGTGGGGCGTGTACTCGATTATCAACGTGCCGTTGGACGCGATCCCCGACCTCACCGATGTGCAGGTGATCATCTTCACCGAGTGGATGGGCCGAAGCCCAGACCTGGTCGAGGACCAGATCACCTATCCCATCGTGACCAGCCTCCTCGGGGCGCCGCGCGTGAACACCGTGCGCGGGATCTCCATGTTCGGCATGTCGTTCGTCTACGTGATCTTCGACGATGGCACCGACCTCTATTGGGCTCGCAGCCGCGTGCTGGAGTACATGAGCCAGGTGCAAGGCCGCATCCCCAAGGACGCGCAACTCCGGATAGGCCCGGACGCGACGGGGGTCGGTTGGGTCTACGAGTACGTGCTCGTTGAGAAGCCGGTCTGCCCGGTCGACGGGAAGGTGACGACGCGGCTGTCGAAGTTCGAGAGCGACTACGGTGGGAAGGTCGTCTACTTCGACAGCGAACGCTGCATGAAGACCTTCGAGGCCGATCCTCAGCGATACGCGAACAACCCGACGCGGGTGGACGCGAAACTCAACCTTGGCCAGATTCGCGGGTTTCAGGACTGGTACCTGAAGTACTGGCTGCAAAGCGTGCCCGGGGTGGCCGAGGTGGC
>Ga0315288_10000729_pt1 | contig 41677 bp, 40 predicted proteins | sample YL17G11_20_MG_FD_203454 | JGI IMG/M metagenome (GOLD analysis project Ga0315288, IMG submission 203454) | Sediment microbial communities from Yellowstone Lake, YNP, Wyoming, USA - YL17G11_20 | ecosystem: Environmental > Aquatic > Freshwater > Lake > Sediment | place: USA: Wyoming | collected...
GCTTTCCCGACCCTTCGTCCTCGCTGGGGCTCTGCTGGCTGGGCCGGCGGCGGCCTTCGCGGCAGGCATCACCCTCGTGGGCCGCGACGTCGAAGGCCCGGCCGTTGTCCTCTTCACCCTCGGGCCTTTGGCCCTGGTGGGCTGGGCCGGCTTCGCAGTGGCTTTGGCGTTGGGCCCCCGCCGCAGGCGAGCGGCAAGCATCGTTCTAGGCGCCGCCTTCACCTCCGTGGCCTTCATGGCCGGTGTGCTCGGGACATTCGTGCCTTACGCCGTGGGCTGGAGCGGCTACGAGCTCGACCTCTACGGCGAGGACTTCGGCGGATGGCAGCGATGGCTGTGGATCATGCTGGCCGTGTCGGCGTTCTGGGGCGGCCTGGCCGGAGCGGGGGTCGGCTTCCTGGTGTGGGTCTTCCGTCCGGCGGCGACGAAGCCCGTCTAAAGACGCCGGGGTCGGTCTCCTGCTATCCTGGACGGTGAGGCTTGGAGAATGCCCAAGGCGACTGTCGACGATATCCAGCTCTACTACGAAGACAACGGCCGCGGCGAGTCGTTGGTGCTCATTATGGGCCTGGGCGCCAGCACCCTGAGCTGGAGCGAGCAGGTCCCCGCCTTCAGCCGCGAGTTCCGCGTCATCGCCTTCGATAATCGGGGCGCCGGTCGCAGCGATAAGCCCGCCGTGCAGTACAGCGTCGCCCTCTTTGCCGACGACACCGCCGGCCTGATGGACGCCCTGGGCATCGATTCCGCCCACGTTTACGGCCAGTCAATGGGAGGTTTCATCGCCCAGGAGCTGGCTCTGCGCCATCCGCAGCGCGTGCGGACGCTGATCCTGGCTTCGACCAGTTGCGGCGGCCGTCAGGCCGTCGTCGGTTCGCCGGAGAACTTGGCCGTCATCGGCATGATGAACATCTTGACACCCCGCGAGGCTGCCGAAAAGAGCCTGTCTCTTCTCTACAGCGAAGAGTTCATCGCCGCCAACCGCGAAGCCCTCATCCAGCGCTCCCTGCGGGAGGCGGAGTTGCGGCCACCGCACGACGCTTTCGGCCGTCAGGTCCAGGCCGCGATCCGTCACAATGCTTTCGACCGCCTGGCGGACATCCGCTGCCCCACGCTGGTGATCACCGGCAGCGACGACAAGGTCGTGCCGCCGGACAACTCGCGCATCCTGACAGAGCGCATTCCCGGCGCCGAGCTGGCCGTGCTGGCGGACGCCGGCCACGGCTATCTGATAGAGAAGGCGGCGGAGTCCAACGCTATCGTCCTGGAATTCCTGCGCCGCCAGCGAATTGCGGCCAGGCCCGCTGGAAGCGGCTCAACCTCCGATTAGACCATGACCCGTTACTACACCGTCGAGGAGGCCAACCTCGCCCTGCCCCGCCTGCGTCAGTGGCTCCCCCGCCTCCGAGCCCGGCGGCAGCGCCTGGACGTGGTGCAGCGCAAGCTGAGCGAGCTGGCCGTGAAGGCCGCCGCCAACGGCAACCTGGTGGAGGAGGAGGTGCTCGCTACCCAGCGGGAGGCCCAGCGCCTGGCCGGGGAGGTGGACAAGCTCATTGCCAGGATCAACGGTCTGGGCTGTCAGATCAAAGACATCGAGCAGGGGCTGGTGGACTTCCCCGCCCTGCGCGAGGGACGGGAGGTCTGCCTTTGCTGGCGGCTGGGCGAGGCGGAGGTGGCCTTCTGGCACGAGCTCGAGGCCGGCTTCGGCGGCCGCCAGCCCTTGTAGGCCCCTGAGTCATGACCCCTGCCACCGCGCACCCCCTGCGAATCGCCCACGGGTATGGCAACAGCCGCCGCAGCCTGGCGCTGGCTCTTGAGGGGCCGGTGGACTACATCGAGGCCGACGCCCGGTACCAGGGTGATCGCCTGGCCGTCCGCCACGAGCGAAAGCTGGGGCTCCTGCCCCTGCTCTTCGACGAAAGGCACAGGGACCACGCCGGGCACGGCCCGGGCCCTTACGGCCTGCCGCTGGGCCGGTGGTACGTCAAGCTTCAGCTCAGCGCCCTCTACCTGGAAGACGTACTGGCCCTAGCCCGGGGCCGGCGCCGCGTCTTGATAGATGTGAAGGGAAACGGTCGCGGCCGACAGTCCGCCTTCGCCCGAGCCCTGGCTCAGAGCGTCCGGCTGGCCGGCATGGCCGATGAGGTGACGTTCTGCGGCCAGGACTGGCCGGTGCTGCGGCGTCTGCGCGTCATCGACCCCGGCCTGCGCGTCTACTATTCCATCGGCGCCGAGCGGCAACTCGCCGCCTTCGGCCACGTCCGCCAGGACGAGACCCTGCGCGGCGTCTGCCTCCACCACAGCCTCCTCAACGCACAGCTGATCGACGGGTTCAAACAGCGGGGCCTGGCCGTCTGGACCTGGACTGTGGACGACCTCGATCAGGCGCGCCGGTTGGTCGCCCTGGGGATCGACGGCATCATCAGCAACCGGCTTGACGTTCTGGAGGCGCTGGGCGAACCGGCCCCCGCACAGCAAGCCTAGCGCCGTCGCGGGATGAGATGCACGGCGCTGGCCTTGAACGAGGCCACCGCCTCGTCGCCAACCCTCAATCGCAGGTCCTCCAGCGACTGCTTGGTGATCAGCGCCACCAGGGGGAAACCGCAGTCCACCACCACTCGCACCTGCCCGCCCAGGGGCGTGATGCGGGTCACGCTGCCGCGCAGGTGGTTGCGGGCGCTTGTGGGGTGACTGTCGCCGCCGCCGGGCTCGATGACCACATCCTCGGGCCGCAGGCAGGCCAGCACCTCGGCGCCCAGCTCCAGAGTCGAAGCCACCGCCTCCACGGCCAAGCCGCCCAGGTCCAGCGTGGCCAGCCCGTCGGCCAGCGAGCGCACCCGCCCGGGCACGATGTTCTCCACCCCCACGAAGGCGGCCACTTCCTCGTCGGCGGGCGCGGCAAAGACCTCGGTCGCCGTCCCCATCTGGCGGATGACGCCGCCCATCAGCACCGCCACCCGGTCGCCCAGGCGTAGGGCTTCGCCGCGATCGTGGGTGACGAAGACGGTGGTCACGCCGGTCTCCCGCAGCGCCGCCGATAGGTCCTCCAGCAGGTCGTCGCGGGTCGGCTGGTCCAGCGCGCTGAAGGGCTCGTCCAACAGCAGCACCTCCGGCTCGACGGCGAAGGCGCGGGCCAGGTTCGCGCGCTGCGCCTCACCGCCCGAGACCGTGAGCGCGGAGCGCCCCGCCAGATGGGCTATGCCGAACCGCTCCATCCAGTGCCGCGCCCTCTCCCGGCGGAGCGACCGGGGCACCCCACGCAGTCGCATGCCCATGGCCACGTTGTCGACCAGCGAGCGGCGCAGCATCGCCGACTCCTGGAACACGACCGCCATGCGCCGCCGCAGCCTAAGCTGCCGTCCGTCGACCGGCTCGCCCTCGAAGAGCACACGGCCAGCGGTGGGTTGCTGGAGCAAGGCCAGCGTCTCCAGTAGGATGCTCTTGCCCGCACCGTTCGGCCCGATGACCACCAGCACCTCTCCCTCCAGAACATCCAGGTGCGGCACGGCCACGAGCTCGCTCCTGCCCCGCCGCACTCGCACGTCCCGGAGGGAGAGCTTGGCCTGATTCACGACCGGCGCTCCTGCTGCTGCACCGTCGTGAGAATCAAGTTGACCACGAAGATCAGAGCCAGAAGGATGACGGACAGGGCGATGGCCGGCGCGAACTCGCCCCGCTGCACCTCCAGCATAATCGCCGTGGTCATCACCCGCGTGTCCCCCGCCAGGTTGCCTCCGACCATCTGCGACGCCCCGATCTCCGAGATGGCGCCTCCGAAGCCCGCCATCACGGCGGCCAGCAGTGGAAGCTTGGCCTCCCAGAGCACCAACCGCAGCATCTGGAGGCGCGAGGCGCCCAAACCGTAGAGCTGACTCCTGAGCTTGGGGTGGAGGTTGCGGAGGGCCGCGGCCGTGAACCCGGTGACAATGGGCGCAGCGATGACGGTCTGAGCGATGATCATCGCCGTGGGCGTGTAGATGAGGCGGAACTCACCCAGGGGCCCGCTTCGCCAGAGCATGATCGCCACCATCAGCCCCACGACGACGGGCGGCAGACCCATGCCCGTGTTCACCAGGCTGAAGGCCAGGTTGCGGCCCGGAAACTGGTTGAACGCAATCAGGGAACCGACCACGACGCCCAAGAAGAGGCTGACGGCCGTCGCGGTGCCCGACACGAAGATGGAGCGGACCGCAATCTCCCAGACGGAGAAGTCCCCGCTGCGCATGATGCGAATGGCCTCTCCCAGGCCATCCCAAATCAGGTCCACGGCCGCACCTCCTCCCGGCTATTACGGCGTTAGCTGAGCCTCGTCCTTCCCCGCGTCGGGAATGAACAGCGCTTGGCCATACTTGTCCACGCCGAAGTCCTTGATGATCGCCTGCGTGGCGTCCGAGACCATGAACTCCACGAAGGCGGCGCCGCCCGGGCCGTTCACCAAGTCGAACTTTTCCGGGTTCACCTGCATCACGTGGTAGATGTTAAACAGCGCCGGGTCGCCTTCCACCAATATCACAAGGTCCAGGTTCTCCCTCGTGGCCAGGTAAGTGCCCCGGTCAGCCAGGATGTAGGCGTTCGTCTGGTTGGCGATCTGGAGGCTGGCGCCCATTCCCTGGCCGCTCTGCTCGTACCAGGACTGGCCGGCTGGGTCCACGCCCGCCTTCTTCCAGAGAGCCTTCTCCGCCTTGTCGGTACCCGAGTCGTCGCCGCGATTAACGAATGTGGCGCCCTTGTTGTAAATGGCGGTCAACGCATCGACCGCGGTCATACCCTTGACGCCCCCCGGGTCGCTCTCCGGCCCCACGATGATGAAGTCGTTGTGCATCACCAACTGGCGGTTGATCGCTGCACCGCTATCGACCAGCGGCACCTCGGAGCTAGGAGCATGGACCAGCAGCACATCGGCGTCGCCGCGTTCCCCCATCGCCAGGGCCTGCCCGCTGCCCACGGCGATGACCTTCACATTATATCCGGTCTGTTGATCGAACATCGGCACCAGCGTATCCAGCAGCCCCGTGTCCTGAGTGCTGGTCGTGGTCGCCAGGATGATGTCCTTTGGCCCGCGTACTATCTGAGTGGCGGTCGCCGTTACCTGGGCCGCTTGCGTCGCAGTTGCCGTGGCCTGAACCTGTGCCGTCTGCGTGGCCGCCGGGGTCGCTTGCGGCGTCTGCGTTGCCGCCTCCTCCTCATCGCAGCCCACAGCCACCAGCAACGCAAGGGCGGCCAGGACCGCCAGCAGTGCCGCCCACATCCACCGCTTCATCGTCTTGGGCTCCTTTCCGGTCGATATGCCGACTGTGGCATATCGACCCTACAAAAAAATCACTCGCCTTTGCCGAACACCTGAGTGAAGTCTTGGGCCACGTCCGCCTCCGCGGCGGCCCGGAAGGCCCGATAGCGGGCCAGCAGCTTTTCGCCGTCCGGTGTCAGGCGTGTCTGCCCGCCCCCCGGCCCCCCCGCCTCGCTCTCCACCAGCCGCACTCCTAGATTGCGCTCGATCTCCTTGATCTTGCCCCAGGCCCGCCGGTAGGAAAGGCCCATTCGCTCTGCCCCTCCTCTGATGGATCCGGTCTTGGCTATGTGGTCGAGGAGTTTCGCCCGGTACTCACTGAAGACCAGCAAGCCGTCCTTCTCAACCCACAGCTTGAGTTTAGGCTCCACCGCAACCTCCCATGAGACCGCCAAGCCGGCCCACAGTAAGGGCATTCTCTGTCCCGAGCGGCCCGGCGTCAAGCCTCGCAGACCGGAGCCCACGCCCTGCCCCTAATCCCGCGTGTCGTGGACAGCTACGGTTCGGCGAGGTCCATCGGGCCGGCCGGCGGTCCCGCAGGCGCGTCGCCGGCCTCGAGGAGAGCCGGATCGGCGATCGGCGCCGGCTCAACCGCCTTCGGGCGCGCCTCATCGTGCGAGCTGTCGGGCGGCAGCGCTCCCTCGGCTACAACAACGTGCGTCTGGCGCAGGGGGACCTCCTTCAGGAAGATGCCTATCACCAGGGCGCCCGCGGTGATGAACGCGCCGACCAGGAAAGCGTAGGTGATCCCCATGGCCAGCGCTGTCTTGGTGGCGCCGAGCGCGGCCTGGAAGAGCTGCTCTCCCTGGTTCCCTAGCCCCAGGAATGCTTCGTGCACCTTCTGCATGGTGCCCGCATCACGCAGGATCTCGGGGTCCTGGAGGCTCTGCAGCAGCGACGCGGGGACGTTCTGGGTCACCTCGGACGGGGTCTGGCTGACTAGCTCGGATTGCAGCCGGCTATTGAGCAGCGACCCCATGAGCGCCACACCCAGGGTGGCACCCACCGACCGCATGAACTGGATGGTGGAAGTCGTCACGCCCAGCATCTGGTGCGAGGTGGTGTTCAACGCCACCAGCATCAGGATCGGCATCACAGCCCCCAGGCCGATGCCCAACACGACCATGTCGCGGGTCGCTTCCCCCCGGCTGGAGTGAACATCCATCTGGGCGAGCATGAACATACCAAGGGTCATCACGGCCAGCCCAACCACCAGGAAGATACGATAGCGCCCCGTACGGGCCAGCACCTGGCCCACAGCAGCAGAGGTGATGGACATGGTCAGCATCATGGGCATCGTCACCAGGCCGGAGTTGGTCGCCGAGGTGCCGATTACCGACTGCACAAAAAGCGGGATGTAGGAGACGCTGCCGAACATGCCCATGGCGGTGAGAAACGTGACGGCGATCACCACGGCGAAGATCGAGCTGCGGAACAGCGACAGGGGGATAATCGGCTCGACGGCGTCCCGCTCGACGCGAAGGAACACCAAAGTGGCGACGAAAGCCAGGGCCATCAGACCCACGACCTCTGGTGAGAGCCAATCGTACTGGCTGCCGCCCCAACTGAATGCCAGCACCAGCGGGACAACCGCGATGACTAATACGCTCATGCCCAGCCGGTCCAGCGACCGGTGCACACTCTGCGGGCGCACGGAGGGCATCACCAGGACGAAAACTACGAGGGCCAGGGCGCCGAGAGGCAGGTTGACGTAGAAGACCCAGTGCCAACTAAGGTTGTCGGTGATCCAGCCGCCAAGCAGCGGGCCGATGACGCTGGCCACGGCGAAGACGCCGGTCATGACGCCCGTCCAGCGGGCTCTCTCTGCCGGCGGGAACACGTCGCCGATGATGGCCCAGGCGGTGGCCATGATCATGCCCGCCCCGAATCCCTGGATGCCGCGGAAGATGATGAGCTGGGTCATGCTCTGGGACAAACCCGCCAGAGCGGACCCCAGCACCAGAATGGCAACGCCCAACAGGAAGAAGGGCTTGCGTCCAAACAGGTCCGAGAGCCGGCCCACCACCGCCACAGTCGTTGTGGAGGTGACCATGAAGGCGGTGAACACCCAGGCGATGTGCTGCAGGCCCTGAAGGTCGGCCACCACCTGCGGCAGCGCCGTCCCCACGATGGTCTGGTCCATGGCGGCGGTGAAGATACCCAGCAGACACCCCGCCATCACCAGCGCTCGAGTGCGGGTGTCCATCAGCGAGATGGATTCCACCTGCTGGCTCACGGCCCCGACTCCTGCTTCGCCGAAACCCAGGCGTCCTTCTCCACCGCCTCGGCCGCCTGGAGGAGGTCCTGGAGGGCTTCCTGCAGTCGGTCCAGCTTCTCGGGCGGGAGACGGCGCAGGATCTGCGTCAGGTAGTTGCGGGCGGTGCGCGCCATCTCCTCCAGCGACCGCGCCCCTTCGGGGGTGAGATAGTGCCTCACCAGGCGGCGGTCGTCGCTGTCTTCCTGGCGGCGCACCAGGTTCAGACGCACCAAGCGATCGACAATGCGGGTGAGGGTGGAAGGCGTCACCCGCAAGCGCTCGGCGAGGAGGCCGGCGGGCGCGCCCACCTCCCGTCGTAGGAGGAAGAGCACCCCGAGCTGGGTCATGGTCAGGCCGAGGCCCACCCAGGCTTCCAGTCGACTCGGGTCGACCAAGGCCAGAGCGCGCCCGTACAGCCGGATAGTCCTTTCGATGGTGTCTTCAGGGTTAGGAGGTTGCTCTCTTGACAAACTTTCCATTTCTGCAAGTATCTTACGGCTATGCAGCGCCCGTGTCAAAGAGCGGAAACGTCGCCAGGGGTCGCTGCCTGCGGGCCGCCGCCGCGCCTCTAGTCGCCCGAACGCTCTTCGCCGGTGGAGCCCAGGCCCAGGATCCAGCGGGCCCGGCGGGTGTCGGCGGCGCGCACGTACACCTCGAGGCTGTAAGGCAGCATCGAGGAGCCAACGTACTGGGCCACCGCCAGTGTGTCCACGTTGCGGACGAAGACGGCTATGCCGTCCTGCTCCAGGGCGTCGCGCCAGATGGCCGCCTCGACCTCATCGTGGGCGACGCCGATCTTCACCAGCCGTAGGGTCGCCTTCTTGGGGGTCATGTTCGCCTGCGCCAAGTGCCAGTTTAGCACAGATACAAGGCGAGCGACCTTCCCTTTGCTGAGATCCAACGCCACACCCTGAAGGGTGTGGCATTCACCAGTCCGATGCCCAGCCCTCTCCGCCATCCGCAGAGGCGGAGTCCCCAAAGGGACAGGCTAAGGTTGTGCTGGTTAGGCTACGCCGGGGCGCGGACGGCTACCTTCACCCGCGGCAGAAGCCCGTGGCGGCCGAAGAGGGCGGTGACCGCGCCGCCATCGTAGTACAAGGGGACGAACGCGACGCCGGGCTGGACGGCGTCCGTGACCCGCACCCGAATCGCAAGCTCGCTGCGTCCGTCGACCAGTGCCACCTCCTGCCCTTCCTCCAACCCCAGTCGAGCTGCGTCCAGCGGGCTCACCTCCACGAACTCCTCGCGGTGCAGCTTGTCCGCTTCGGGCGAGTGGATGGTCGCCGCGTCCCAGCTGGTGTACAGACTGCGGCCGGTGGTGAGCACGAGCCCATCGCCGGACGCGACCGCAGGCTCCAGAGAGACAGGCTGGACGACGGCGTGCGTCCCGTTGGCGCCGAAGGCCTGCTGCGCGCCGGACTCCAGATCGTCGTATCGGGTGTTGCCGTACAGAGGAATGAGGCCCGCAATCTCTTCCATGACCTGGGCCGGGTTCTGGTAGGCCCAGCGGTTGGCGTCCTTGCCCAGGCGGGCGCCCAGGTCGGCCAGGATACGCCAGGCGGGTCGCGCCTCGCCCCAGGCAGCCACGGCGCCTCTCAAGCGCACCACCCGGCGGTCGGCGCTGGTGTAGGTGCCATCCTTGCCGAAGGGGCTCACATCGGGCAGTAGCAGGTGGGCCAGCTTGGCGGTATCGGAAGGCAGGCTGTCGATGACCAGCAGAAACTCCAGCGACGACAGGCCCTCCCGCACCCACGCCTTTTCGGGCGCGAAGAACAGGGGATTGTCGCCGAGCACAACCATTGCCTTCAGGCGACCGTCATGGGCCGCCGCCAGCATCTCGTCGAGGGCGAGGCCCGGAGACGACGGGCCGGAGCCCCAGACCGCCTCCACCTCGCGGCGGGCGGTGTCGTCGGCCGGCGAGCGATGGCCGGGCAGCAGGTCGGGCGCGACTCCGACATCGCGCAGGCCCCAGCCGTTGACCTCCGGTGGCAGCACGAAGAGTGAGGAGGACGCCTGCTCAGGCCCGCAGCAGAGAAGGGCCACGTTGGACAGCGCCGCTGCCGCCGCACCGGCGGCCCGCGGGCCCAGGTGGGGCGCCGCGTAGACTACAGCGACGCGCCGCTCTTCAGACGGCTGTTGAGCAGCCTCGCTGAGGATAGCGACCGCCTGTTGGACGGCCTGCGCCAGTTCGGCGGCCAGGGCGGGGCTCCCCTCCGGCGCCTCCGCCGCCAGCGCGCGGGCCAGGGCGACCAGCGTGGCTGCCTCCTCGCCCGGCTGCGGCCGCAGCCAGACCTCCGCGAAGTCGCACAACTCGCCCCAACGCGGCGTGACGACGATGAGGCGGGCGCCGTTGCGGACAACGGCGTCCTTCACCCGCAGGCAGGCCACGTTGTGGCTGGACTCCAGGTCGTCGGCCACCACCAGGACGGTCTTGGACGTGGCCAGGCCCATCATATCGGCGGGAAGCACCTCTGTCCCAAAAGCGCCGCGCAGGGCGGAGGCCACGGTGCTCATCACCGGCCCGACGGTCGTGTCGATGTTGTTGGTGCCGATGGCGGCGCGAGCCAGCTTGCTGAGTAGGTAGCTCTCCTCGTTGGTGGCAAGAGGCGAGCCCAAGAAGCCGATGGCTCCCGGCCCGTGCGCCTTCGCAATCTCCGCCAGGCGGCCGGCCGCCGTGTCCAGCGCTTCGTCCCAGGCAACAGGCGCCGGCTCGCCGTTGCGGCGGAGCAGAGGCTGCTCCAGGCGCTGGTCGTACTTGACGGAGTCGTAGTGGAAGCGACCGCGAACGCAGAGTTGGTCGCGGCTCACGGGGTTGGCGGGGTCCGCCCGAACGATGACGCCTCGCCCCTTCTTCACCCCGAGGCTGATCGTGCAGCCGACGCTACAGTAGGCGCAGGCGGTGGGCACCCAGGCCTCGGTCTCAGTGGCGGCCCACTTGTTGGGCTTCTCCATGAGAGTGGCCGTGGGACAAACGTCGATGCAAGCGCCGCAGAAGTCGCAGTTGGACTCGTGGACCGGCCCTCCGGCCCCAAACTCGATGCGTGCATCCCAACCACGACCGGCCAGGGTGATGGCCCCGGTGTGGCGGATCTCGTCGCAAGCGCGCACGCAACGGGTGCAGATGATGCACATCTGCGGGTCGAACTCCAGGAAGGGGTTGGCGCGATCGGCGGGCGGCGGCGGCGTCTGATAGTAGGAGCGCGCCTCGCCGACCCAGGGCTCATAACCGGCCATGCCCACCATCTCGCAGGTGGTCTGGAGCTCGCAGCGATAGTTCCGAGAGCAGGTTAGACAGCGGTGGGTGACGACGTTGTCGCGCAGGCACGTGTCGCCCGGCTTGCACTTGACCACCCGGTGGCAAGTGAGGCATCGGTCGGAGTGGTTGGCCAGGATGATGGAGAGGACAGCCTTCCGGGTCTCGACCAACTCGGGGGTATTGGTGCGAACCTGCATCCCATCGGCGACCTTGCTGGTGCAGGAGAGCTGGAGGCCGCGCGCGCCTTCGATCTCCACCAGGCACATTCGGCAGCCGGCGTAAGGGGGTAGCTCCTCCAGATAGCAGAGGCTGGGTATGTAGATACCGGCGTGGCGCAGGACTTCCAGCAGAGGCGCCCCGTCGGGCGCCTCCAGAGGGTTGCCGTCGACGATGATGGTAGCCACCGCGTGCCGTCTCCCCGTGCTAGGCGTCGCCCGACGTCGTCGGGGTCGCCACGGCCTCTTCCCGGTAGCGGTCCAGCTTGCGCTCCCTCACCGCGATGACTTGCTCGGGTAGAGGCGCCTTCTTGCCATTGGGATAGGTGTAGTCGTTGGTGCGCAGGTACTCCTGGGCCATCTTGGTGAGCTTGTGCTTGTCGCGGAACATGTTGTCGAAGACGTAGACGGCGTCGTCGTACGGGCCGCCGGCCTGGATCGCCTCGTAGGGGCAGGCCTCGACGCAGAGGCCGCAGTACATGCAGAGGCGGAAGTCGATCTCGTAGCGGTCGATGTTCAGGCTGCCGTCCTCGCGGGGCGTGGTCGCCACCAGGATGCAGCCGTCGGGGCAGGCCTGCGCGCAGGTGCTGCAGCCGGTGCACCGCTCCTCGAACCAGAGGAGGTTGGTGCGGGCCCGCGGCGGCATGTAGCGCGTCTGGTTGGGGTACTGCACCGTGACGGGCGGGCGGAACATGCTGCGCATGGTCATCAACATGCCCTTGGCGATGCCAATTCCGTACACGGTCCTTGCTCCTCTAGTTCGACGTCATCCCTGTTGCGGCCGTCACGATTCTACTACCCATCTCTGCCCGCGTTCAACGGACCTACAGCGTTACGTAGGGCGGGAAGAGGGATTCCAGCTCCTGGCGAATGGGGTCATCCGGGGGCAGGTAGAGGTCGAAGTTCGTCTTAGGGTCCTCGCGATCCCGCTCGCCCGTGATGCTCATGCGCTTGACCTTCTCCTGCAGCAGCATCAGCCCCTGGAGAAGGGACTCGGGCCGCGGCGGGCAGCCCGGCACGTAGACGTCCACCGGGATGATGAGGTTGCAGCCGGGCAGGGTGCTGTAGCCGTGAGCAAACGGCCCGCCGATGTTGGCGCAGCTACCCATGGAGATGACCCACTTCGGCTCCGCCATCTGGAGGTAGATGCGGCGCACCGGCGGCGCCATCTTCCAGGTGACGGTGCCCGCTATGATCATGAAGTCCGCCTGGCGCGGCGAAGCGCGGAAGATCTCGGCGCCGAAGCGAGCGATGTCGAAGCGGGGAGCGGCGGCGGCTATCATCTCGATGGCGCAGCAGGCCAAGCCGAACATGGCCGGCCAGAGAGAAGAGCTGCGCGCCCAGTTGAGCACGCTGTCCACCGACGTGACCAGCAGGTTTCGTTGTAGGGCTTGTTCGACATCGTCCAAGGTCGCCTCCTCGAACGGCTAGCTCTTTAGCAAGTTTAGCTTATCACAACTTCGTTAATGGGCAAGCGGCCCTCGGCCGAACCGCCGGGTGTTGATTCTGACCCCCGCCTGAAGGCGGGGGCATCGGACTCAGCCTCCATGCTCACTTCGCTCGCCCCTCTGGCCACCCGTCCCCGCCCCCACCTCCGCCCGCCACAGCGGCGACAGCTCCCGCAATCGAGCGACGATGCCCGGCAGCACGCCCAGGAAGCGATCGATCTCCGCCGCAGTGTTGCCCTTGCCCAGCGTCACGCGCAGGCTACCGCGCGCCAGTTCCTCCGAAATGCCCATGGCCGTGAGCACGTGAGACGGCTCCAGCGAGCCGGACGTGCAGGCGGAGCCGCTGGACGCAGCGATGCCGGCCAGGTCGAGGGCCATGAGCACGGCCTCCCCCTCCACGAACTGGAAGCAGCAGCTGAAGCTGTTCGCCAGCCGCCGCTCCGGATCCAGGGGGCCGGTGATGCGGGTGAAGGGGACTAGGCCCGGCGCCTCGGCCAGCAGACGGTCGCGCAAGGCGCGATAGTGCGCCGTTCGGCTCGCCATCTCGCCGCCGCACGCCAGTTCCATCGCCTTGGCCAGTCCCACCGCCCCGGCCACGTTCTCGGTGCCGGCGCGGCGGTTGCGTTCCTGCGAGCCGCCCAGTATCTGCGGCTGGAGCGACGTGCGCGTGCGCACGTAGAGCGCGCCCACTCCCTTCGGCCCGTAGATCTTGTGCCCGCCGATGGAGAGCATGTCCACGCCCAGCCGGCCGACGTCGATGTCGAGCATGCCCACGGCCTGGACGGCGTCGGTATGGAAGACGCAGTGGCGGTTGCGCTCCTTGACGACACGCGCCGCTTCGGCGATCGGTTCGACGGTGCCCACCTCATTATTGGCGTAGATGATGCTCACCAGCGCCGTTTCCGGCGTCACCGCTTCGGCCAGCGCTTCCAGATCAACGAAGCCCTGGCCGTCCACGGGGAGATAGGTGGCGCGGAAGCCCTCCTTCTCCAGCTGCCGCACGGTATGGAGGACAGCGTGGTGCTCGATGGCCGAGGTAACGATGTGATCGCCGCGACGGCGGCCTGCATAGGCGGCGCCGCGCATGGCCAGGCTGTCGCTTTCACTGCCGCCGCTGGTGAAAACGACCTCCTGCGGCTGGCAGCCCAGGAGCTCGGCCACCGTGCGGCGGGCGGCGTCGAGGCCCTTGCGGGCCTCTCGCGCCTCGGCGTAAAGGCTGGAGGGATTGCCCCAGTGCTCGCGCAGATAGGGGAGCATGGCCTCCAGCACGCGCGAGTCCAGGGGAGTGGTGGCGGCGTGGTCCAGATAGATGCGCTCGCTCATGCGCCGGCAGATTCCTCTCCAGACGGCGCCGCCCCGAAGACTCGGGGCGGATCGGAGTCGCAGGGCCGAAGAGCGATCCCAACCTAGCACGGGCCCCTGAGGGTGTCAAGGAGAAGTCGGAGGTCGAACTCTGCGGGTTGAAATCCGCAGCTTTCATTCAAGCCCGCCTATCTGCCCACATGCCCCAGCCTTTCAGGCTGGGGTACTAGGCACTCTTCCGCTCGGGTAGCGGCTCTTGCGCGCCACCATGTCCCAGGCGTCCACCAGCAACCGCAGCGGCCCGACCATCTCCAGCAGGTCGAGGTAGGTCAGCTCGCCGCGGATGATGCGGCAAGAAAGCTGCCAGAAGCGGCGGCTGTGCTGCAGGGCGAAGGTGTAGGGCCCGGGGGCACAGTGAAAGATGTCCTGCAGTTTCTGCGAGGCGACGAGCTCGGGCGTCATAAGCTCGTCCACTGCTGCCTGGTAAGGCGAGAGGTCCGCCGCACGCTCCGCCAGGTAGGCCTCGATGGCCTGGGCCGCCAGGCCGGCGCTCCGAAAGGCAGTGTGAATCCCCTCACCGGCGAGAGGATCGACCAGGCCGGCGGCGTCGCCTACGGTGAGCACAGGCCCGCGGGCGATGGGCGCCCCCGATCGGCGCAGCGCCAGGTGATGGCCGCGCACGTCCCGCAAGGCCTCCGGCGAGAAGCCGTAGCGACGACAGATGGTGGCCAGGCGCCCCCGCAGGTGGGGAGCAAACCAGCGCCAGGCGCCCACGCCTACGTTCAGATGATCGGCCTTGGGGAAGACCCAGCCGTAGCCGCCGGGCAGGCCGCCCAGATCCAGGGCCACCGTCCCCTGCCAGCGCTGCGGCAGGCCCCGCGAAAGAGGAATGTTGCCCTCCAGAGCCACTCCCAGATCCACCCGCGGGGCTGTGCCCGTGCTGCGTCCCACGATGCCGTTGGCGCCGTCGGCGCCGGCCAGAGCGCGGGCGCTGTACGCGGCCTTCTCCGTCCGTACAGTGATCTCACGGCCGGCCACCTCCACTGCTCGGACGAGCTCGCCGTCGTGGAACTGGGCGCCGGTGGCCACCGCCTGTTCGGCCAGGAAGGCGTCGCGGTCGAGCAGGAGAACGCGCGCCCCGCTGCCGGCCAGCAGGCGGGCGAGTGTGCTGCCGGCCGGGCCGGCACCGACGACGACGGCGTCGTAGTCCATGGTGTGAAGATCATACCGCGTGGAGATTCCGTTGGCGATTCTGTCGACGGATTTCGAACGGATTAACGGATGCGGGGGACCTACGTGACCGCGATCGCCGCGGCGACCCAGAGCACGCCCTGGCTGACCGCGGCCCCCGCCAGGAGGAGGTAGCTGGCCGCCCGCTCCCACTTGTGGACAGCCAGGGCCGCCGCCAGGCTCACAGCCAGCAGGGCCAGGGCGGTAAGCGGAATCTGGAACAGATCGCTCTTGGCGCGCAGGTCGGTGGCGCCCAGCGGCGGAAAGGCCAGGTTGATATCGTCGGCCAGGCCGGGGTACACGCCGCAGATGAAGCCGAACAACGCCACGTTGGCGGTGATGACCGCTAGGGCCAGAAGCTGGCCGTGGCGGTCGAGCCAGAAGGGGTGAATGGCCAGCGCTGGATGCGCCGCCCGCGGGCGGGCCAACCCCGATTCATCACGCGCGGTCTCCCTCATCAGGTGCTGAAGCTCCATGCTGAAGCGCACATGGTTCTCCGGCGAGACGGCGTAGGCGATGTCCGGCGTGACGATGTAGATGGCCTCCCACGGCGAGCGATGGGTGGAATAGAAGAGCGTGTTCCCCAGGCCTTCGACGGTGCCGCGGCCGACATGACATCCCCACCAGCTAAGGCCGTGCACCTGAGGCAGGCGCATCTCGCGCCCCGGCACGAAGCGCTGAATGCTCGCCAGCGGGACGAACTGGCGCAGGAGCCCCCAGCGGATGGTCAGTCCGTCGGCGCTTAGGCCGTAGCTAAGGGTCGATAGAGCGTAGGTCCAATAGCCGAAGAGGGCTGCCACGGCCAGCAGGACGAAGACGCCGACGAAAGCCAGGAACTTCGCGGTCGAGATGTCCCAGCCTACGGCCGTGGCCAGCAGCACGGCGGCCAGCAAGACGGCCGCCGCCGCGACGGCGGCGCCGGTGGCGGCGCCGGTCAGGCGAGCGGATTGGAAGGTCACGTGTTCGGCCCCGCTAGGCCTTGACCTCTGTGTAACAGGGGGTGCACCAATGGGCGTACTTGGCGTTCTTGCCTCTCACCACCTCGAAGTAGAGGCGCTGGAGCTCAGCGGTGATCGGCCCGCGGACTCCGTCGCCCACCGGCCGTCGGTCCACCTCGACCACCGGCGTCACGTGGGCCGCGGTACCGGTCATGAAGCACTCGTCGGCCAGATAGAGCTCGCTGCGGTCGATCGGCCGCTCGATGGTCTCCACACCCAACTCCTGACGCGCCAGGGTGATCACCGTCTCGCGGGTGATGCCCACCAGAACGTTGGAGCAGACGGACGGGGTGATCAGGCGACCGTCCTCGACGATGAAGATGTTTTCGCCGCTGCCTTCGGACACATGGCCGTCCTCGTTCAGCATGATCGCTTCGTCGTAGCCATTGTCGAAGGCCTCCGTCTTGGCCAGGGCGGAGTTGACGTAGGCGCCGTTGATCTTGCCCCGCGCTGGGATGCTCGTGTCCTCCAGCCGTCGCCAGGAGGAGGTGCCACAACGGGCGCCCTTCTCGATGTCCAGGTAGGGGCCAAAGGGTGTTACGTAGATGAGGAGATCGCTCTCCAGGTCGTGCAGGCGCACGCCCACGACCTCGGAGCTCTTGTAGGCGATGGGCCGCAGGTAGATGTCCTCGTTGTAGCCGCACATGGCAACCAGGCCGACGGTGATATCGGCCAGCTCTTGGTCCGTGTAGGGGAAGTCGAGCTTCAGGATGCGGCAGTTCTTACGCATGCGGCGGTAGTGGTCCTGCAGACGGAAAACGTAGATCTGCTCGTCGTCGGCGTTCCAGTTGCCGCGGATGCCTTCGAATACGGCGGTGCCGTAGTTGAAGGCGTGGGTCATAACGCCGATCTTGGCCTCGGCCAGGGGGACGAGCTTACGCTGGAAGTAAGCGTGGGGCGTGCCCATAAGAAAAACACTCCTTTCCGGGGAGTAGGACAATTATAGCAGCCGAAGGCCGAGAGACAAGGGGCGAAGGAGGCTAGGGCGCGAGGTCTAGCAGGAAGGCATAGCCCACGCCGCCGTCCGACGCATGGACGTCGAGGACAATGACGTACCGTCCGGGCAGGAAGTCGGGTGTGAACTGGAAGGACGACTGCGCAGGCAGCTCGTACCTGAGATCGGTTTCGCCCTGGCCGCGCCAGGCGAAGAACCCCTCGTACTCCCTAACGATGCTGCCCTTGTCGAGCGTCCAGGCTAGAAGCACGAGCTGCGTTGGCTCTATGGCGAGCTTGAACGTTAGGGTCTCGTCGGCGCGAGCGATAAGCGCCTCCTTGGGCACCATCACGCCGAGCATGTCAACGCAGAGGCCCTTCCAGCAGTAGTTGTACACACCCGATATCTGCTCGCCAGAGGCGGCGACCAGCGTCGCGGGCGGCGGCGGCTCGACGTGAGGAGGCCCAGCCCCTGAGCCATCGTCATCCGGCTCCGAGGTGGGCTCCGGCGGGCTGGTCGGCGGTGGCGTTGACGGAGTAGTTGCGGACGTCGGCTCGGGTGACGCTGGGGACTCGACTGACCGGTCAAAAGGTTCGACGAACTCCGGCGGCAGGCTTTCGTACACACCCTCGTACACTTGCGCGATAACGGCGTGGCCCTCATAGGTGGGATCAACGCCCTCCACATACTCGCACGCCTTGCCTCTAAAAGGAGTGTAGGCGTCCGCCAGGAAGGCGCCGCTCGCAAGCCCTGCGGCCGTGATCACCGAGTTCCAGCCTTGAACGCCGAGTTCGGTCGGCGACGACTGAACGTCAGGCTGTCCGCAGTCCGAGGCGTTGTAGTAGGTGAGCAATGAGAGGGGAGTGTGTGGATCCTTGGCGTCGTTGAGGCGCTGCAGGATCAAGGGCAACTCCTGCATGTATCGCCTTAGGGCTGCTCCATACAGTTCGGGACAAGACTCTTTCCCCTGTTCGTGGCACTTGCGCCCCATTTCCACCAGGTCGTTGCCGCCGATGCTCAACGTGATGGCGACCACGGGCCGGCCCTCATCTCGCCAGCCCTCCAGAGCGGCCACCGCCCGATCGAGCTGTGGTGTCTGGCCGCGCAAACCGTTGATGAATTCGTCGGCCGTGTCGTTGCCAGCGAGGGTTACCCACTCCACCGAGCGGTTCAAACGCTGCGACAGGTACTGGTGGAATAGCTCTCCTGACGAACGCTTGGGGTCATGACAACAACCGTACTGAATCGAGTCACCCAGCGACAGGTAGACCGCAGGTGACCCCTGACCTTCATCAGACAGCGACTGGCGAGTAGCCGTCATCGCGACCGCGGCCGTGGTCGCGGCGCCCGGCGTGCCACCGTCCGTGCACGCGGTCGCCTGACTGGCCAAGTATCCACACACAGCGACAGCGGCAGCGATGCGCGACACCGCCACGATCCGTCTCTGACCTGATCCACGAATGGTTCCCATCACCACGACGCTGCGCTGGCCACACCTGTCTACCGCCGGCCTTGTGCGCGCCCCATCATAACGCGTTCGCGAGCGTTGTCAATAATCGGCTGCTGCTCCCCGCCATTGACCCCGCCCCCGCTCGCACGCTATCTTGAAGAACAAGTCCGGTTGCGTTCCTGAGACGTTGGCCATGGCCGATTGGTTCCCCCTGGGCGATGCGCAGCTCCTAGTGGTGAGCGACGGCGTCCTCCGCCTGGACGCCGGCGCCGTCTTTGGCCTGACGCCTCGCGTTATGTGGGAGCCCTTCGCCGGCTCGCTGGACGAGGAGCACCGGCTGGGCATGGGCCTCAACTGCCTGCTGGTGCGCTCGCAGGGCAAGCTGATCCTGGTCGAGACCGGCGTGGGCAGCAAGGCCACCCGCCTGCCCGGCGCCGCCGGCATCGACCAGGCGGGCTCACTCCTGGCCAACCTGGCCCGCCACGGCGTGCGGCCCGAGGACGTGGACATCGTGATCAACACCCACCTCCACTTCGACCACTGCGGCGGCAACACCACCTATCGCGACGACAAGCTGGGCCTGGCGTTCCCTCGCGCGCGCTACTTCGTCCAGAAAGGCGAGTGGGAGGCGGCCAATCACCCCAACGAGCGCACCCGCTCCACCTACCTGGTGGAGAACCTGGAGCCACTGGCCAGCGGCCGCCAGCTGGAGCTGGTGCAGGGCGAGGCGGAAGTGACCAAGGAGGTGCGTATCCTGCCGGCGCCCGGCCACACCGCCGACCACGCCATCGTGGAGGTGAGCTCGGGCGGGCGCACGGCCTTCTACATCGGCGAGCTGGCCCAGCACCCCGTGATGCTGGAGCGCGTCGCCTGGATCTCGGCCTTCGACGTGCTGCCGCTGGTGACGTTGGAGACCAAGAAGCGTATCCTGGAGCGGGCCGTCGCCGAGGATGCCCTGTTGGTGTCGGTGCACAGCCCGCCGCCGGGGCTCGGTCGCATCCGGCTGGTAGAAGGCAAGCGGAAATGGGAGGAGACTTGACCGACGACTCATCACCCCTCCGGCACACATCCCTCTACCCGGAGCACGTCGCCCTGGGCGCGCGCATCGTGCCCTTCGCCGGCTGGGAGATGCCCCTCCAGTTCGCGGGCATCGTCGAAGAGCACCACGCCGTCCGCCGCCGCGCCGGCCTGTTCGACGTGTCCCACATGGGCCGCTTCGATGTGCAGGGACCGGACGCCGCCGCCTTCCTGCGCAGCTTCATCACCTACGATGTGACCCGCATCGCCGTGGACGAAGGCCACTACGCCGTCGTCTGCCGCGACGACGGCGGCATCCTGGACGACATCTACGTCTTCCGCCCGGGCGAGGAGCGCTTCCTGGTGGTGGTGAACGCCAGCAACGCCCAGCGCATCGGCGAGTGGGCCCGCGCGCACCTGCCACAGAGAGCGCGCGCAACGCTCGTGGACCGTCAGGCCCAGACGGCGATGCTGGCCCTGCAGGGGCCCGAAGCGCCTTCGCACCTGGCAGCCCTAGCCCCGGCCGTCGCTCGGGACCTCGCGGCGCGCCACTGCACCGAGGTGCAGATCGCGACGACTCTCGCTTTCATTTCCCGCACCGGCTACACCGGCGAGGACGGCTGCGAGCTGGTGGTGCCGGCGGCGGACGGGCCCGCCCTCTGGCGGCGGCTGGTGGAGCGCGGCGTCCAGCCCTGCGGCCTCGGCGCCCGCGACACTCTGCGACTCGAGGCGGCGCTCGCCCTGTACGGCAACGACATCGACGAGTCGACGAACCCCTTCGAGGCCGGCCTGGGCTGGACTGTGACCTTCGACGACGGCGCCGAGTTCGTCGGCCGCGAGGCGCTCCTGCGCATTCAAGAGGCCGGCGTGACCCACCAGCTGGCCTGCGTGCGCACCCTCGATCGAGGCGTGATGCGGGCCGGCTGCCCCCTACTGCACGACGGCCGGGCGGTGGGGCGCCTCACCAGCGGCGGCTTCTCGCCGACGCTGGGCGTGAGCATCGGCATGGGCTACCTGCCGCCTGAGCTGGCGGGCGCGGAGACAGAGCTCGACGTGGACGTGCGAGGCAAGACCCTGCGGGCACAGGTTGTGCCGCGTCCATTCTACAAGCGGCCGAAGGCGGGCTAGGCGCTAGGGCGTCGGAGAGGACGTCCGCACCGCCCCAGGGTTCAGCGCTGTAAGAGTTTGCGCCGCACTCAGGATCTGAGCGCTGCTGCTCGTGTTGTCGCCCTGGATGACGACAAGGACACCCTCGGTCAGGAGATCGAGGCGGTTGTTATCAGGCTCGAACAAAGCCTCTCCTTTGGCGGTTGTGATGACCTCCTGCCCCGGCTGAGGGTGAAAGTGCGCGCCGGCCTCGGTTTGAGCGGGTGTGATCATGACCTTAAGTTGCCGGACCAGGCGAATGGGCGGCGTCCCGGCCCACTCTACGTAGGCGAAGAGGACCTGTCGAATCGTCGGGTCCAGTTCGGGGGCGCTTTCAGTGACCGTGCCCAAGCCCATGCCGTCGAAGCTGTCGCCTAAGTAGAGGAGCGGGAAACCCTGGAATGCCTCGCCATCTGCCAGGCTCATCTCCTTGAACGAAGCAGCGCTGCGGTCGTACGTCTCATCCTCGAACAAATGAATGGCGGACCCGATCGGGAGAGACTCGACGAGCTCGTACCTGATGAGCCACTTGCCGGCAGAATCGAATCCGCCGGCGCCGTTCCTCTTGAACAACCTAATCTCGAACGGCCAGCCCGTCTTCTGGTCGACGACTCCCTCGACCGGAAGGGGGTTCTCTCCGGATTCGAGGGGGACCCGCACGACTGTGGCGGCCCGTTCATCGACGCCGGTCTGTCCGATCGTCTCGGCGAGGTCACCGCGGAAGAAGTAGCGGAAGTATAGCGGGCCGCCAAACTCTGTGGGCACCCATCCGCTCACGGCGTTCGGGTACGACTGCATCCTGAAATGAGAATCTCCCTCCTCACTCAGGTCCATCGATTTCGTCGAGTTGTATCTCCTGACGGCGATTCTGACCACCTCTCCGTCGCTGTCACGCTGCTCCGTGCGGACGAAGGCGCCTGTTGAGTCGACCCACGTCTCTTCGTAGCCCGCGGCGCCGCGCGACCCATCGGGTTCGATCATCTTGATGCTGGCCCGAATGTGGGCAATCTTCCCAGGTTGAGCCACTAAGTCGAGGTTGGCCTCGCCGCCGGTTACAACGAGACCCCACACCAGAAAGCCGATTGCGCCGGCTGCGCCCACGACGACGGCGGCAGCCGAAGCCTTCGCCGCCACGGCGAAGGGAATGTGTCTTAACGGCCAGAGCGCGAAGGCCAGGGCGCTCGTCCAGAAGGGCTTGGTTTTCTCGGGCTCCCAGGCGGCCGCCTCTTGGCGGCTGCTGACGCCCAGTTTCGAGAGGATCTCGGATACGTGGTACCGGGCGGCGTGAACCGTGATGTTAAGCCTGTCTGCTACCTGGTCGTTAGTGAGTCCCTGGCGAAGCAGGGCCAGAACCTCCCACTCGCGCGGCGTAAGGACGTCTGGATACGGCGGGCGGCCTCGCTTTCTCATGGCTACAGCAGTCTAGCACCGAAAATGACGAATTACACTAGCCGTCCCGTGCGTGATTAGCCGCGTGCTGTTCGTTCTACAAGGGGGAAGAGGCGCGCATTGACTTGCCCTGCCTCTCAACGCTAATCTGGGCGTGCTAGCCTGCCTCCGAGCGGAGGCAGATCAGTCTTTGGCCGATGGATAGGTAGCCGAGAGGAGGCTCAACTTGCCTACTCCCACTGATTGCCGCTATACGAAAGAACACGAATGGGTGCGCGTGGAAGGCAGCGTCGGCACCATCGGCGTCACTGACTACGCCCAGGACGAGCTCGGCGACGTCGTCTACGTCGAGCTGCCGTCGGCGGGCGCCTCCGTAAAGCAGTTCGAGAAGCTGGGCGAGATCGAGTCGGTGAAAGCCGTTACCGACGTGTTCTCCCCCGTCAGCGGTGAGCTGGTGGAAGTGAACGAGGGGGTGAACGACCACCCGGAGTTGGTGAACCAGTCGCCCTACGAAAAGGGCTGGCTGATCCGCGTGCGCCTGGCCGACTCCGCCGAGCTGGAGGCCCTGCTCACTGCCAAGCAGTACGACCAGCTTGTCGCCGAGGCCCACTCTGAATGACCGTCCCCTACATCGCCAACACCGACGCCGACCGCCGCGCCATGCTGGCGGCCATCGGCGCCGCGTCCAGCGATGAGCTCTTCGCCGATATCCCGCCCGAGTTCAGCATCGAAGGCCTGCGTCTGCCGCCCGCCCTCTCGGAGCAGGATCTGGTGCGCGAGCTTTCGGCCCTCGCGGAGCGCAACCGCCCAGCAGGGGCGATGCCGTGTTTCCTGGGCGGCGGCGCCTATCATCACTTCATCCCCAGTGTGGTGCGAGAAGTCACCGGCCGCAGCGAGTTCGCAACGGCCTACACGCCCTACCAGGCGGAGATCAGCCAGGGGACCCTCCAGGCGGCCTTTGAGTTCCAGTCCCTGGTCTGCGAGCTGACGGGCATGGACGTGGCCAATGCCGGCATGTACGACGGCGCCAGCGCCCTGGCCGAGGCCTGCCTCATGGCGGCCGGCGTCACCGGACGACGGCGCATCGCCCTCCTATCTACCGTCCATCCCCACGCGCAGGCGGTGGTGCGGACCTACGCCTTCGGCCGCGGCCTGGACGTGGACGAGATGCCGCCGGACGCCGTCGCCCTGAGCGAAGCGCACGCCTGCCTGGCTATCCAGCAGCCCAACTTCTTCGGCCGCTTCGAGGCCGTGGAGGCGCTGGAGAAGGCGGCCCACGCGGCGGGGGCGCTGTTCGTCGTCTCCACCGATCCGATATCGCTGGGCCTCTTCCAGCCGCCCGGCGAATACGGCGCTGACATCGCGGTCGGCGAGGGGCAGAGCCTGGGCGTGCCGCTGAGCTTCGGCGGGCCGTACCTGGGGCTCTTCGCCTGCCGCCAACAGTACGTGCGCCACATGCCCGGCCGTCTGGTTGGCCGTACGGCCGACGCCCGGGGGCGCACCGGCTACGTGCTCACCCTCCAGACCCGCGAGCAGCACATCCGCCGCGAGCGCGCTACGTCCAACATCTGCACCAGCCAGCAGTTGGTGGCCCTAGCGGCTACCGTCTACTTGGCGGCGATGGGCAAACAGGGCCTGCGCCAGGTGGCCGAGCTGTGCTACCACAAGGCCCACTACGCCGCCGAACGCGTCGCCGCCCTGCCCGGCTACTCGCTGGCCAGCGAGGGCGTCTTCTTCAAGGAGTTCGTGGTGCGCTGTCCACGCCCACCGTCCGAGATCAACCGCGCGCTCCTGGAGGAGGGCATCATCGGCGGGCTGGACGTGAGCGACCAGATACCGAACGGCCTCCTGCTCTGCGTCACTGAGATGAACACGCGAGAGGAGATCGACGCGCTGGTGGAGGCGCTCGGAGAGATCGGCTAGGCACAGGTCAGAAGACGTGAGGGCTACACGCCCCGTAAACGGGGCGGCATGGAGAAGGAATCACGATGCCGCAGCCTAATATCAGGCAGAAGATAGCGGCGCAAGACGTCCTCCCCGTTCGTAGGGGCGCCCCTCGCGGGCGCCCGCCGGCGGGGCGGGCAGGGGCGAGCCCTGCCCCTACGTCTCCTGGGCCACCAATTCGTTATGACCGTTGGGCTGCGGTCTGGCAGACCCCGCTAGCATGGACAGGCCCATGAACTTCGGCGACCGCCTGACCTTCGACCTGTCGCAGCCGGGCCGGCGCGCCTGTGCGCTGCCGGCGCTGGACGTGCCGCCGGCGCCGCTGCCGCCGGCCGACCTCCTGCGCCGCGACCTCAATCTCCCTGAGCTGAGCCAGGTGGACTTGGTCCGCTACTTCGTAGCCCTCAGCCGGCTCAACTACAGCGTCGACACCGGGTTCTACCCGCTGGGAAGCTGCACGATGAAGTACAACCCCAAGGTGCACGAAGACCTGGCCCGCCTCCCCGGCTTCGCGCAGACCCACCCGCTGCAGCCCGCCGAAACGGCCCAGGGCGCTCTGGCCGTGATGTACGATCTCCAGCGCTGCCTGGCGGAGATCACCGGCCTCGACGCCGTCAGCCTGGCGCCCGCCGCCGGCGCGCAGGGCGAGCTCACGGGCATGCTCGTCGTCAAGGCCTACCTGGCCGAGAGCGGCCAGGCGAGCCGGACCCGCGTCTTGGTGCCCGATTCCGCCCACGGGACGAACCCGGCCACCGCCACGATGGCCGGATTCCAGGTGGTGACCGTCCCTTCCGACGCCCGGGGGAACACCGACATGGAGGCCTTCGCCGCCGCCCTGGACGACAGCGTGGCAGCGATGATGCTCACCCTGCCCAACACCCTCGGCCTCTTTTGCGCGAACATCGGGGAGGTCGCCCAGATGCTCCATCGCCGCGGCGCCCTGCTCTACGGCGACGGCGCCAACCTCAACGCCCTCCTGGGGCGGGCCCGGTTCGGCGATATGGGCTTCGACGTCGTCCACATGAACATGCACAAGACCTTCAGCACGCCGCACGGCGGCGGCGGGCCCGGCGCCGGCCCCGTGGCGGTCAAGGGCTTCTTGGCGCCCTACTTGCCGGCGCCGGTCGTCGAGAAGGACGGCGACGCCCTCGTCCTGGCAACGCCGGAGCGCAGCATCGGCCGCATGGGCCTCTTCCACGGCCACTTCGGCGTTCTGCTGCGCGCCTACGCCTACATCCGGACGCTGGGCGCCGAGGGCCTGCGCCAGGTCAGCGAGAACGCCGTGATCAACGCGAACTACGTCCTCGCCCGCCTCCGCGAGGCCTACCAGTTGCCCTACGACCGTCGCTGCATGCACGAGGTGGTCCTCTCAGGCAGTCGCCAGCGGGCCAGGGGCGTCCGCACCTGGGACATCGCCAAGCGACTCATCGACTACGGTTTTCACCCGCCCACCGTCTACTTCCCCCTCATCGTGGACGAAGCGCTGATGATCGAGCCTACGGAGACGGAGAGCAAGGAGGCCCTGGACGCCTTCTGCGACGCCCTCCTGGCCATCGCCCGTGAGGCGGAGGACGAACCGGAGTTGGCGCACAGCGCGCCCCACAACACGCCCGTGGGCCGCCTGGACGAGGCGACGGCCGCCCGCAAGCCGGTGCTCCGCTGGCGGCCGCCCCAATAGGAAGGGAGAGAGACCCGTGCCTGAACTACCCCCCGAGCTGAAGCCACCAGCGCGCGTCCTGCTGGGCCCCGGGCCCTCCACCGTGCCCCCGCAGGTCTACCAGGCCATGACGCAGCCCATCCTGGGCCACCTCGACCCCGACTTCCTCCGCATCATGGACGAGACCAAGGACCTGCTGCGCGCCGCCTTCCGCACCCAGAACGAGCACACGATCGCCGTCTCCGGCACCGGCTCCGCCGGCATGGAGGCCTGCGTGGCCAACCTCATCGAGCCGGGCGAACGCGCCGTCGTCTGCATCAACGGCTTCTTCGGCGAGCGCATCGCCGAGATGGCCTCGCGCTACGGCGCCGAGGTGACGCGCGTCGAGGCCGAATGGGGGCGCATCATCGAGCCCGAGGCTGTCGAGGCGGCGCTGAAGGCGGCCCGCACCAAGCTGGTAGCCATCGTCCACGCCGAGACCAGCACGGGCGTCTGGCAACCCCTGTCCGACATCGTCCGCCTGGCCCACGCCCATGGCGCCCTGCTCCTGGTGGACAGCGTCACGTCATTCACCGGCTGCGAGCTCGCGGTCGACGACTGGGACATCGACGCCACCTTCAGCGCCAGCCAGAAGTGCCTGTCGGCGCCGCCCGGCCTGGCGCCCGTCACGTTGGGGCCGCGGGCCACGGCCGCACTGAACAGCCGCGAGACCAAAGTTCGAAGCTGGTACTTGGACATGACCCTGCTGGACAACTACTGGGGCGGCAAGCGCGCCTACCACCACACCGCCCCCATCACCATGGTCTACGCCCTGCGCGCGGCCCTGCGCTTGGCGCTGGAGGAGGGTCTAGAGGAACGCATCGCGCGCCACCGCCGTAACGGCGAGGCCCTCTGGGCCGGCCTCCAGGCCATGGGCCTGGCGCTTCACGCCCGGGAGGGCCAGCGGTTGCCCGTCCTCACCACCGTTCGCATCCCCGAAGGCATCGACGACCTGAAGCTGCGCCGCGCCCTCCTCTACGACCACGCCATGGAGATCGGCGGCGGGCTAGGGCCGCTGGCGGGAAAGGTGTGGCGCATCGGCCTGATGGGATACTCGTCCTCGGCCGAGAACGTCCGGGCCGTGCTGGGAGCGCTGGAGCAGGAGCTATCGGCCCAGGGATTCCGGCTGGAGAAGGGCGCCGGCGTCGCCGCCGCCGACCGCGCCCTGGCCGTGGGCTAGCGCCTACACGTGGGCCAGCGCCCCGCCTTCGACGAAGATCGTCTGTCCGCTGACGAACGCCGAGGCGTCGGACGCCAGGTACACGGCCAGGCCCGCCATCTCCGACGAGCGTGCGAGGCGGCGGAGAGGTAGGTACTTCTCCAGTGCCGCCCTGAGCGATTCGTCGCTGCCGATGCCCGGCACGTCCTCCAGGAAGCCCACCCCGATGCCGTTTACCGTCACGCCGGTGGTCGCCCACTCCAAGGCCAGGGCGCGGGTCAGGTTGATGACGCCCGCCTTGGCGGCGCAGTAGGCGGCGCTGTTGATCAGACCCCGCTCGCCGAGTATCGACGTGACGTTGATGATCCGGCCCTTGCCCTGTGGGAGCATGACCGCACCCGCCGCACGGCAGGCGAAGAAGACAGCCGTGAGATTGACCGCCAGCACCCGCTGCCATTCATCGAGCGTAGTCTCGCCCAGAGGCTTGGCGAACGGCAGGTCGGGGCTGTTCACCACGATGTCCAGCCGGCCCAGCTCGTCCGCCGCCCGGCGGACGGCCGCCTCTACCTGCGCGGCGTCGGTGACGTCGATGGCGGCGGCGAAGCCCCTGCGACCCAGGGCCCAAACCTCGTTGACGGCCGAGTTCACGGCCACTTCTTCCTCGCGATCGACGGTTCGGGACGTAAAGGCAACGTCGGCGCCGGCCTCGGCCAAGGCAACGCCGATAGCGCGGCCCAGGGCGGTGGCGCCGCCCACGACCAGCGCCGTCTTTCCGGACAGCTCGAACTGTTTGGTAACCATCGTACCGCCCTAGAGAGAGATCACGGGCGCGAAGCCGGTTGGCGCCTGCCCGCCGGCCATGCCCCCGCCGTCGATGACGATCGTTTCGCCGCTGATGTGGTCGGACAGCGGCGACGCCAGGAAGACCACCAGCGGCCCCAGTTCCTCCGCCCGGCCCAGGCGCCCCATGGGGATGAACTTACCGCCGCGCCAGAACTGCGCCTTCTGCTCGTCGGGCGGAAAGATGCCGGGAGCGATGCAGTTGGCCCGGATGTTGTTCTCGGCGTAGGTCAGGGCCAGCGAGCGGGTGAAGTTGATCAGACCCGCCTTGGCCGCCGCGTATGTCCAGTTGTTGCGACCCCCGCGCATGCCAAAGCCCGAGGCGGTGTTGATGATCTTCCCGCCACCTAGCTTGAGCAGGTGAGGGATCACGGCGCGAGTGCAGTAGAAGGCGCTGGTGAGGTTGGTGTCGATGCCGACCCGCCAGTCCCGGTCGCTGATGAACTGGAGGTCGACGCCGTAGCCGGCGGTAGCGCCGCCAGCGTTGTTCACAAGGATGTCTATGCGCCCGAACTCAGCTACGGCCTTCTCCGCCATGGCGTTCACCTGCGCCGAGTCCGTCACGTCGGTGGGCACGACGAGGCTACGCCGGCCGGTAGCCCGCACCTGCTCGGCTGTCTCCTCCAGCTGTGGAAGAGTACGGGCCACCGCCACAATGTCGGCGCCCACCTCGTCCAGGGCCAGGGCCATGGCCCGCCCCAGGCCACGGCCCGCGCCGGTGACAACGGCCACCTTCCCGTCGAGTCGCAGTTTGTCCAGAATCGTCGCCATTACACCTGCTCCCAACTATTCTCAGGTCGACGGGCGGCCGACGATGCCCGCCTCGACCAACTCGCGTACATCCCCCTCCGATAGTCCCAACAGCCCCCGCAGGACGTACTCGTTGTGCTCGCCGAAGCGCGGCGCCGGCAGGCGGATGTGCGCCGGCGAGCGGCTCAGGCGCCAGGGCACGCCGTCCAGGTCCCACGTCCCGGCCTCGGGGTGGGAAACGCTCTCCCAGAAGCCGCGCGCCCGCAGATGGGGGTCGTCGAACAGGGCGGGCGCGTTGAGTACCGGCGCCGCCGCCACGCCGACGGCCTGGAGCGACTCCGTGACCGCCTCCGGACTGTGCTGTCGCGTCCACTCTTCGACGATGCCGTCCAGCTCGTCCTGGTTGTGATAGCGACTCACGACATCGGCGAAGCGAGGCTCGGCGGCCAGCTCCGGCCGCCCCATGACCCGGCAGAGGGCGGCGAACTGCTGATCGTCCTTCACGGCAATAGCCACCCTCTGGTCGTCGCCGGCGCAGCGATAGCTGCCGTGCGGGGCCATGAACGAATGCCGGTTGCCGATCGGCTCCGGCGGGCGGCCGTTCATACTGTGGCCCAGCACATACTCGCCCATTAGGCTCACCATGGTCTCCCACTGCGCCACCTCCACCTTCTGGCCCTCGCCGGTGCGGCGGCGGTGCCAGAGTGCCAGCCCGACCGCCGCGGCGGCAGCGACGCCGGCCACGGGATCGTCGTGGGTGACGCCCGTCCCTTGGGTGGAGAGTGAGACCAGAATGGCGTCGGCCCTGGCCGACCGGAACGCCTCGTAGGAGAGGCCGAGCTCCGCCGCGACCGGCGCGCCGAAGTCCTCGACGACCACGTCGGACAGAGCCACCAGCCGCAAGAAGAGCCCTCGGCCCTCGGGCCAGCCCAGGTCCAGGCCGCAGCCGTACTTGTTGCGGTTGACGTGATTGAACATAGCCCCCGCGCTGTCCGAGCGGCCCATCGACGCCCGCAGCGAATCCCCGTCGTTCAGTGCCTCCACCTTGATCACCTCGGCGCCCATGTCCGCCAGCAGGCGGGTCCCGTAGGCCCCCGACCAGCCCGTGGTCAGATCGAGGATGCGATGGCCGAAGAGGGGCAGCCGCTCCATCAGACCACCCCGGAGGCGAAGAGAGCCGTCAGTTCCTCGCGGCTCAGTCCCAACTCCCCGCAGTAGACCTGTTCGTTGTGCTCACCCAGCAGGGGCGCGCGGGCCGCCTGCCAGGGAATCGCCCCCGCGCGGAAAGGCGGGCCGGGGTAGGTGAAGCGGCCGGCGACCGGGTGGTCGAGCTCTTGGAAGAAGCTGTGGGCCGGGTCAGGCGCTTCCAGCGCCTTCTGGACTGTGCGCAGGAAGGTGGTGCCCGATTCGTTGTCCACCCGTCGGCCGATGTCGCGCTTCTCGTAGGCCCAGGACGAGACCTGCGGCTCCAGCATCGTGGCCAGGCACTCCATGGCCGCGACATCGATGTGCTGGCCCACCTCGGTGGCGTCGGCGCTGAACGCGACCACAGCCGTGGCCGCAAAGGCGTGCAGGCCCGCCAGGTACTCGGCCTGATAGCCGCCGGTCTCCAGTGGCCCGCGGTCGGGCTCGCCGGCCACGGCCATCCGACCGCCCGCAGCGGAGGTCGTGAGGTTGGTGGCCCTATACCCGGCGTAGGGGCCGTTCTGTCCGAAGGGGGTGACGGAAGTCATCACGAGGCGGGGTTTGATGCGGGACAGCGACCGATAACCCAGGCCCAAGTCGGCGAGGTAGCCGGGGCGGAAGCTCTCCACAACCACTTCCGCTCCCTCCGCCAACCGCCGGAAGAGGAGAGCGCCGCTGCGCTTCGCGATGTCCAGGGTGATGCTTCTCTTGCCCGTGTTCAGGTACAGGAAGAGGGCGCTCTTTTCCCCGTGCGGCACGTCGTCCGGGAAAGGGCCGTGGTGGCGAAGAGGATCGCCCGCTCCCGGCCGCTCGATCTTGATGACGTCCGCCCCGAAGCCGGCCAGGAGCTTGGCGCAAAAAGCCCCGGCCACTCCTTCCGAGAGGTCCAGCACCCGCAGGACCGAGAGAGAGGTCATGCCCGGTTAGTAGCCGACCTGGAAGTAGTCGCTGGCGATAAACTGGCCGCCGATGAAGTAGGAGACGTCGTAGTAGCCCGACACCCAAGTATCGCTGTAGGTCATGTAGGTCCACTGGTCGGCGCACACAGTGCCGTCACCGGAGGAGGTGTAGCCGTCGGGGTCGTACACTTCCACCACGAAGTCATAGCACTCGCCGGGGAAGCCGTACTCGTTGCGCAGGCCCAGGTCGACCGGATCGCCCATGGCCACTGCCTGTCGCGGCGCGGAGACCTGCCAGCTCAGAGTCGTGGGGTCGTCCAGCGAGCCGCCCGCCACCTCGAAGTAATCCTGGGCGTAGATCAGATCGCTCTGGGGCAGGCCGAAGTTCACGTCGTACCAGCCCGGCTGCATGGTGTCCCCCACGTAGAAGGTGAGCCAGTCGCTGCCGGATACCGTCCCCTCCTGGGTAACGTCCGTCTGGTCGGGCAAACGCACCAGCATGCCGACAGGGTAAGTCTCGCCCGGCGCGCCGTTCGCGTTGCGGATGCTCACCTCGACGATAGTGCCAGGCGTCACCGGGTCCAGCGGCGTCGATGTCTCCCACGAAGGCGGCAGGGGCGCCGGCGTCTCGACCGGCACGGGTGTGGGCGCTACCGTCACTACTACGGGCGGCGGCGCGGTCTCGACTGGTGGTGGCGGCGCGGCGGTTTCGACAGGCGGCGGTGTTACTACCGCCTGGACTGACGTGGCGGCTGGCGTCGGGGTGCGCGTGGCCAGGTTCGGCCGCCGGACCAGGTCGCGACGCGGCGTCGGGCTCGCGGACACCCCAGCGGGCGTTCCCGTGGCCGCCTTGGTCGCCGCGGCTGTGGCCGCGCGTGTTCCCGTGGCGGTGGGGTCTTCTCCCTCTTCTTCAGTGGTGCAGGCGCCCAAGAGCAACACGCCACCCAAGATCAGGACTGTCGCTAGCAAGACACGCATCGCCGGCCTCCTCCAGCCCCCTAGATGTTCGACCTGCCCTGGCCGCCGTCCACGGTGACGCAGGCGCCTGTCACCCAGCTTGCCCGCGGCGAGGCCAGAAAGACGACCACGTTGGCCACCTCCTCCGCCGTGCCGAAGCGCCCCATCGGGATGTTCTGGCGCACGAACTGGGCCATCCCCTCGGGGTCCTCCTGCTGACGCCGCCACCAGGAGCCGCCCGGATGGCTGATCGAGCCCGGCGCCACGGAGTTCACCCGGATGCCGTGCGGGGCCAGAGCCAAGGACATCATCTTGGCGTGGCTGATCACCGCCGCCTTCATGGCGTTGTAGGTGGGCGCACCCCCGGACTCCCGCCCGAAAATGGACGCTATATGTATGACGGTTCCGCCGCCCGCTCGTTGCATGTGCGGAACTACCAACCGCGTGAGGCGAGCTATTGCCATAATATTCGCTTCGAAGCTGGCCTGCCAGGCCGGGTCGTTGTCTTCGGCCACGTAGTTGCTGGCGTTGTTCACCAGAATGTCGACGCGGCCGAAGGCGCCGGCGGCGGCCTGCACCAGCCGCTCCATGTCCTCGGCTCTGACGATGTCGGCCACGACGGGCAGCGCCCGCACGCCCTTCGCCTCGACTTCGCGGGCCGCCTCCAGTAGCCGCTCCTCGCCGCGGGCGCAGAGGACGACGTGGCAGCCCTCGCCGGCCAGGCCGAGGGCGATGGCCCGCCCGATGCCGCGACTGGCGCCGGTGACGATGGCCACCTTATCGCGAAGCCCCAGGTCCATTCCCCTTCCACCCCCTGTTGCGTCGCAGGACCGACCAGTGCAACCACACCGGAGAGGATCATTGCGGCCCGGCCAAAGCCGAAGGTCAGCCGACCTGGCGGCCCCGTCAGGCAGGCGCATGATACACCGCCTATTCACACGGACGCAACGGCCAGGCCGGCTCACCTTCAACATGCTCAGGATGAGCAGGCTAGGCCGGGCCGCAACGGCCCAGTGGGAGCGAATCTCGCGACCGCACCCTGAAGGGTGCGGCATCCACAGAATTCCGATGCCGCAGCCTTTAGGCTGCGGTTATGTGACTGCCCCCTTCCTTGACGGCCCCCTTTGGCCTTGCTACGATCCTGACGCCATAGAGCAGCCATGCCCTACCAGACCATCAGCCTTGCCCAGCGCGACGCCATCGCCTATCTCCATCTTCAGCGGCCCGAGAACCGCATCGACGCCCACCTCCTGGGAGAGCTAGCCGCCGCCTGCGAGGCGCTGGCCGACGACCCACAGGTACGGGCGGTGGTGCTCAGCGGCGGCGAAGGGCCGGCTTTCTCCTTGGGCTGGGACGCCTCGTTCCTGGCGGCCGAGATCGAGAGCCAGGAGACGACCCTTCGCGGGGAGCGTTTGGGCCACACCTTCCATCCCCTGGTCCACATGCCGCAGCCAGTCGTTTGCGCCATCAACGGCGACGCGTTCAGCGCCGGCCTGGAGCTGGCCCTGGCCTGCGATATTCGCCTGGCCTGCCCCGAGGCTCACTTCGCCTTCCCCGAGACCGCCTGGGGCCTCATCCCCATGGCCGGCGGCACTCAGCGGCTGGCCCGCGTCGCCGGGCGCGCAGCGGCGCTCGAACTCATCCTCACGGCAGATCCCATCGATGCCCAGACGGCGTTGCGCATCGGGCTGGTGAGCCAGGTCGTGCCCCGCGACCGCCTGCTGGCGGAAGCGTCTGCTCTGGCGGAGCGCATCGCTGCCCGCGGGCCCATCGCCGTCCGCTACGCCAAGGAGGCCGTGAGCCGAGGAATGGATATGTCGCTGGAGCAGGCCCTGCGCTTCGAGACCGACCTCACGATCATTCTCCAGACCACGGAAGACCGCGCCGAAGGCGTCCGCGCCTTCCTGGAGAAACGAGAGCCTAGATTCCAGGGGCGGTAGGAGATGCAGGTCATCCTGGAAACCGACGAAGCCTGGTCCCTCATGTCCTTCATCGTCTCCCAGATCATCGACCAGACGGGCGTGTCCGGCGCCGGCAAGACGGCCCTCCGCCGCTGGCGTACCGACCGCGCCGTCGGTGCGGTAGAGATGGACAACCTGGCCTTGGCCATGAACGAGGCCTTGGGGAACGTCATCGACGACAAGACCACCCGCATGATCCGCCGCCGTGGCCGCTACGTCTCCTCTCGGGAGGCAGACAGTCGGTTCGATGAAGATTGAGTTGGACGTCGATGAGGCCCGCGAGCTGTTGTGGAGCGTCACTCAGCGGCTGGCCCGCGAGGCATCCCTTTCGGATCCTGACCGGGCGAAGATTCGCCGCTGGTTCAGCGAGGAGATGCGCTTGGGCAGCGCGGCCATGGCCGCCCTGACCGACAAGCTCAACGCCGACCTGGAACGGGCCCTGCGCGCCAAGGAGCGCAGCCCTCTCCAGAAGCACGATTGGATATGAGGAGTCAATTGGGATCCTGCGGGTTGAAACCCGCAGAAGACCGGTTCCCTGACATGAACACCTTCACGACTCTCATCTATCAGAAGGACGACGGCATCGCTTGGGTCACACTCAGCCGGCCGGAGACCCTGAACGCCGTCAACCTCCAGATGCGCGACGAGCTGTGGGAGGTGCTCCACGCTTTGCGCGAAGACCCGCAGGTGGCGGTGGCGATCTTCAAGGGGGCCGGCGATCGGGCCTTCTCCGCCGGCGCCGACATCAGCGAGTTCGGGACGGCGCCCTCGGTGGTGGAGGCGCGGCGGGCGCGGCGGGCGCGCGACGTTTGGGGTTACATGCTGGCCATCGAGAAGCCGCTCGTCGCCGCCATCCACGGCTTCGCCCTGGGCGCCGGCATCGAGCTGAGCATGTGCTGCGACCTGCGCATCGCCGCCGAGGACGCCCGCATCGGCCTGCCCGAGGTGACGCTCGCCTACATTCCGTCGGCCGGCGGCACACAGCTCATGCCGCGTATCATCGGGCCAGGGCCGGCCATGCGCCTCATCCTTTCGGGCGACGACATCGACGCGGCAGAGGCGCTGCGCATCGGCCTGGTGCACCGCGTCGTGCCCGGCGACCGCCTCTACGCCGAGGCAGAAGCGGTGGCCCGCCGCCTGTTGGGCCTGTCGCCGCTGGCCCTGCGCCTGGCGAAAGCGGCCGTCACGCAAGGCCTGGACCTGCCGTTGGCGGAGGGGTTGAACCTGGAGGCGCGGCTCGCCCGCCGCGCCCTGGCCGGGCGCGATGCCCGCGAAGGGCTGCGCGCCCTCCGCGAGGGCCGGATGCCGCGGTTCGTACAAGAATAATGCAGAGGTAGGAGGGGAACATGAACACCGCCGAGTTCCTGACCATTAGCTCGTCCATCGTCCCGGAGCGCGAGGCGCTGGTCTGCGGCGGCACTCGCCTGACCTATCTCCAGGTGCAGGAGCGGGTCAATCGTCTGGCCAACGCCCTCACCGATTTGGGAGTGGAGCGCGGTCACAAGGTGGCCATCATGGCCCTCAACTCCCACGAGTACATCGAGACCTATTACGCCTGCGCCAAGCTGGGCGCGGTGTTCTCCCCTCTGAACTATCGCGCCAAGCGGGAGGAGATCACCTACATGGTGAACAACTCCGATGCTTCGGTCTTCTTCGTGGGCGAGCGCTACCTGGAACTGGTGGGCGCCATGCGGCACGAGATCAGGGGCGTCCGCCACTTCATCTGCTATGACGCTCATCCTCAGGGCATGCAAAGCTACGAGGACATCCTCGCGAAGTACCCACCCGACGAGATCTTCGTGGAGATCGACGACGGTGACCCGTCCGTCCTCATGTACACCAGCGGCACCACCGCTTTGCCCAAGGGCGTTGTCCTCACCTATCTCGCCCTCTCCGTCTACGTGACCAACACCATGGAGCCGGCCAACCCCGAGACCCACGAGGTCACGCTCCTCTCGGTGCCCGTCTATCACGTGGCTGGCGTCACCGCCATCATTTCCTCCATCTGGGGCGGGCGGACGCTGGTGGTGCTACCCCAGTTCGAGCCGCACGCCTGGCTAGAGGCCGTCCAGAATGAGCGCGTTACCCATAGCTTCGTGGTGCCCACCATGCTCAAGCGGGTCATGGACGAGCCGGACTTCAACCAATACGACCTAAGCTCCCTCCAGCTCCTGGCCTACGGCGCCGCGCCCATGCCCTACGAGGTCATCCGCAAGGCAGTGGGCGTGTTCAAGTGCGGTTTGATGAACGCCTACGGCCAGACGGAGAGCACCTCCACCATCACCTTCCTTGGCCCCGAAGACCATCGCATCGAGGGTACGGAGGAGGAGAAGCAGAAGCGGCTGGAGCGCCTGAAGTCGGTGGGGCGGGCCATGGAGGATGTGACCGTCGCCATCATGGACCCCGTGGGGAACCTGCTGCCGCCGGGGCAGGAGGGCGAGATCGTGGCCCAGGGCGCCCGCCTGATGTCCGGCTACTGGAAGCGGGACGAGGAGACGGCCCAGGCCCTGGTGGACGGCTGGCTCCACACCGGCGACGTCGGTTGGATGGATGAGGAAGGCTACCTGTTCATCACCGGCCGCACCAAGGACCTCATCATCCGCGGCGGCGAGAACATATCGCCGGGGGAGATCGAGGCGGTCCTGGAGCAGCACCCCAAGATCGCAGAGGCGGTGGTCATCGGCGTGCCCGACGTCGAGTGGGGCGAAGAGGTGAAGGCCATCGTTGTCCTCAAGGCGGGCGAAACGGCCACCGCCGACGAGATCGTTCAGTACGCCAAGAGCCGTCTGGCCAGCTTCAAGGCGCCCAAGCACGTCGCCTTCGCGCGAGAGCTGCCGCGCAACTATCTGGGCAAGGTGCTGAAGACCGACCTGCGCAAACTCTACGGTGCGCCCACGTCGTAGTAGGGGCGCTGCTCATGGCACGAGAGGCGGACTCAGGGCGAGAACCCCGGAACCTGTCATTCTGAGCGCAGCGAAGAATCTGGGGAGGGGAATGGCCCGGTACATCCACCCCACCAGACCCTTCGCTTCGCTCAGGGTGACAGAAGGCACGGGAGGTGAGGCGAGATGGCGAACCCAGAGCACGTGGAAATAGTGCGGCAGGGAGCCGACGCCATTGCCGAGTGGCGCCGACAGAACCCTGGTGTGATGCTCGACCTCAGCGGGGCCGACCTCTCCAGGGCCGACCTGAGTGGGTTCGACCTCATGGGGGCCGACCTCACCAGGGCCGACCTGTCTCGGACCGACCTCCGTGGGGCCACCCTCCGCACGGCCGAGCTCGCCAAGGCCCACTTCGCCGAGGCCACCTTTGGCTCGACCCGCCTGCTAAACTGCGACCTAAGCCAGGTCATCGGGCTCTCCGCCATCAACCACGAATGGCCCAGCAGCATCGACGTGGATACCCTCATCGTCTCCTTCTACGGGGCCAGAGGCCAGCTCACCCCAGAGCTGGTGAGCTTCTTCGAGGGCGCCGGCGTGCCCAAGGAGCTGCTGGCAGAACTGCCGCGGATCATAGTCGCGGGCAAGTTCTACTCCTGCTTCATCGCCTATGGAGAGCCGGACCTGGATTTCGCCAAGCGGCTGCGGGGCGATCTGATGAGCAAGGGGGTCTCCTGTTGGCTTTACGCCCTCGACGCGGAGCCGGGAAGGAGGACCTGGGAGGAGATAATAAGGAAGCGGCGGCAGGCGGGCAAGATCGTGGTCATCTGCTCGGCGGCTGCCCTGATCCGGGACGGCGTCCTCAAGGAGATCGAAGGCCAGATCGACGAGGACCCGAACAAGATGGTGCCTATCTCGCGGGACGATCTGTGGAGAGAGCCTGGGTTTCGCGTCGAGCGGGCCGGTCGCGACCTCAAGCCCTTCCTGCTGGACAAGAACTACGCCGACTTCAGCGATGACTCACGCCACGACGAGTCCCTCCAGCGCCTCCTGAAGGCCCTGCGGCGGAAGGCGGATTAGGCGGGCGGGGCCACCACCCCCTTGACCTAATGTAGGCGAGGGTCTTCAGACCCTCGCGCATAATCATCGTCGGGGTCTGAAGACCCCGACCTACGACGTCTGCGGCGGAAGGCGGAGTAGGCGCCGCCCCCCGGGGGCGCAGCGAGCAGCGCCCCTACGGCCGTTCGGCGTGGCTCAAGCGGTTGACCACAAGAATTCGGGCCGCTATCATAACGCCGGACTCACTTCGATGAGCCGGTCACCGACTTCCGAATGTCCGCCAACTGGGTTGGCCTGGAAGGGAGTGGTGGATGGCACCTTCGACCCAGCTCCCCGGTAATATCTTCTTTTACGTTATCACCATCGCGCTTCTCGCCTTTTTTGCCTATTCGGCCTACACCCGCGTCCGCCTGATCTTCTTAGGTAAGCCTGACCTGCGCCTGAACCACATCGTGGAGCGCATCGTCTCCCTCGTCCCGCTGGTGTTGACCAACGCGCGGGTGGCCCGCCCTCGCTTCGCCTACTCCGGCGTCCTGCACCTGATGATCTTCTGGGGCTTCATGACCTTCCAGCTCAATACCATCAACTTCTTCCTGGAAGGCATAAGCGAGGACCTGAGCTTCATGTCCTGGGCCAGCGCGCCGTGGCTGGCCTACTTCCCGGTGATGCAAACGTTCGAGATCCTGACCGTCATCGGTGTGACCATGGCCCTGCTCCGCCGTGAGATCTACAAGCCACCCCGCATGACCCTCAACTGGGACGCCCGCATCATCCTCGCCTTCATCGGTCTGCTGATGCTGACCGACCTGTTTGCGACCGCCTTCCAGATCGCCATCGAGCCTTTCTCCCACAGTGGGCGGGCGTTCTTCTCCAACGCTGTGGCCAACGCGGTCGACGGGGCGGACGTAGGCGTCCTTAAGGCCTGGCACACCGGCTTCTGGTACGCGCACCTGCTGGACTTCCTGCTGTTCATGAACTTCCTCCCCTACTCCAAGCACATGCACATCTTCACCTCGGCGCCCAACGTCTTCTTCCGCCACGTGGAGCCGACGGGCGTCCTCCAGCCCATCCCAGACATCGAGACGCGAGAGGTGTTCGGCGTGGGCCGTATCCAGGACTTCACCTGGAAACAGTTGCTGGACGGCTACACCTGCACCGAGTGCGGCCGCTGCCAGATAGCCTGCCCGGCCAACATCACCGGCAAGGAGCTATCGCCGAAGGAGATCGCCCACCAGTTGCGCCAGCAGCTGATCGTCAACGCCCCCACTCTGTTATCGGTACCGGTGGCCAAGATCAACGTCAGCGGCGAGCCGGGCGTGCCGCTGACCGAGGCGATGGGCTTCAACCCGATCTGGGACTGCGTGACCTGCGGCGCCTGCATGTACGAATGCCCGGTGTTCATCGAGCACATCCCGGCCATCATCGATGTGCGCCGCTTCTTCGTGATGGACGAGGCGCGCATGCCGGAGACGGCCCAGGCCACCCTCATGCAGCTCGAGCAGCGCGGCCACCCCTGGCGGGGCACCCAGCTCACCCGCACCACCTGGATCGAAGAGATGGGCGACATCCCCATGTTCGACGGCTCGCAGGAGTATCTGTTCTGGGTGGGGTGCTCCGGCGCCCTGGTTGACCGCAACGTGCTCATCACCAAGGCCATCGCCCGCCTGCTGAAGCAGGCCGGCGTGAGCTACGGCGTGCTGGGGAACGAGGAGGGCTGCTCCGGCGACCCCGCTCGCCGCTTGGGCAACGAGTACCTGTTCATGCTCCAGGCCCAGCAGAACATCGAGACGTTCAAGGCCAAGGGCGTTCAGAAGATCCTGACCAACTGCCCGCACTGCTTCAACACCTTCACGAACGAATACCCCCAGTTCGAAGGCAATTTCGAGGTCATCCACCACGCCGATTTCCTTGCTCAGCTGGTCAAGGAAGGCAAGCTGAAGCCGTTGGACGGCCGGCCCGAGAAGATCACCTACCACGACTCCTGCTACTTGGGCCGCCACAACAAGATCTACGACTCGCCGCGGGAGATCCTGGGCAGCCTGCCCGGCGTCGAGCAGGTGGAGATGAAGCGCAATCGCGCCCAGGGTTTCTGCTGCGGCGCCGGCGGCGGCCACATGTGGATGGAGGAGAGCAAGGGCAAGAGGATCAACAACGAGCGGACGGAGGAGGCGGAGGCCACCGGCGCCCAAGTCGTCGCCACTGCCTGCCCCTTCTGCATGCAGATGTTCGAGGACGGCGTAGGAGCGGTGCCCGCCGCCGCCGAGCGCGAGATGAAGGTCTACGACGTGGCGGAATTGCTGGACATGGCGGTTGCCCCAACTCGGGCGGCGGCCGGCGTGGCCGGCAGCGACGCGCCGGGCGCCCAGACGGCGCCGCCGCCGTAGGGAGCATGGGGCCGACGTCCACAGTGACACCCTGCGCACCTGCAGCCGCGCCGAGAGCGAGAAGCTGATCGCCGGCCTGTCATAGGACTGGCCCCGACCCGTCGGGGCACTCCGTCGACAGGCCCGCTCGTCCTTCAGAGAAACGTGTGAGCAAGACGCTGCTCCGTCGACAGGCGGGGCGGCAGGAGGAGGTCTGCCAATGCTCAATATGATTTGCTGCGTCAAGCAGGTGCCCGACCCGGAGACGCCAGCATCCCAGTTCAAGGTGGACGAAGCCACCAAGAAGGTGCTGCCCGTGCCGGGCATCGCTCCGGTCCCCAGCCAGTTTGACGTCGTCGCGGTCGAGGCGGCCCTGCGCATTCGGGACACCCTAGGAGAAGGCAAGGTCACGGTGGTGACCCTGGGCCCAGAGGGCTCGCGGGACGTCCTCAAGCACGGCCTGGCGATGGGCGCCGACGAAGGCGTGCTCCTCACGGACAAGGCCTTCGAGGATGGGGACCACGTTGCCACCGCCACGGCCCTCGCCGCCGCCATCCAGAAGCTGGGCTCCTTCGACCTCGTCCTCTGTGGCCGCCAGGCCGTGGACTGGGACATGGGCGTGGTCGGTTCCATCCTGGCCGAGATGCTGAACGTGCCCTGCGTCACCCTCGCCAAGGGAGTGAAGGTGAGTGACGGCAAGGCGATGGTGGAGCGCATCCTGCTGGATGGCATCGAGATGGTGGAAACGCCGCTGCCGGCCCTGATCACCGTCAGTAATGAGCTGGGCGAGCCGCGCTACCCCCAGCTCCGCCAGATCATGGCGGCCGCCCGCAAAGAGGTGTCCGTCTGGTCGGCCAGCGACATCGGCCTGGACGCCTCCAAGGTGGGCTCCAGCGGCTCGCTGCTCAACGTCGAGCGGCTCTACGTCCCTGTGCGGGAGAGCCAATGCGAGTTCGTGGAAGGCGAGACGCCGGAAGAAACGGCCCAAAAGCTGGCCCAGAAGCTGCGTGAAGCCAAGTTGATCTAGGCCGGAGACAGGAGAAACGCCATGGCTAACGAAAGTGGAGTGCTAGTGTTCGGAGAGGCGGCCGAAGGCGCCGGCCTGGCCGCCATCTCGCTGGAGCTTCTGGGAGCAGCCCGCCGCCTGGGTGACCAGCTAGGCCAGCCGGTGCGGGCGGCCATCCTCGGCAAGGGGGTAGAGTCGCTTGCCCAGGAGTTGATCGCCGGCGGCGCCGACAAGGTCCTCGTGGTGGATGACGCTCTACTGGGCGAGTATCAGGGCGACGCTTACCTGCCCGCGGCGGTCAAGGTCTGTCAGGAGGCCAATCCAACCGTAGTCCTGCTTCCCCAGACCGTGATCGGGCGCGACCTGGCGCCCCGCCTGGCCCACCGCCTGGGCACGGCAGCGGTCATGGACTGTGTCGAGCTGAAGGTGAAAGACGGACGCGTGGTCATGACCCGCCCCTGCTACGGCGGCAACGCCAACGCCGACTACACCTGCAAGGCCATGCCCCAGATGGCCACCGTGCGCGGCAAGTCGCAGGAGCCCCTGGCTACCGATCCCTCCCGCAAGGGCGAAGTCGTGAAGGTGGCCGCCGGCGTCGACGCTTCCGCCGTGCGCACCAAGCTCGTCGAGCGGCGCAAGGAAGAGGCGGCCGGCGTCCGTCTGGAGGACGCCGAGGTCGTGTTGTGTGGTGGTCGCGGCATGGGCGGGGCCGACGCGTTCAAGCAACTGGAGGATCTGGCCACCGTCATGGGCGGGGCTGTGGGCGCCACCCGCGCCGCCTGTGACATGGGCTGGTACTCTGTGCCTCAGCAGATCGGCCTGACCGGCAAGATCGTCAGCCCCACCCTCTATATCGCCGTCGCCCTGTCCGGCGCTAGCCAGCACATGGCCGGCGTGTCGGGCGCCAAGACGATCGTCGCCATCAACAAGGACCCGGAGGCCAACATCTTCCGTTTCTGCCGCTACGGAGTGGTGGGCGACTGGAAGGCAGTGTGGCCCGCCTTCCAGCAGAAGGTGCGCGAACTCAAGGGGCAGTAGCGGTCTCACAGCGGA
>Ga0315288_10000730_pt1 | contig 41675 bp, 39 predicted proteins | sample YL17G11_20_MG_FD_203454 | JGI IMG/M metagenome (GOLD analysis project Ga0315288, IMG submission 203454) | Sediment microbial communities from Yellowstone Lake, YNP, Wyoming, USA - YL17G11_20 | ecosystem: Environmental > Aquatic > Freshwater > Lake > Sediment | place: USA: Wyoming | collected...
ATAAGCTAAAGCATAGGAACGAGCCGCCACTGCTTGAGCTTTTAAGGCTTCTTGCCCACCTTCATCTCCCCAAGAAGCAGGCATTTCGGCAATACCTTTTAAATAATTATCTTCAAAACTTTTACTGCCCTGATCAGTATTAATATTAAAATTAGTCTCCACTGTTTCTAAACGGACATTACCATAATAAGTTTTTATGATTGTTTGATAATCTTGGCCTGCTTTTGCCCGACCAAAAGCACCATACTGACTCATACCTTTAAAGTGAGGCGCGCCAAAAGAAAAAGCGGCAAAAGCGGGTCGAAAACCAGGATCAAAATTGGCTTGGGAATTAGGATCATCACTAAGAGGTACTTCTCCTACCGAGGTTTGAAAAGTGCCGGTTTTTTGGGCTAATAATTCTTGTTGTTTAGCAGTTAAAGCAGCAATTTGGCTGGTTAGTTGGCTTTGATATTCTCTGGCTCCTTTGACTTCTTTTCTAAAAAAGACTGCTTGCTGGTCGGTTTTTTCTTTTAAAGTGGCTAAAGTTTGTTTATCTGCTTCAGCCTTTTTTTTATCAATCTCTAACTGCAATAAGTCTTTACTTATTTGAGCAATAATCCGCTTATCTTCTTCGGCAACTGCCTGGCGATAAGATAAATCTTTGGTAATTTGGGAAGCGGTTTGGGAAGAAAAAAGCAAAATTAATCCCGAAGGCTGACGCAGTCTTTTGTAATAACTTTCGACTTTCTGAGACAAAAGTACATATTGGATTTCAAAGTCTTTTTCTCGTTTAACAATACTTTGCTGAAGTATTACTAAATTATCTTCGGCTTTTTTAATGCCTGTTTGAATGTTTTCCAGTTTTTGCTCTAAACGCAATAATTCTACTTCTAAGGGTCTGGCGGCATCAACGCTCATTTGCCGGGCTTTTTCCAGCTCGCTAATTTGTTTGCTTAAATCTTCCAGTTCATCGGCATAAATCGAAGTGATTGAGTGATTAAGTGATTGAGTGATTAGAAGAACAAAAAACAAACTAATAATAATTAACCATTTAAATCTATTCATTGTTTAAATTATAGCATTCATTCTAACTAGAGTTTGAGATTGTTAAATATTTAGAGTTTTAGGAAAAACATAACTCAAACTCTAATAGTCTAAAAATCTTTCTTTATCTTCTCTTTTTTGCTACGATGAAAGAGATGAGAAAATTGGTATTAAAAATATTTAGTTTTATTCTTCTCTTTTTACTACTCCTGGTAAAACCCTCTACAATTCAGGGACAACAAGAATGTGACAATGTAGGAATAAGTTCAACATTAAATGGTAATAATCTCCCTACTACTCTCTCGCCGGAAGATGAATCTATAAATCTTGTTGTGTCTGGACTTTCTACCGAAAAATATAAAGTTACTTTTGACAGAACGAGTTGTGCAAACTATGATACTCCTCTGGTCCAACCTACTAATGGAACTGCTCATTTTGTGATGACTAAAACTGATTATGTAGGATTGTTTACTAAAATAGGCTTGTGTGGAAGGGGTGTCGAGTTATTTCTCAAAAATGAATCTGGACATACAATATGCCAATTAGGCACTTATCTTATTCCAGAAGAAAGCACACCAATAAGCTGTTCTGTGTCGATAACCGATGCCACTGGTACTCCTACTCCTTATCCTGACAAAAATGATGATTTTAATCTTAATATTAACGCTCCTGGTATTTCCGCTAATTATATTGGTGGTCTACATAATTTTTTTGAATTACATTGTAATGTCGGTCATTTGAGCAGAGATATTTATAGAAATGGTAGAGCTAGTGATGCTGGATTTATATCTTTACCATTTTCTGCGGGAGAATTAGCAGTCAGTAAATATGATTGTACTTTAGAAGATGGATTACAAAAAAACGTCTGTTATTTTAATTTTACGGTTTTTGAAAATAATGAAGATCCCACTAAACCTCCTGAAGGCTATGCTCAACCGATTACTATTTTAAAACCTCAAGAGTGTAATATAGGTAGTTGTTTAACTATAGATACCTCTACTGGTGAATGTTTAGAATGGACGGGTGGATCTGGTATTCAAACTGTTCTCGGTTGTTTTCCCACTGAACCTAAAACCATCATTAGCTGGATTTTAAAATATGCTGTCATTATGGGTGGCGGCATTGCCTTTTTACTGATGATTTTTGCTGGTTTCCAAATTATTATGAGTAGCGGCGATCCGGAAAAATTAAAAAACGGCCAACAGTTGTTAGGAGCAGCGATTGCTGGTTTATTATTTATTATTTTTAGCGTCTTTTTATTAAGATTAATCGGCTTTACAATTTTAAGAATACCAGGATTTGGATAATTATGTTTTTACAACTTACTTTACCAGGCGGCATTAATATTGAAGACCCGCAAAAAGAATTTACTGATGTGGCATCAGTAATCAGCAAAGCCTTAATTTATGTCTTTCCCCTGGCTGGCCTGATATTATTTTTTATGCTTATTGCCGGAGGTTTTCAATTACTGATTTCTGCTGGCAACCCGGAAGCAACAAAAAAAGGCTATCAAAAAATCCTTTATGCAGTGCTTGGTTTTTTGATTATTTTTGTCGCTTATTGGCTAATCCAAATTGTAGAAATTATTTTTGGAATAAAGGTTTTTTAAAATGAACTTTCCTCAACATATTGCCTTTATCTGTGATGGTAATCGCCGGTGGGCCCTAAAAAAAGGTCTGCCGGAATTTGCTGGCCATAAGCAGGCAGTTGAAGTAACGATTGACCAGTTAGTGGATCATAGTATTAAACTCCATATTCCTTATCTTAGTTTTTGGGTCTTATCGACGGAAAACTGGCTTAGAGGTAAAGATTGGATCAACCGATATTTTAAGTTGATGCACTATTTTTTTAAAACAAAATTAAAAAAATTAATTGCCAAAGGAGTAAAAGTTAAAATCATTGGCAATTTAACTCAACTGCCTAAAAATATTCAAAAAATTTTAAAAGAGCTTGAAAAGAAATCACAAAATAATAAAAAAATCACTGTAATTATTGCCATTAATTATGGCGGCCGAGATGAAATTGTCCGAGCGATAAATAAATTGCTTGCCAAAAAAGGCCCGGCCTTAGATAAAGGCAGGGCCTTTACATTGGAAAAAGAATTTGCTAATTATTTAGATACTACTGGTATTCCTGATCCTGATCTTTTAATTCGCACTGGTGAAGCTAATGTTAGATTATCGGGTTTTATGCTTTGGCAAATAGCTTATACTGAGCTTTATTTTACTAATACCCTGTTTCCAGATTTTACTCCCCAAAAATTAGATGAAGCGATTGCCTGGCTTCAACACCAAAAACGCAACTTCGGCAAATAATCTCCGCATATTTACCGCAAAATTACCGCAATGTAATCCCGCTCAGCGGGAAAAGTTGCTGAAACGTTTAATTAACTCTTTTATCTCTAGTTTAAACCAAGGAGTATATTTATTTGGATTTTGTTTGATATTTTTTTTCAACCAATCAATATTTAGCCATTTAAAATCAGCAATTTCCTTATTGTTGGGTTTAACCACACCGTTATATTTTCCTAATAAAACATAACATAATTCAGTCTCGGAACCAATTTTTTTGTATTGAGCTTTATAATTAAATTTATATAAAAATTTTAATTTTGTCGTAAAACCAAATTCTTCGCTTAATCGTTGTTGAGCTTGTTTAAAAAGAGATTTTTCTTTAGCGGCGGGATCAGAATGACAAACGGGATGGGGATGACTGCAGCAAGTATTAGACCAAAAAAGCGGCCATAAGTTTTTATCTTTGCTTCTTTGTTGGATTAATAATTCCTGCTTGCTGTTAAAAATATAAATAGAATAGGCGCGGTGAAGAATACCATTGACCGCATGACATTCATCTTTATCTTTATAGCTTAAAACTCGATCATCTTTATTAACAACAATTAAATCAGTCATTGCTTGTCATTCTGGAAGGAGCATGGCGACTGATAGAATCCCATACAAGATTCTATCGCTCACTTTGTTCGCTCCAGAATGACATTAATATATTTTATCAATTTATCAAACATTTCTTCTTCTTTAATACTAGCGACTACTTTGCCTTTAACAAATAAAGCAGCCATCCCTTGTCCTCCGGCTACGCCGACATCTGCTTCTTTTGCTTCTCCCGGACCATTAATCACACATCCCATAACTGCTACTTTAATCGGCACTTTAATTTTCGTTAAATAATTTTCAACCTTTTGAGCTAAAGGAATCATATTATATTGGGTTCGGCTACAAGTTGGGCAAGAAATTAAAATTGGTCCAGAACCTAAGCCTAAATGTTTTAAGATTTCTTTACCCACCTTAATTTCTTCTAATGAACTTCCTGTTAACGATACTCTAATAGTATCTCCAATCCCAGCCAGTAATAAACTACCTATACCAAGGCTGGATTTAATTGTCCCCATCCATTCTGTACCGGCTTCGGTCACGCCTAAATGTAAAGGATAATCATATTGTTGGGAAAATATTCTATATGCTTTGGTCATCATTTCAATATTTGATGCTTTTAAAGAAACAACAATCTGATCAAAATTTAAATCTTCCAAAATTTTTATATGTCTGGCTGCCGATTCGACCATTGCTTCTGAAGTAGGATGACCATATTTTTCTAATAAATCTTTTTCTAAAGAACCAGCATTAACGCCTATTCTTATGGGCACTTCTCTTTCTTTAGCTAACTTAACAACTTTTTTGACTTTATCAATCCCGCCAATATTGCCGGGATTAATGCGTAATTTATCAACGCCTTGTTTAATCGCTTCAATCGCCCAAAGATAATTTATATGGATATCAGCCACAATCGGAATTTTTATTTGTTTTTTAATTTTAGAAAAATTTTTAACGCTAGCCATATCTAAAACATTCATCCGAGTAATATCAGCACCAACTTCTTCCTGCTCTCTAATTTGCTTTACTACTGCCTTAATATCATGAGCATCAACTTTTACCATCGTCTGAACCGTTATTGGAGAATCGCCGCCAATAAAAATATTGCCAACACGAATTTTTTTGGTTTGACGACGTTTAATCATATTTTTATCACTCCCATTGTCATTGCGAGGAGCCGGAGCGACGAAACAATCTTAAGAGATTGCCACGCCCTTCGGGCTCGCAATGACAGACTCAACTGGTTTAACTAAAAATGTTTTTGGATAATCTTTTTTCATTATACTCAAAGCTTTTTTGGCAATATTGATATTATTAAAAATGCCAAAAACTGCTGACCCTTTGCCGCTCATTAAACTTCCTAAAGCGCCATATTCTACCAGCTGTTTTTTTATTTTATTAATCAGAGGATATTTTTTAAAAGTCCAAAGTTCAAAATCATTATATAAATTATCAGCAATTTTTTTAAGATTTTTTTCCTTAATTGACTGAATTAATAATTCTAAATTATTTTTATTAATTTTATAATAATCTATTTCTTGATAAGCTGCCTTACTATTTATATATATATTAGGAAAACAAAGGATAAGACAACATCTTGGTAATTTAGCTAAGGAAATAAATTGGCCGGCTTTTTTTCCACCTTGAACTTCTAACTTAAGTCCGCCAACTAAATGATAAGCTACATCAGCACTAATAATTTTTGCTAATTTAATTAATTGAATTAAAGATAAATTTAAATCCCAAAGTTTATTTAAACCCTTAATGACAGTTGCCGCATCCGAACTTCCTCCTCCAAAACCAGAACCAATGGGAATTTTCTTTTCAATATTAATTTTTATTCCTTTTCTGATCCCAGCTTCTTTTTTTAATAAATCAGTTGCTTGATAAACTAGATTTTGATTATTGGTAGGAATATTTTTATCCTGACAAACAATTTCGATCTTATTATCTTTAATTTTTTCTATTTTAAGAGTATCAAATAACGAAACGTGTGTATAAATAGTTTTTAATTCGTGATAACCATTAGGAAGTTTTCTTAAAATAGAACAACCTAAATTAATTTTTGCTGGAGCTTTAATGGTAATTATCTTCGTTTTTTAATTGTCATCCTGAGCGAAGCGAAGGATCTCCTTTATAGTAGATTCTTCGGGCTTTGCCCTCAGAATGACACGGAATAAATATAATTACTAGGGCTTATTAAGCAAAACCGTCGCAAACACTTGTATCCCTTTTCCTTTACCAAATTCGGTTAAATCTTGACCGGTGGTAAAAGCGATCCCAATATTTTCCTTTTTAATTTCTAAAAGTTTTGCTAAAGATTGTTGCATTTTTTCTCTATATTGTTCCATTTTTGGCCTTTGGGCTTCAACCATTATGGCTACATTCTTTATTTTAAAACCTTTTCTTTTAACTTTTTCTAAAACTATTTTTAAAAATTCCTTACTATCAGTAATGCCTTGTCTAAACATCGGCCCTGCCCAAGTATCTAAGGAACCGCCACCAATAGCTGTTGATAGCGCATTACAAAGTGAATGAATAACCACATCACCTTCAGAGTCAGCTAAAGCATAATAATCTTTACTTACTTCTACTCCGCCAAGAATCAAATTTTTTTCTCTTTTCTCTTCTCTTTTCTCTTTTATCCGGTGGCTATCTAAACCTAATCCAATCCTATAATCCATCTTGCTCCTTCCTTAGCTTCTTATAAAGATGTCTAACAATGATTAAATCTGAAGGGTAGGTAATTTTGATATTATAGATATCTCCCGGAACTACTTTGACTTTGATACCTAAACGACTAACAAAATCACAATCATCCATACCAATAAAATTTTTATCTTTAATGGCTTTTTTATAGGCCTTAATAATAATTTCTCTTTTAAATGCATGTGGTGTTTGTCCCAACCAAGTATGGGCTCGAGGTAAACACTGCTCAACAAAATTGGATTTAACATATTTAACACAAGTATAGGCTTTGGTAGCAGTCATCACTGCCTGATGTTGCTTAACCTCAGCCACAATTTTTTTAATCAGTGAAAGAGAAACCAGAGGACGATCACCATCATGAATAAGAACATAATCTCCCTTGCTTTGCTTAACTCCATTATAAGCAGAAATATAGCGTTGTTCTCCACCGACAACTAATTTGGCAGGTAATTTTTCTTTATTAAGCCATTTTTGATAATAATTCATTTCATCTTTACGGACAGCAATAATAATCTCATCAATTTCTTTGACGCGATAAAATTGCTCAACAGTTCTTATAAATACTGGTTTGCCACACAAGGGTTTTATTAGCTTGTTGTGGCCAAAACGACAACCATTGCCCGCACAGGTTAAAATTGTTGAAATCTTCATTCTATTGCTTTTAATAAACGCGAACTCCCGCCTTCGCTAAGGCTTCGGCGGACAAGAAAGTTCGCTATTACAGAGTTCTCTTGCATATTTTTGTCCCCATTTTTCCGCTTTTATTAATTGAATTAGATTAGGATTTTTAAGTACTTTATGGTGATTCATTGTCTTAATAATAATCTTAGAAATATCAATAAATTTAATCTTTTTTTCGGCAAAGGCATTGACTGCTATTGTATCTGCACCATGCATTACTGCTGGCATCGTCCCGCCTTTATTAAGCGCTACAAAACCTAGCTTTAAACAGGGAAATTTATCATCAGGCACTTTTTCAAAACTCATTCTTTGATTAATTAAATTAACAAAAGAACTAACTTTATTAGGTTTTCTGTGAGGATAAAAAAGCCCATATTGAAGATAGCGTTTCATATCTGGACAACCTAATTCTGTAATTATTGATCCATCAACAAATTCTACTAACGAATGACAAAGGTATTCTGGGTGGACAATAATTTCTATTTGCTCCGGTTTAACTCCAAACAACCAAGCCGCCTCCACTACCTCAAAAGTTTTATTCATACCCGTAGCGCTATCGACCGCAATTTTTGTCCCCATTGTCCAATGCGGCCGATTAAAAATATGTTCAAGATTAACTTGTTCTAATTGCTTTTCTGTCATCTTAGCAATTGGTCCTTTACCCATAGTTAAAATTAGTTTTTTTATTTCTTTAAAGTTACCTGATTTTGAACATTGGAAAATGGCTGAATGTTCGCTATCTAGAGGAATAAGATCTACACCATTTTTTCTCACTGCCCTCATCACTATTTCTCCAGCAATCACCAAAACTTCTTTGGTGGCTAAAGCAATATTTTTGCCTGCCTCTATCGCCTTAAGAGTGGGCATTAAACCAGCCAAACCAACCACTGCTACAACTAACAAATCAACTTCCGGATGAGTGGCAACTTTTATAAGTTTCTCTTCGCCTTCTATCTCGCTAATAGCCGTTATTTTCGGTTTAAATTCTTTAACTTGCTGACTGAATAATTTCGATTGATGTTTGCAAGCTAAACCAATAACTTTAAATTCTTGCGGATAACTTCTGATTACCGCTAAAGTTTGGGTACCAATTTTACCGGTTGAGCCTAAAATAGCAATTTTTTTCATTTACTAAATTGTCATCCTGAACGCAGTGAAGGATCTAGCGAACGAAGTGAGCGTAAAATAAACACAGATTTACGCTTCGCTAGATTTCTCGCCTACGCTCGAAATGACTAATTAATCTAAAATGTTTTTATCCTTTCAATTACCTCATTTAATATCTCTTCTGGTGTACTGGCTCCAGAACTAACCGCCACTTTTGTTGCAGCTTTAAACCAAGCAGGATTAAGTTCCTTAGCTGTATCAACGATATAAGCTTTAGCCCCTACTTCTTCAGCTACCTCTCTTAATCTTTTAGAGTTAGAACTAGTAGGTGAACCAACTATTACTACTAATCCAACTTCTTTGGCTAATTTAATGACTGCTTCTTGTCTTTGGGTTGTCGCTGGACAAATATGGGGTTTTATCGTCAAAGTCGGATATTTCTGGGTTAACTTTTCTAAAGCGTCTTTTGTTTCCAGGGTAGATAAAGTTGTTTGGGTTAGAACAATTGTATTTTTAGGATCAGTTATTGCTTGTTTGTCTAAATCTGCCAATGTAGTCAAATTAACTTTATCTGGCGCTTCGGCAACCACTCCTAAAGCTTCATCGTGTTGATAATCAGAAGCAATGTAAACTATTTGTTTACCTTCTTGGGCTAATTTTTTCACTTCCTTATGTACTTGGGCTACTAAAGGACAAGTAGCATCAATAATATATAACCCTCTTTTTTCTGCTTCCTTATAAGTTTCTGGCGGTGCACCATGAGCTCTAATCACCACGGTAGCACCAGTAGGAATTTCTTCTAAACGATGGACAGTTTTTACCCCATAATTTTGCTCTAAACTATCCACTACATGTTGATTATGAACAATTTCTCCTAAAAGATAGGTTTTCCCAGGATATTGTTTAGCCGTTTGCTGGGCAATCATAATTGCTCTAGTCACACCAAAATTTTCATTACCACAAAAACCATGAGGTTCGGCTACAATTATTTTTATTGACATTACTGCTACCTTCTTTCTTAATAAACGCTTATTTGCCATTAATTTTTTTAATCCTAAAAATTTTTATTAACCAATAAATAAGATAGATTAAAGATAAAAGTGAAAATAGTAAAGATAAAAAAAATAATATATTAGCCAATATCCCCCACTGGGCCGGTGCACTAATTAAACGACGACTAAAAATAATAAAAAATAAACTCGTGATAAAAATAATTAGAGGTAAACTTAAAATTAATATTTCTTGCGAGTAATCTTTTTCCCGAAAAAGACTTCTTAGGGTTTTAAAAGGATGTTTATAAAGACCAAATAAATTACGACTAAAAAGGTAGCTCTCTTTGATCGAAAGTAGTAAGGAATATTTGCCAATCTTTTTGGCTAATGGTTTTGTCTTGAACAAAGATTTTTTGGAAAGCCAATCGCGCTCGAAACAATCGAGACTCTACAGCTTTAACCGTAATATTTAATTTATCCGCAATCTGGGCCATTGATAGGCCGTCTATATATTTTAGTCGTAAAATTTTCCGATATCCTTCGCTTAGATTTTTTAAGGTTAACCAAACCTTAATTTTTAATTCTTTTTCTTGTATGGCTAAATCCGGACCTAAAGCTTTATCAATAATTTTTTCCAAAATTGGAAAGTGAGAAAAAAGGATCGTTTTTATTTTCTTTCTTCTATAGAAATCAGCCACTTCGTGTTTGGCAATTGCTTTTAACCAAGTCATTAGCAAAGATTTATGTTGAAAAATAGGTAAGGAATCGAAGGCAGAAATAAAAGTATCTTGCAAAATCTCTTCGGCGTCTTTTTTATCAGCCACTTTTTGACCGATAAAATGCAATAAACCTTTTTTATAATAAGAATATAAACAATCAATGGCTTTTTTTTCTCCTGATAGAATTTTTCTCACCAATTCTTTTTCATTCATAACAATGGTATTATACTATATAGTATGGCAGTTAATATTGGTGAGGCGTTTAAAATTGGCAATAAAGGCATTGGTGAACCCGGTAGTGGCTATGGTTCAATAGGTGAATTTATTTCCGCGGTTTTACCTAATATTTATATTGCGGCTGGATTAATTCTTTTCATTTTATTGGTTGGTGTTGGTTTTGTTATAATGACTTCAACGGATAATCCTGAACAACAAGCCAAGGGAACCAAAGCGGCCACCGCGATTGTAATTGGTTTTATAATAATTTTTTGTTCTTATTGGCTAATTCAGATTATTGAATATATTACGGGAATTAAAATTTTTAATTCAGGAGTATAAATAACGGATGTTTAATCAAATTTTTGGCCAAATTAGCCCACCACCGGCTTTAAGCCAGGGATATGGTGGTTTAACTGGCGCTGGCGGCGGTTTGGTTGGTTTTTTTAATAATGTCTTAAAGTTGGTTATTTTAGTCGCTGGTTTATTTGCCTTGATTAATTTTATTTTTGCTGGCTATGCCATTATGACAGCTGGTGCTGAACCGGAAAAATTATCTAAGGCCTCCAATAAAATTTGGTATGCCATTTTAGGTTTAGTCATTATTGTAACCTCTTTTACAATTGCTAGTCTTGTTGGTTGGATTGTTTTTCATGACAGTAATGCGATTTTACAATTAAAAATTTTTGGACCGGGAACATGAGAAAAAGATCTAAGATTTATTATCTAAGATTTATTATCTATTTTATTACTGGTTTACCGGTTTACTGGTTTACCGGTTTACTAAATCCTGTCTTGGCTAAAGAAATTCCTTTAGGGCCTTTGACGCCGATTCCCGGCGCTTATGAACCAAAAGGAGAAGGCGGTTCAGAAACCTTAACAACAATTTTTTCTAATTTTTTTGGCATCTTAACTTTGGTTGCCGGAATAATGTTTTTTATTTACTTTCTTTTGGCTGCTTTAGCTTGGATTACTTCTTCGGGAAAACCAGATAAAGTTCAGCAAGCACAAGATAAAATGACTCATGCCGCCATTGGTTTTATTGCCATTGTCGCTACTTATACCATTGCTTATCTTGTTGGTAAAATTTTGGGCGTGAACATATTAAATCCCGCTTCTTATATTGAAAATTTTTGGGGTGGAAGATGAATAATAATCTTTTAGCAGCTGCCATTAGCAATCCTGTTCTTCAACAAGGAGAAGGCACTTATGAAGGTGTAGAAGCTAATCCTTTAGGTCCTTTATTGGCTAGACTCTGGTGGACAATTGTTATTGTTGGCGGTTTGGCTTTATTGATTTTTCTTATTTGGGGAGGCATTGATTGGATGACAAGCGAAGGCGACCAAGAAAAACTTAAAAGTGCCAGCAATAAAATTACTCACGCTCTTTTTGGCATGGGGCTTTTGGCCGCTTCTTTTGCTATTATTAAAATACTGCATACTGTTTTTGGGATTGATATTTTAAATTTAATATGGCCGTCAGCTCAACCATGAACCCAACTAATATAGAAACGCCAGCCAGTCAATATTTTAAAATTCAAGATATTGGTGTTTTTATTGCTAATCTTGTTAATGTTGCCTTAGTGATTGCCAGTCTTATTTGTTTAGTTTTTTTAATTTGGGGAGGCATTGATTGGATAACAAGCCAAGGCGATAAAGCTAAATATGAAGAAGCGAGAAATAAAATTACTTATGCATTGATTGGTTTAGGGATCACTGCTGCTGTTTGGCTGGTTTGGCAACTAGCACTTTATTTCTTAGGTATTGGCGAAGTAAGCGGTGGAAGAGTAATTTTGCCTTTTTAATTGACTTTTACTAAAAGAAAAGCTATAAAATTATATTAGAGTTTTTATTACAATTTAACAACAACTATAAAATCTTAATCAAAGGAGGTGAAATGAGCATTATTAAAAATGTCTTCGCCCAGGTGCAAGACATTACTATTGAACAACCAAGTGAAGTAAAAATTACCCAACTTGGGCCATTAATCAAATCCGGTATTTCAATTGCTTTAATTGTGGCTGCTATTTTAACGTTTGCGTTTTTAGTTTGGGGAGGAATTCAATGGATTGCCTCTGGTGGAGATAAGGCTAAATATGAAGAAGCCCGCAGTAGAATTACGGCAGCTTTGATTGGTCTGGCCATTACTGTTTTAGCCTGGCTTTTGATCAAAATCGTTGCCTACTTCTTTGGTTTACCCGATCCTTTTGGCGGCACCTTCATAATTCCTAAAGCCTATGAATAATTTGCTTGCCCAAGCAATGAAAAATTGGGAAGATATCCCGGGAGCAATTATTGAAGAACCTCTTTCTGCTGGAGGGACAGAAAAATTACCGACTTTTAAAGCTTTAGAGGCAATTTTTTCTAATATCCTGACAATTGCCACGATGGTGGCAGGGTTGGCGGTTTTTATTATACTGATTATTGGCGGCTTAAATTTTCTAACTTCTGGCGGCGATCCGGAGAAAGTAAAAAAAGCAACGGCCATGATTACTTCGGCGATTGCTGGTTTGGTAATTCTTATTGCTGCTTGGTTTATCATTCGCCTTATTGAACAGTTTACTGGAGTTACTATTACCCAATTTGAAATTCCTGGGTTATGAAAAAAATCCTGTCCATTTTAATTGCTATATTGTTATATGGCTATATTGCCATATTGAATCCTTCTTGGGTTCAAGCCCAACAATCAGGCATATTAGATGAAGAGTTTATTAATAACTTTACTGCTATTGCTGCGGAAACCGCAAAAAAATATGGTAATAAAATCGCCGCTTATGAAATCTGGAATGAAGGAGATCTGGCTAATAATCCTTCGTCTATTTATTTAAATCCTCAAGATTACAGCCAACTCTTAAAAGCAACTTATGAGGCTATAAAAGCCAACAGCTCCAGCCAAGTAATTGTGGGCGGTTTAGCCAGCGGTAATGTTGGTTATTTAACTGATATGGGCACAATTAATGCTGACGGCATCGGCATTCACCCTTATATTTTAGATATCAATACTTTACAAGCAAAAGTGTCAGAATACCAAAGTGTTTCTCAAGGAAAACCTCTTTGGGTAACCGAATTTGGCTGGGAAACACCTAATCAACAAGATCAAGCTAATTATTTAGTTAATGCTTTTAACGTTTTCCGAACAAAAGGGGTTGCTGTTTCTGTTTGGTATTGCTGGTCTGATTCAATGAATCCTGGCTTTGGCCTGATTGATCAAAGCGGTAACCATAAACTATCTTATGAAAATTTCCCTCAGGGAGGAGGAGTTAATATTGATCCTCAACACGAAGATAATCCGACTGCTAACAACCTTAATAACTTAGGAGCCAAATGGGTAAGATTGGTTTATAAACCTTTAACTACTCTTGATTTTGATAGTCTCATTGAAAATTATAATAATGCCGGGATTAAAATTATTTTAATCCTTAACCAAGAAACGCTTTCTCCTAATTTAGGCCCGTTACCAGGTGCTAGTCCAATCACTCTTAATAAAATGGGCGGAGTTAGGTCTAATTGGACAGAAACATCAATTACAAAAACAGAAAAACCAGTTCCTGGTTCTCCTAATTCTAATGTAAGCGGCGCAGTTTTAGGCCTGTTTTCTCAACTAGTAAACGGCAAAGTTATTTTTAATGAACAAGAACCGCCCAGATTTCCGGGAATTACGGTTTTAAAAAATAATTTTTTAAATGCCTTTAATTCTCTTCTGCCGGAAAAAAAAGCTAAAACTGCTTCTTTGCCAGGGACTACGGAATTAAAAACTGTCACCTCGGTTTTCCCCATAAACCCTGATGCTAATGGCGGTTGGACAGTGGATAATACTTACCAACCTGTATGTTATAATGGCGAGCCTCGGCCAGATGAAGATGTGGCTAAAGAACAGACTACCGTTCCCAGTTCGTGGGGCCAATTTGTCGGTTCAGCTGTGGCCGTCGCCGGCCTAGGCATGCCCGCCGCTAAGCTAACCGATTTATCTTTATATAAATATTTCCGCTATCAATTTCCTAAAATTGATTGGCAATGTCTTTGGTATAGTTTTGGACCAGGAACCTTGGCCGCTCCTAAAGCCACAGAAAACACTAATAATAAAAAACCAGAGTTTAAGGTTACTTTAACGGCCATCATCGAAGAAATTTTAGATACAGTGAAACAGGTTTTAAATATTAAAGAAACTAAAAAAGTGGAAGTCAGGGTTAATACCCAATTAGCTGGTGTGGGTAACGCTAGAGATAAAACTAAAGAAGTTAATCGGGCATATACGACAGAAAAAAATTTTAAAGAACTTAATCAAGTAACTGAAGCCAAAGCTTTGGCCGGCGATTTAAGAGCTGGTGTCATCATGAGTCCTCTTCAAGAAGGCAGTCATCAACTTGATTATTATGACTTTTTACCCATACGCAATAATGCCTGCTTTCCTGTCTGTGGCGCTTATACCCAACAGCGAGTTTCTGATGGCAGTCAAAAATGGGTCGGTCAAAATAAATTCTGTCCTTCTTGTGATCCTGAAGATTATAAGGCGCCTTTTATTCCTATTCCTAAACCGCCTAATGTGCCTCCCAATTGTCATTGGAATAAGGCTTATGGCTGTGATTATTGGAATTGCCATTATAAGTCTAATAGTCAAAGTGCTGAACGTACAGATATTGATGCTGGCAACTCTTGCTGGGGATGTGGTGAGAATGAAGTTCCTTTTTGTGAAGACACTGGAGGAGACGACGTTAAATGCGGTTCTCCTTTAGGATTGAATATTCCTAAAGATGTTCGAGCTGGTGAAGGCGGACCATGTGCGGCTGATACTCCTGGCTATAATAAAGTCTGTCTGGCCAGTGGTGGTGGTGAATGCGAAACTTTAATCTTTACCTCAAGTGTAGCCTTTTATCAAGCTCATCGAGATTTAGCCATTGCTCGAGGGTTAAACGAGTATATCGACCAAATTGCTGCTATTTATGCTGATGGACCGCCTTATGGTCCTTGTTTTTATGCTAATCCTGGGGTTTGTGCCAGAAAGGGTTATTGGAATGATTGGAATAATTGCGGCGTAATGTGTGCTCAACTTTGCTGTGGAACTTAAAGTAAGTCATATTAAAATTTGACTTTTAAGATAAAAATCAATTAAGATAAATTAATGCCTAAATTAAAAAAAATATTTATTATAATTGCTTTTCTTTTTTCTTTTTTCTTCATAAATCTTAAATCACACCTCGTTAATCCTGTTTACGCTGATCAAATGCAAACTCAGGAAGAATTTGAAAAAACAGTGAGTAATAGCAATTTCACTAAAGAAGATGCTGATAAAGCAACTTTAGAAGATAGTGTTCATACTCTTAATATTGCTGTTTTAGGACCAAAAACGCAGGCTTTAGGAAAAGATGGCGGTGCTATTGGTAAAGTAGGAAGTGTGATTGCTTATATGGTTGGCCATCCTCCAGCAAGCACAAGTGAATATTTGGCTGATTTGGGTTCTAGCTTAGGACTACCTGTAAAATCTGTTTATGCCCAAGGTGTAGGTTGGCAAGCTTTAAGGCCGATTTTACCCATTTGGAAGGCGTTTAGAAACATTAGCTATATTGCTTTTGTAATTATTTTTGTGGCCATTGGTTTTATGATTATGTTTCGGGCAAAAATTAACCCGCAGACAGTGGTTTCTATCCAAGCGGCTTTGCCAAAAATCATTGTTACTTTGTTATTAGTAACCTTTTCTTATGCTATTGCCGGATTAATGATTGATCTTATTTATATTGTCATTTATCTTATGGTTGCCATTTTACAATTAGGAGGATTAATTACTAATAACGGCGGTCAAAATGTAATTGACATTCTACTTAATAAAAACCCTTTTACTATTGTTTTTATGAAAAATGGCTCTGATATTTTTGTTCAAGCGCCGGGAGAAGCATTGCAAAAACTGATTGAAGGAATGTTTGGTAATTGGTTTGAAGAAACTGCCTTGGGTGATATTTTTGGCGGTTTGGCAAAATTAGTTTTGGGAATAGCAATTTTATTTTCTCTTTTCAAACTCTTTTTTAGCTTGTTGCTTTGTTATTTAAGCATTGTTTTAAGTATTATTTTTGCTCCTTTTAATCTGCTTTTTAATGCTTTACCTAGCAGTGCTGCTTTTACCAGCTGGATTAAAAATCTGTTTGCCAATGTGATTGTTTTTCCGGCTGTGGCTGGTTTATTTCTAATCGGCGCTGTTTTGATCGGCCCGCGCAATAATGCTCCCTGCGGCGACAAAAATAATATGTGGTGTGTTGCTTCAGGTGTTGGTTTTTATCCTCAAGCACGAGATAACCCGGTCTGGGTACCCCCATTCTTAAGTCTTGGCGATGAAGGTGGTGGTGGTGATGTCAATACTTTCCAAGCCTTAATTGCTTTAGGACTGATTATGATGGCGCCTTCAGTAGTGACGATGATTAAAAAAGCCCTCAAAGTTGAAGGCAGTGGTTTTGGCGGCGCCATTGTCGGCGGCATTATGGCTGGACCAAAATTTATAGGGGCAGTGCCGCAAGTTGGTTGGAACCTGGCAACTCAGTTGGGTTATGCGGGAATTGGGCCATTTAGCCACCGTGTCCATGAACCGCCTGCTAGCCCAACTGGTGGTGCTAGTGCAACCAAACCATCAGGTTAATTATCCTTGCTCTTTTACCTGCTCTTCTAATTGTGCAAATAATTCTTTAAAGAAAGTATAACCAATTAAACCTATTCCCAAAGGACCGGCTCTGACTAAAAATTCCCCTGCTACCCAGCCAAAAGTACATTTTAATTTTCCTCTTAGCTTTTTTTCTTGGTCTTTAGTAATATGCCCTGCCAAACGAGCTTTGGCTAAATAATTACGTAAATCGATTCCCCGCCAAGAATTAGCAGCTATTCCATACACTTCTTTGGCATAAGAAGTTGGCTTAAATCCCAAACCCCCAAAATAATCGCTTAAGGCGTCGGGCACGCCGTCTAAGGGAATGGGCAAAAATCGTTTCCAAAAATTACCGGCATTAAATCTGCCAATGCCTTCATAGAGTTTAGTCATCCTTTCCGTAGCTCCGGTTTTACTATAGTCTCGCATTGCTTTCCAAAGCTCATCCATTTCTCGAATTAAATCATCAGTTTTTCTTAATTTACCAAAATCTGCCTGTAAACCAAGAAGTGCTTTGAAGGAATTATTGCTGGCATTAAAATCACGCGCCCGACGGGCAAAGGCTTTTTGACCCATTTTACTAAATTCAAACTCGCCCCAAGGAGTATCATCAAAAGCCGGCGCAAAGGGAATATCTTTAGCCGCTAAATAATCAATTAAGGTATCGCCTGGCTTTTGGTTATGCCATTTGCGCTCCCAATCAATCTTGCCAGTTAAAACTTCACAGATTGCATTATAATAGGCTTCGGCTAATTTTCTTTCACTCTCATCTGGAATTTTACTAAAATCAATTTCCTTGTTTCTGCCTACTAATTGAGTTAAAAGAATCAGATTATTCTCTATTTTAATTTTTCTTTCATCTACTTTTTTTACTCCTTTTTCATCTACTTCATCTTTGCTTAAACCAACTTTTTTTCTCACTCTTTCGCTTACCTCCGGATCAAAAATTTCGCCATCCTGTAATTCTGCTTCTCTTAAAATGCCTAAAGGATTTCTTTTTAATTCCTCTAAAAAAATATCTCTTTTCTTTTTAATATCCTTACCTGCATAAGCTAATCTAAAAGATAAACCCATCCATTCTTTATCAGCACCCTCACTGATTAATTCACCACGCCAACCGCTTCGGCTAAAAGGACCGCCAATATTAAAAAAATTAACCATATCAATTAATCTTAACGACGCCGGATCAACACCAGCTTTCTTTCCTAAAAGTTTATTAATCTGCTCCCGGCTGTTGCCGGCAATTCTTTCACCCGTAATAAGATAAAGCAGAAAATGAGCACCAGGATCATCATATCCCTCAAATTTTTCAACCAGATTTTCAAGAGGATCAAGCGGCCGGACAAAATCTTCATAAGGAGGAGAAACCAGGGCGTTGGTATTTCTCGGTTCTTTTAGACGACCGCGAGCCACTAATTCCGGCATTCTTAAAGTGACAAACTCATAGCCTTTGCCAGCTGCCAAGGCCCGTTGAATCCGCTGTTCCGACCATTCTTTTTCAAAGACTTCATCATCATAACCATGTTTAGCTTTAATAATTTCTTTAAATCGCTCTCTCACCCATTTATCTATTTGACTGCCTCCTCCGCTTTTCTCTTGAAAAACATAATCAACCGGTATCCAATTTTCATTATGGGCTCTTTCTGTTGTCATACCAACTTCATATAAATGGGCTGCCAAAACAGCTTCTTCTTCTGGATTAGCAAATAATTGATCAAAAAGTTCAGGCGTAAAACCCTCCATCATATCTTTAAAAACTTCAGGGTTAGCTCTGCCTTGTTCAATACCGCAAACCGCATCATGATACATTTGTTTTGCTTTTACTTTTATCATAAATTTATTTCTTGCTTCTTGCCCCCATGTTCCTTTAAGTTCGCCTAAAATTTTTTTAAATTCTGATAATTTATTTATCATATCTAAACCCATGCCGCTAAATGCCTGGCTAAAAAATTCATTGGGCCACATATCAATCAGTTGGTAAATCTCTTCAAAAACCTTGTCCCTGGCTTTATCACCTTCAGGTCCTTCTTTGTTTAATAAGCTTCTGGCTGTATCAGTGCCTTCAGGAAAATAGTCATAACGTTGATTGAGATTTCTTCCTTGTTTAGCGGCATCCTCATACAACTCTTTTACCATCTGTTCTGCCTCTTCCCTGGTCTTACCATCTTTCATTAATCGATTTATTAATTCTTCATCATAGTCTCTTCTAGCATCAGCTAACACTCCTTCAAGTTCAGTCTCAGCAATATCTTGATACCTTTGATCCAAATCTTTGGAGGGTTGTAAACAGTGCTGAGCGGCTCTTTTGGCTTCTGCCAACGCTTCGCTTACTTCTTTAACCTTTTGGGGTAATTCTTGGGAAGTAGCGGCTTTTAATTCGTCAGTTTTTCTTTTTAGATCTTCTCTTAACTTTTTTCTAAGAGTTTCTGTTTGTTTACCATAAGGTGTTTGAAAAAATTGCTTTTTACGCTCGTCTCTCTCTTTCTCACACTGGTTTAACTGATCTTCTGATTCTGCTTCTTCTTCTTTAGCTAGTTTTTCTTGTAATTCCTTTATCTTTTCAATTAACTCCTTAAACGGTCCAACTAAAATCTCGGCTAAAGTTTTTTTCTTTTTTTTATCTTCTTTTTTTTCTTGATTTGGTTCGTTTTCTGAAGCCATAATATTTTTAAAAATTTACTGCTATTTTCATTCTATCACACTTAAAATATCTTTTTTTATTTGCTTAATTAATGCTTCTTTATTGTTAAATTTTTTAATTGGCCGTAAATATTTTAATGGTTTAAATTGAATTTGAGATCCTTCGCTTCGCTCAGGATGACAACTTGCCAGCTTAGAATCACAAGAACTAGATAGAATGTGAATTTCTAAAGAAGGCTCTTGCTCTTTAAAAGTTGGCTGAGGACCATAATGAAGCAAACCAGAATAAATTTGGTTATCAATTTTTACCTGACAGGAATAAACACCAAACTTCCATTTTTTGTCAGGGGATCCTTCTCCCTCGACAAGGCTCGGGATCAGGATGACGCCAGGCGTCAGATTTATGGTGGGAAAACCAAGGGTTTTTCCTCGTCCCCTACCCTTAATAATTACTCCTTCATACCAATTATCTGCTAAAATAGATTTAATGCTCTTTTTGCTCATTTTCTTGGTTTTATTCATTATACTATTTTTTCTTTCCCGCTCTTTAATGAAAAATTTTTATTTATTGTTTTATAAATTAACTAAAAACCAAAATACTGCTATTCAGATTTTAACCTGGCTTTTGCTTCCCGGTACCGTGATTCACGAAGTCTCACATATGATCATTGCCGAGCTTTTGGGCGTGAGAACCGGTAAATTTAGTTTTATTCCCGAAATAATCGAAGAAGGCAGTGTTAAAGCCGGTAGTTTAACGATGCAAAAAACCGGGCCAGTAAGACAAACAATTATTGGCCTAGCGCCAACCATTTTAGGAATTGGGCTAATTGGGTTAATTGGACATTATTTATATTCACTTCCGAGGTGGCCGCCCCAGTCAAACGGGGCTGGGACGTTTGACGTCCCGAATGGACTCCTCGGAGGTGTAGTTATTTTTACTCTGCTTTACTTCCTCTTTGTTCTTTCTAATACCATGTTTTCTTCCCCAAAAGATCTGGAGCAAATTCTTTTTCCTTTAGTATTAATTGCCATCATTGGCGGTGCTTTTTGGCTGGGTGGCCTGTCCGCCGAAACTTTAGTGAAGGCGGAACTTAAAATTACCCTATCTATCAAACTTTTTAATGCTTTGACGGAAATTTTTAAACCGATCAATTGGGGGTTGGGAATTACTATAATAGTTAATTTAATCCTATTAGGTTTAACCAAATTCTTAAATTCTGTTATTATTAAAGCAAAATGAACCCTGCTCCTTTTGAGTTAAATCACCAAAATGCTCTTCAGGCAATTAATCAATTAAAAGATCCTAATAAAGATCCTATTATTCTCCCTCCTTTTTTTCAGTTGCCAAGAGAAGAATGTAAACAAATCTTAAGCGTTTATTTTCAAGATAACTCAGAAATCAGTAATTTTTTAGAATTACCTCTTCCTTTACCCGCACCAAATCAATTAGATAATCTTAATGTTTTAAATCAATGGGAACTGGCGCTTAATAATTTCCTTACAACAAAAAAAGAACAAGAAGATTTAGCCAAAGCGACTGTGCCAACCCAAGAGCAACTTTTACGCTGGCAAGTTGAATTAAAAGAGTGGGAAAAAACTTATAAGCAGGCAGAAACAAAAGGAATTGCTCTGCCAAACCAGTTGGATCTTAAGGCTCAAATTGAACGCTTACAAAAAGCTCACGGTCAAATAGAACAACTAACTGTAGCTAAGCTTGATAATTATTGGTCTTTAGAAGAAAGACAAGAAATTGGCGCCAAAGTCAGCCAAACTCTTGGTCGAGAGTTAATTTGTCAAAAAGAACCAGTAACTGAAACAACAATTGCTCTGTCAATTAACCAATTATGCCGTGACGATCCTCAATTAGCAGCTGCTTTACCAAAAACCAAAAGAGATACCCTAACCCATCAACTGGCAATTATCTCTACTCCCGAAAACATTCAGCAATTAGCTCAGACACAAAAAGACGTTATCCAAACGGAAATCCTATTAGCTCCTTCACGTCATCAATTAGTAAATCAAGTCCAACAATTTGGTTTTTCCCAGAAAGAAGCAGCTAGAATTGTTTCCCGCATGGAAGCATTTTGGCCAACTAGTCCCCGGCCAACCGATTTAGAAATTAACCAAGCAATTAAACGCAGTCTCAGTTTGCAAAATTCTTTAACAATTACTAGGAATGGTTTAACCGAAACAGACGTTATAGATAATCTTGTACCTAGTTTAAATGGCTATTACCTAGCTGTTCCTTTGGCCCAACCAGAAGGACACAATTTTCCTGTTTCTAAGCAAGCACAGCGATGGGCGCAAAAACTTAATACTGAACCGGTAGTTATAGAAAATCTTTTAAGAGGAATATCCAGCAATAAAATTAGTAAAGAAATTGCCTTATGGACAGCCTTAAAAGATACAACAAAGGTTCAAAGACTCCAAGAGTTGCTTAATAAAATAAAAGGTGTTGATATTAGTAAATTACCTTTTTTCCTAAGACAACAAATAAGCTTAGCCGAATTAAAATTAAAATGGTTGGAGGGGTTTGAAAAAGTTAACCCCTTTGGGATGGCTTTTTACCGCCACCATACACCCCTTGCCTACGACCGCTTTATTAAACTAAAAAAACAGTATAATTATATTACTAAAGATAGTGCTCTGGGCATCGTTTTTTCTCCTTTTTATAAGATTAGACAATGGGATTACCGTTTTCATCAATGGCGCTGGAACAGTTGGGGGAAATTAGTCAACAGACTGACAAAAAAAGAGGGGTTGCAAAAATTTCTTTATTCTCTGCCTGCGCCTTCTCATTGGCTTAGACCAGGATATTGGCTTAGAAAAGGTACTGGCAAGCTAACTATGTGGGTAGGCCAAAAATTAGGTCAGAAGTTAGCCGGTGTTCTTTTACGTAAGGCTGGGGGAATTATTATCAAAGAAGGATTTAAGGCTTTATTTAAAGAAGGTTTAGGCGCTTTATTAAAAACCCTGCTTGGTTCAGCGGCTGGACCTGTAGGAACAATAATTGGTGTTTTATTGAGTGCTGTTAGTATTATAAAATTTATTTTTTCTCCTCAAGGTCAAGAATTAATTAAAAAAGTGCTGGGTTTTGTGGCAAAAGTGGCTACTGGAGCGCTTATTTTTATTATTGGTTTAATCTCCCAACTGCCGCTTACTTTTTTATTTCTTGGCATTGGTGCTTTTTTTGGTCCAGGCGGAGCTATTTTCGGCGCCGGCATTGGTTTTGCTCTTGATAATGCCATTCATGCTATCGGCGGCTGGGCTGGTTTGGGTCAAGGAGCCAGCGCTGCTGCCAGCGGCTTAGCCGGCGGTGCAGTTAGCGCTGCCAGTATTTCACCTGCTTTAACCACTCTTACTGCTGTTGGTGTTGGCGGCGCTATTACTGCCGTCGCTGCCGGTTCTTATATTTCCCATGCCAGTCGATCAGCTGCTTTTGTAGCTCCTTACGATAAGGCTTTTGAAGAAGGCAATGAATCTTCCTATATTAAAGTAACCAAAACTGTTGATAAAAGCCATTTAGAAAATAATAATCTTCCTACAGAACTTACTTATATAATCACTGTTTCTGCCGTTGATCAAACAATTTCTAACATTATTATATCTAACGATACAACTGTAACTACAACCGATAATGTTTTTTATATCAATAAAGACAAAAATAATCAGCCAATCGATACTTTTTCTGCTCCATCTCAACTAACTCCTCAAGGCCCTGCTTTTACTCAAGTCTATACTATTATAGTTGATAATAATTTTACTGATTCTAGAATTAACGACACGGTCAATGTAAGTGCAGACATCACAGCTTTAAACCTCAGTGGAGAAACTAGCCGGGCAAGCGCCGAAACAACTGTTGGCACTACTCCTAGCGGACCAAGCTTTACTTGCTCTGGGTCTGGCAATGAAATATTGGTTCAAGCAGGTTCTTATCCGGTAGAAAAAATTCTTTTAACTAACGGTCGTCCCGGCGGCTGTATTACGCCAACAATGATTGTCATTCATTGGAGCGGCGGCTGGTCTAATAACGACGCCACCCGACGAACCCTGGAGTCAAGAAATCGCTCTTGTCAAATTGGCACTGATCAAGATGGGTCGGTTCAACAATGGCAGCAGTTATGGGAAAAAAAGGCTGAATTGGCTTGGTGTACTGGCGGCGATAACAATCTTTATACAGTTAACAACGAAATGGTTGGTGCCTGGTTTGATACTACTCCTCCATTAGAAGCAGAAATTGATAGCGCAGTAAAATCTACTTGCTGGTATATGAATCAATATCATATTCCCGTGGAACAAATCTGGGGACATTATCAACTATGGGAGGGTAAATCCGATCCAGGAGAAAAATTTCTCAATGAAGTTTTTATTCCTCGAGTCAGACAAACTTGTGGCAGTTAAATTAAATAAATACTGGTTAATTTTATTTTTAGGCCTTACGCTTATTTTGGTAATCGTGGTTAAGTTTTTTAATAAACCATATTCTAAACAAACACCTCAATCTTCTTTGTTAAATAAAATTATTAATTATGTCCCCAAAACAACTCTTAGTTTAACCACTACACAAGAAGGAATCAAAGTACTTTTTGATCAACAGCTAGAAAATATTAAACAGCCATTTGTTATTCCTAATACTATCCAACTGCCTGTTGGCAACTATACACTTCAGGCATTTAAAGATGGTTTTGAAACAAAAACAATGAATATTAAATTAGAAAACGGCAAGCAACAAAATGTGGCTATTGAATTAAGTCCTCTTTCAACAATAATTAATCCTCGCTTTTATCGCCTAATTACGGAAAAGGACATTGCTGCAATTGGTTGGAACCAAAAACAACTTTTATATCAAACTCAGAATAAAATAAGAGAGGCAGAAAAAAATTCTAACCTAATTAATCTTCCTCAAAATAGCCAACTACAATTTACTGGAAGCGATGCTATTTTAGTTAATACTCAAAATAATCTTTCCCTTATTACTAATCTTCTAAAAATTAAACCTCTTGGTCTTAATTCTTCTCTAGCAAGACTGTCTCCTTCAAAAACAAAAATTGCGCTGTTAAAAAATCCTCTAGAAATTGAAATTATTAATCTCGACAATAAACAACCTTTAACTACAATTTCTTTCAAAGAAGGAGAAATTAATAATTTTAATTGGTCTCCTAAAGAAGACGCTTTAGTAATTACTAGTTTTTTTAAACCAAATTACGCTGTTTTCTTGGCAAAATTAGAAAATAACCCGCCATCAAAAATATTAACAACAACTAATCCTATTACTGACATTGCTTTTTCTCCAGAGGGGAAATATTTAACTATTACCAACCAACGGCAAGTAATAATTTATGACATTGAAAAAAATTCTAATCTTATTATTAAACAAGAAGATGGCTTAATAGCAAATTTAGCTATTTGGAAAAAAGAAAGTGAATTAATTTTGATTGAAAAAGTAAACCAAAATAATAAAGTTTTTGACAAAATAACAAAAGTTAATCCTTTGACTGGAGAGAAAAAATTTTTGGCCATTAGCGCACCGCTGATTAATCGAATCAGTTGGGAAACTAAGCCTGTTTTATCTCCAAACACCAATGCTTTAGCCTTAAAAGAAAATAATGGTTCCCTTTGGTTACTCATCTTCGAAGGAACAATTACTGATTTCTTTCCCGAAGTTAAGTTACCCTTAGAAGATAATAGCTACTCTGCTCCCTAATTACTTAATAGATACTATACTTTGTCTATATTTTGACCTACTTTGTCATCTTTTCAACCCTAACTTTAAGGATCTATACTTAAAGTTAGGGTAATTATCAAATCAACTAATTACAAATCAGCTAATCAACTAATAAAATGCCTGCAAAAATATTTAATATCCACGAAAGAATTTATCAGTTTGTTTTAAGGACTTTAAAACTAATTAGGCTGGCCGCTAAAAATCCAGAAAACATTATTATTATTAATCAGCTCAGCCGATCAATCACATCAGTCGGCGCTAATGATCAAGAAGCTGATGGCGTTTCATCTAAGGCTGATTTTGTTCATTGTTATACCGTTGTAAGAAAAGAGTTAAAAGAAACTAATTTTTGGCTTCGAATCTTAGGAGATTTAAACATTAATCTTAAAAATAAATTTACTGAAGAAATTAATGAAGGAAAAGAATTAATTAAAATTATCAGTAAAATAATCAACAATTCCCAAAAAAATATTAGTTGATTGGTATTTATTAGTTGATTGGTTAATTAGTTGATTACTTTACTAAAGTAAAGTTATGAAGCAGCATCCTGTCCCACAAAATATTGCTTCCTATCAGTTTCACCTGGTGGGTGAAATGACTCTTAAGCAGTTTCTAGAATTAGCCGGCGGCCTGGTGGCAGGTTGGCTTATTTATTCTCTTCATATTGCCGCAATTTTTAAATGGCCATTGGTTTTATTAAGCGGTTTAAGCGGTATTGCTTTGGCTTTTTTACCCATTGAAGAACGACCGCTTGACCGCTGGGTAGTCAATTTTTTAAAAGCCATTTATTCACCCACACAATATATTTGGAAAAAAAATCCAATCATACCAGCAATTTTTCAGGCAAAAATTCCAGTGGTTTTTCTAAAGGCTTCATCAGCCAATCTAATTCCTAAAAACAAAGTTGAATTAAAGGAATATTTGGCTACTTTACCAGTTACTCCTCAAAAAACTGATTCTTTGGAAGAAAAACGGCTTTTACAGCTTCAGCAAATTAGTGGTCTTTTAGGTATAACTCAACCTGTTTCTTTAGGAACTGATTTTCCTTCCACTACCCAAAATTTCCCTTTAACTCCAGACGTTAACTCTCTTAAAGTAAGGAAGTTAGGCCCAAAAACAAATATAAAACTGCCTCAACCAATTGCCGCCGCTTTAGAAGAAAAACCGCCACTTTTGTTAAAAGAAGAACCGGTTTTCGCTGGTCCGCCAATTGTGGAACATGCTCCGCCACTTTCGCCGCCAATATTAGTGGAAACAGATGTTGTCCATAAATTAGATCCGGCTTTAGCCGCCCAATTTTCCACCACTCTGCCAATTCCTAGTACGCCTGAAGTTCCCAACTTAGTCGTGGGTATGATTTTAACGGATATGGAAAAAATTATCCCTAATGCTATCATTGAAATTATTGACAGCCAAGCAGATACTGCTAGAGCACTTAAAAGCAATAAACTGGGCCAATTTTTTTGTGCCTCACCATTAAAAAGCGGCACTTACCAAATAAAAGTGGAACACCCAGAATATCAATTTGACAATATTGAACTTAAGGCAAACAATAAAATTATTCTGCCGCTTAAAATTAAGGCAAAAAGAAGAACCCAGTAACACCAGTAACCCAGTAACACAATAAAATTAAAAAAGTTACTGATTTACTGAATTACTGATTTACTAAAATGGATCCTGCCCAAATTCCTATTAGAGCCAGCACTCAAGAACATTTAGATATCGAAGATATTAAAGACGATTTAGTAATCTTAAAAGACGGCTCCTGCTGTTTAATTTTACAAACCACTGCTGTTAATTTTGATCTCTTGTCAGAAACAGAACAAGACGCTTTAATCTATGCCTATGCCGGCCTTTTAAATTCACTTTCTTTTCCCATCCAAATCTTTATCCATTCACAGCGCAAAGATGTTTCTAATTACTTAGAATTATTAAAAAAACAGATCGACATCCAAAAATCAGTTAAACTCCAGGAACAAATAAAACAATATCAGCAATTTATTGAAAAAACAGTTAAAGAAAACCAAGTGCTGGATAAAAAATTTTATATTATTATTCCTTTTTCTAGTTTAGAGTTGGGCGCACCCCAAGCAATTAAACAAACAATTATGAAAAAAGGCGGCGGATTGCCTTTTCCTAAAGAATATATCTTAGAAAAAGCCAAAACCAGTCTTTATCCCAAAAAAGATCATCTAGTTAAACAGTTTAATCACTTAGGTTTAAAAGCCATTCCGCTTACCACCAGTCAATTAATTGAATTATTTTATCGGATTTATAATCCTAAAGAAGGCGGTCAAAAATTAGCCACTGATAGAGACTACAATGTCTTTTTAGTGGAAACTGCCAAAGAAGGTGTTAAATGAATTTATTTGGTAAAAAATCAACTAATAATGCAACCATAAAGACGGAAGAAATTTCGATTAGTTCTTCCATTCAAGAGCTGGCTAAAGGTCTTACCTCAGTTAAAGATATTATTGCGCCACCTTCAATTGCCGTCGATTTTAGCCATCTTAAAATTAATCAAACTTATTTTCGCACCTTATTTATTGCCGGCTATCCCCGATTTGTCAATGCCAACTGGCTGGCGCCCTTAATTAATTTTAGCCATACTTTAAATATTGCCATGTATATTTATCCTGTTGAAGGCAAAGAGGTGTTAGATGACCTGCATCGGAAAATCGGTGAAATGGAAGCAGAAATTCAAACCGATCTTCAACAGGGGAAAATTGTCAATATTGATACCCAAGTTAAGTTAGAAGATGCTCATAGTTTACAGGAACAATTAGCTAAAGGCGCCGAGCGTTTCTTCCAGTTTGGTTTATATATTACTATTCCTACCAATGATAAAAAAGAAATGGAAACAATCAGCCAGCAAATTCAGTCAACTTTAGGATCACTAATGATTATTTCAAAAGTAGCCAGTCTGCAAATGGAAGAAGCTTTTAAAACCACCCTACCTACTTGTTCTGACAAATTAATGATTACCCGCAACATGGATACCACTAGTCTAGCGACGACTTTTCCTTTTGTTTCTTCTGAGCTTACTGCCAACGAAGGTATTTTATACGGCATTAATGAACATAATGATTCTTTAATTATTTTTGACCGCTTTACTATGGAAAATGCTAATTCTTTAGTCTTGGCTAAATCTGGCGCCGGCAAATCTTATCTAATTAAATTAGAAGTTTTTCGGGCATTAATGTTTAACACAGAAATTATTATTCTTGACCCGGAGGGTGAGTATAAAAATCTCTCTAGTGCTGTTGATGGCGAATATATTAATTTTTCTTTTGAATCAAAAACTAAAATTAATCCTTTTGACTTAGCCGCCATTTTTGAAGAGGATGAAAATGAGCTTGGTTTAAAAATTCTTTCCCTCCATAGTTTGTTTAAAATTGTGATGGGCCAGCTTTCTTCAACCGAAGAAGCTCTTCTAGATAAAGCTTTAATCTTAACCTATAAACAAAAAGGTATTACGACTGATCCAGAAACTCAAAAAAAAGAACCGCCCTTAATGGAAGACTTATATAAAGTCTTAATTGGCATGGAAGAAAAAGAGGCCACCTCAATGGCAGAAAGACTAGAACGCTTTATTAAGGGTTCTTTAAGAGGACTATTTGATCAACCATCAAATATTGATCTTAAAAATCCTTTTACTGTTTTTTGCATTAAAGAATTAGAAGATGAACTGCGGCCAATTGCGATGTTTATTATCTTGGATTTTATTTGGACAAAAATAAAAAAGGACCTTAAACGCCGAATTTTGGTAGTTGATGAGGCGTGGTATCTAATAAAAAATGACGATTCTGCCAGTTTTTTATATGGCATTGCTAAAAGAGCCCGCAAGTATTATCTAGGAGTCACTACAATCACTCAGGATGCTGAAGATTTTCTTAGCAGTGATTATGGTAAAGCAATTGTTACTAATAGCTCAATTCAAATTTTAATGAAGCAATCACCAGCCGCGATTGACTTAATTGCTAAGGTCTTTTATCTTTCTGAAGGCGAAAAAAACCTACTGCTGGCTGCTGAAATCGGTAAAGGCTTATTTTTTGCCGGCAATAATCATGTCGCTATTAGGGTTGTCTCTTCTCCTCAGGAACATCAGCTGGTAACTTCTAATCCTAAAGAGGTATTAATCCAACAACAAGAGGCATTAATCCAAAAACAAGCTCAAACAATTCCTGTCCTAGTTACTCCTAAAGCCATACCTACTCCTGAAGCCGCACCGGCATAATTAAATGCAAAAACGAAGCGTCGTTTACTGGTTTAAAAACGCCTGGTTTTAATGGTCCGGAACTTTCCAAAATTAATTCTTCTGCTTCTAAAGAATTTAAATAGTCTTGTAAAAAGCGGCAATTAAAAGCAACTTGACTATCTTCTCCTTTTTGTTTAATCTCTAACTCTACTTCGTTTTCTCCCACCTCTGGAGAGTTGGCAGATATCTTTAATTTTTGATCTTTAATTTTTAATCTGACAATGTTGGCACTGTCTTTAGCAAAAAGACTGGCGGTTTTAACTGCCCGTTGAAATTCTTCTTTATTAAGAATAATTTCTGTTGTGCTAGTTAAGGGAATAATTTTTTGGAAATCAGGATATTCTCCTTCTAGTAGACGCGTGATAATCTCTACCTCTCCTAAAGAAAAAATTACCTGGTTTTCTTTTTTAATTAAAGCTAACTTTAATTCTTCTTCCTCATTTTGCAGATAAACCCTGGCTACTTCCAATAAAGCTTTAGCGGGAATAATCAATGATTGCTCATCAAGTTTTTGGGGTAAAGTAATTGTTTTTAATCCCAAGCGATAACCATCGGTAGCTACCAGTTGCAGTTTATTAGCCAAAAAATCAATTTTAATACCTGTTAAGGTTGGCCGCGACTCATCAATAGCGGCGGTAAAACCTATTTGATTAACAGCTTTAATAAATAAATCTTTTTTTAAAATAATTGTTTTGTAATCTAGTTGGTTTTTTTTGTTTTTTAAGCTGATTATTGGTGGAAATTCACTGGCAGCGATACTATTAAATGAGGCTTTATAACTACGACAATTAATTTCTAATTTACTGTCAATTTTTTTTAAAACTACCTTGTCCTGGGGAAGAGAAGCCACAAATTCACTAATAATTTTGGCGGGGATGGTAATTTCTCCCTCTTCATCAATTTTAGCTGCTAACCAAAGATTAATCCCGGTTTCTAGGTTGGTAGCCGAAAGTTTTAATTTACCGTTTTTAGCAGAGATAAAAATGTTGGCTAAAACAGGTAATTGAATTTTAGTGCTAACAAATTTATTAACAATGGCTAAACCTTTATTTAAATTTTCTTGCAAAAGTGAAACTTTCATCTTCTTAGATAATAAGACCTCTTTGTTTCTTTTTCAACTGTTAATTTAGTATCAGTAGTAGGGGTGGTGGATAAGTGGAAAAAAGCCTTATCCAGAAGGTGTAAAACTCTGTGGAAAACCTAATTAAAAATGTGGAAAAGTGGAAAAGTAAATATAAGTAATTAACATTTCCCCAACTAGTCCACATCTATATCCACCAAATTATCCCCACAAGCGCTTTTTAATTGTTTCTAAATTTCCCCTTATTTCTTCAGAAATCAAAACTTCTTTAGTAATTTTTTCCACAGAATGCATTACCGTTGTATGGTCGCGGTTATCAAACATTTCACCAATTTTTATTAATGGCAAATGTAGTTCTGTTTTAAGTAAATACATAGCAATTTGCCGCGGGACAACAATTGGTTTTTGACGGCATTGGCCTTTTAATTGTCCAATTTTAAGATTAAAGCAGTCTGCCACAGTTGACAAAACTTCTTTAGGTTTAACCAGTTGTTTATCAATAGTTTTACCATTGCTGACTTTACCTAATAATTTTTGCACCCACTCGGGAGTAATTGGCTGTTTTTTGGCTTCACCCTCAGTAATAATTCTTATTAAGACTCCTTCCAATTTTCTGGTGCTGGCGACATTAGCGGCAATTAATTGAGCCACATCCATTGGTAAAGTTTTTCCCAACTGTTTGGCTTTAATAAGCAAAATAGCGGTTCTTAGCTCAAAGTTTGGCTGTTGAATATCAATTGTTAGGCCACCCTCAAATCTTGATCTTAAACGGTCTTCCAATCCCTCAATTTCATCGGGTAAGTGATCGCTGGTTAAAATAATTTGGCCGCCGCCGCGGTGAATGGTATTAAAGGTATGAAAAAATTCTTCCTGAACAGTGTTTTTGCCGGCAATAAATTGGACGTCATCAATCAGCATTATTTTAGCCGGCCGGTATTTTTGCCGAAAAACCGGGGTGCTTTTTGAACGGATAGCATTAATAATTTCATTGGTAAATTCTTCGGCGCTGTTGTAAACAATAGTGGTTCTGGGATTATTTTCTAAAATAAGCCGGGCAATTGCCTGCATTAAATGGGTTTTGCCTACCCCTACTCCGCCATATAAAAAAAGCAGATGATAGGCTTTGCCGGGATTTTTGGCAACTGCTTGGGCAGCGGCATAAGCCACTTCATTAGAAGAGGAAACAGCAAAATTTTCAAAGGTAAAATCCGGTCTTAATCCCGCCCTTAAAACGGCTTTTTGAATATCTTCTTGTTTTTCTTTATCATAATCTAAAGAAAATAACGGCCCCTCTTTAATTTTAGTTAGCTGGTTTTCTAAAACTGAGCTAATAATAAACTTAGGCTCATTTTTTAATTTGGTGACTCGATCAAGAATTTCCTTGATTTGGCCGAAATAACGCTCCTCAATCGTGTTTTTGACAAATGGATTAGCCACGCCAATTTCCACAATTTGCCGGTCCTTGGTAATTTTATTAATATTTAAAATTTGAGTTTTAACAAACCAAGAAGAAAAAGTGGGTTTGGAAAGAGTTAATTGCAGTTCGGTTAACACCGCTTGCCAAAGGTCTTTTTTATTCATTTTAATATTTATTAGTGCGAACTCCCGTCTTCGTCAAGACTTCGGCGGGCAGGCAAGTTCGCTCTTGAGGCAGAGAAAAATTAGAAATTAGGAATTAGAAATTGGCAATTTTCCTAAGGCTATTATTAGTAAGTTTTCCACAATTTGTCAACTACAACTTTTTGTATCAAATTTGCTCTATTATGCAAAAACTATGTTTGAAGCTGTTGCTGTGCAGGAGTTATTTTAGATGCTTCGTTAATAACGAAAATAGCGCCAATTAAACCACCAGCGAGAAGTAGTCCCCAATTCCAGGGGTTTTTCTGCATTACTTGACATAATCTTTCCCAGAAACCAGCCTTTTTCATGGCGCCTTGGCCAAAAAGTTTTTCTACTTGATCTTTAAAGAAGGTATATTTTTCTGAAGCAGCTTCAATAGCTTTTTTACCCCAGGGACTCATCGTTATTTCAAAAATTTCTTCTTTAGTTAAACCGCCAACAGCAAATTTCCTTGCTATAAGTTCAGAAACAGTATCTTGCTGCATTTTTTCAGCAAATTCAGAATTTTTTTGTAAAAAAGTTTTTATTTCAAGGTCATCAACAAAAGGTATACCCGTGTCTGGGTTTATTTTTCCTCTTAATAAATTAACTAATAATGATTCTGGACCATGATCCATAAGGTCTTTAAAATCATCATTAATTTCTTTTTTCTTTAATTTTCTTTTTTCATTTTCTTCTTTAGTCCAGCGGCCTTCAGTAGAATCATCAATTAATCTAGCCCTTGTTCCTTCTCTTTGTTTTTTCTCTTCTTTCTTATTTTCATCCAACTGTTGTATTAATTTAACAACCTTTTCATTAACGCAGTCATTAGCAGCCCGGTCAAAAGTACTTTCCAATGCCACTACTAAATCTTCTTCCCCACTTTCTCTTAAAGCTCGGGCATTATCTAAATTAATCTGTGTAGCAACACTTTCAGCTTTGGCTTTGGTAAGTTCAGCAGTTGCTTTTGATTTTTCAGTATCTAAGGCTTTTTTTCTTGTTTTAAGAGTTGTTTCTTCATCTTCAAGTTGTTTAATTTTAGCTAAATCTCTTTCCAGTGGTTGAGCTTTCTTCTTTAAATTTTCAATTCTAGCATTTGTATCATCAATATCTTTATCAATTTCAGCAGTAGTTCTTCTTGAGGTTGATGGATTAATTCTTTCTTTATAAAGGGCGTCTTGTAATTTTTCTTCTGAGTCTAATTGAGAAGTAAGAGCCTCTAGTTTGGACTGAGCAGTGGCTTGTTTTTTTCTAAGAACCTCTAGTTCTTTGCCTTTTGTTCCTGTTGTAGCATTAAAATCACTTAAAGAAGTATCAACTTCTGTAGCTTCCGCATTAATATTATCAAAAGCTTCTTTTCTTAATTGTTCTTCAGCTTTAGCTTTGCGAAATTCTGTTTCTGCACTAGTAACTGGGTCTGATAACTCTTTTTGTGCTGCTTCTTGTAAATAATTATGGCCTTTTTCTGCTAAAGTGGGATTGCGAAGATAGTTTTCAGCAAAAGTTTGTAGTTCGGCAGGATTCATTGCGGCAATATCAGTGGCTAAATCCGGCCGCGATTTTTTTAAGGCATTAACAACAGCACCCCGCATTTTTAGTTGATCAGCAGGGGGAAGTTTATCGTAGCCGCCAACAGTAATCATTTTTTCAAATAACTGGGCAGTTTCTAACCGAGCTTGTCTATCAGTGTCTTCAGTATTTCTGGCAATACTTCCATCTGGGTTTCTTCTCGTAGCGCCAATTTCCTTTGCCTTTTCTGTAACTCTTGGTTGGTGTGGTTCTTGAGCACTTACTTCTAAGCCTTGTTTCCAAGCTTCAGGTTGGGCTTGGGCGGCTTTTAATAAGGCATCAGCTTTTTGTTCTGCCGGAGTTGGGCTAGCACTTCGGTGTTCAGGAGTAAGAGCCGCACGCAGTATTTCAGCATTAGTCGCTGTTGGGGCCATTTAAGTCTCCTTTTTCCATAATGTTTTTAGCAATAGTAATTGCCTCATTATAGCGTTTTTGTTTAAGCAGTTGTTGGATTTGGTTAATGGCGTATCCTTCTTTATTTAAAATTTCTTCACCTTTTTCTATGGTTAAGATATGATTAAAAATCGGCCATTTTTGCGATAAGTTAGTTAAGAATTGAATTAATTGTTCGTGGTTTAAAATATTGTCAATGTGATCAAGAATAAAGCGGGCAATAATGGGCAGTTCTTGTTCAGTAATTTCACCGCTTTTTAAAGCCAAAGCCAATCTAATGGTAAGGTGTTTTCCTACCCTGTTTTTATAAATCTCATCAAAATCCATATATAATATTATAGAACCATAACTATTTTAGATTTGCAATAGGCTAATACTTTATTTTACTAGATTGTTTTTTATTTCTTCTTTTGTTAAGATATGGTTATGGTTAAAAGAACTTATCAACCAAAAAAGAAAAAACGAGCCAGAACTCATGGTTTTCGACAGCGGATGAAAAACAAAGACGGCAGGAATGTTTTAAAGAGAAGAAGACAGAAGAGAAGAAAGAAACTCACTGTATAATTTCTAATTACTAATTTCTAATTCCTAATAAAATGTCAAATGTTTAAATATCCAATTTAGAAATTAGATATTAGAAATTAGGAATTTATTATTTTGCTTCCTAAACCCTATCGCCTACCATCATATTTAATTCCTGAGGTTTTAGCTAGGGGAAAGAAATATTATTCCTCTTTACTTGTTCTTTCTATCAACAATCAGCAATCCCAGCCCAAGGCTGGTCGGCCTTGGGCCGAAACTATCAACAATCCAGTTTCCCGTTTTGCCATTATTATTCCGATAAAAGTGGACAAACGGGCAGTTAAAAGAAATAAGCTTAAACGGCAAATAAGAGAAATTATTAAGTTAAATATAGCTAATTTAAAACCAGGTTCTGATGTAATTATTATGGCAAAAAAAACCATCTTGGGTAAAGAGTTTAATGAATTGAGAAAAGATTTAGAAGGTTTATTAAAGAAAACTAAACTTGTCATTGCGAGGAATGAAATGACGAAGCAATCTAATTGAAATACAAGATTGCTTCTCCCGATATTCATCGGGATCGCAATGACAAAAAATGATGAAAAAACTGGCCATCAGATTGATCCGTTTTTACCAAAAGACTGCCTTTTTTCGTCATCCCCTATTAAAAGCTCTTTTTCTTTCTGACCTGCCTGCCGGCAGGCAGGTGCTTGGCTGCCGGTTTCAGCCAACCTGCAGTGAATACAGCTTACAAGCAATTGAAAAATATGGTATTATAAGAGGTTGTTTATTGAGTCTTAAAAGAATTATTAGGTGTCATCCTTGGAGTAAGGGTGGTAAAGATTTTTTAAAATAGTAACTCAGTAACACAGTAACCCAGTAACACAATAAAATTAAAAAAGTTACTGAATTACTGAATTACTGAATTACTGAATTACTGAATTGAATATCTGGTTTACTTTGCTTTATCAGCCATTAGTCAACGCTCTAATTTTGTTTTATAAGATTTTTGGTCAAAATTTAGGCTTGGCGATTATTGGTTTAACTGTGGCCATTCGAGGCCTACTCATTCCCCTTACCAAACCATCCCTTCAAGCAGCTAAAAAAATGCAGCAATTAGCTCCGGAACTGGAGGCTTTGAAAAAAAGACATAAAGACAATAAACAAGCTTTAGCTCAAGCGCAAATGGATCTTTATAAACAGCATGGCGTTAATCCGGCGGCTGGCTGTTTACCGCAAATTATTCAAATTATTATTTTAATTGCCCTATTTCAGGCATTTAATCAGGTTTTAAGAGCAGACGGCGATATCATCGATAAGCTTAATGCCATACTTTATCCTTCTTTACAGTTAGCCAAAAATACAATCATTAACACTCGTTTTCTTTACCTTGATTTAAACAAACCCGACCTTATTCCCCTACCGTTTAGTTTTAATCTTTTAAATTTAAAAATTTCAAGCTTGCCAGGTATATTTTTAATCGCTTCGGCCGTGACCCAGTTTTTATCCTCGAAAATGATGATGCCGGCAATTAAAAAAGAAGCAGCCGTAGCAAAAAAAACTGTTACTGAAGAAGATGATATGGCAGTGATGATGCAAAAACAAATGCTTTATATGATGCCTTTAATGACTTTATTAATTGGTTTTCGTTTTCCTTCCGGTTTAGTCCTTTACTGGATTACTTTTAGCTTGTTTATGCTTATCCAGCAGTTAACTTTAAAAACCAACAAAACAAAGAAAAACCATGGTTGAAAAAAAGAAAACACCAGCTAAACAATTAAAATTAATCGAAAAGACAGTTAAAACGCTAATTGATTTATTGGCAATAGAAAAGCCAAAGATAAAATTAAAGCAAGATGAAGCAGGGGTTGTTTATGTTGATATTGATTGTCTGGAACCGGGTATTTTAATTGGTTATAAAGGCGAAACAATTATTAACCTGCAGCTTATTTTAGCTTTAATTGTTTATAAAAAACTAGGTGTTTGGCAAAAGATTATTGTTAATATTAGCGACTGGCGTCAGCAAAAAGAAGAAAGCTTAAAAAAATTGGCTTTAAATACAGCCCAACGGGTAAAATTCAGTGGTCAAGAAATAATTTTAGGCAGTCTTAATTCAGCAGAGCGCCGAATTATTCATTTGGTTTTAGCTGACCACCCCGACGTGATGACGGAATCGCAAGGAGAAGGTAGCGAGCGAAGGTTAATTGTTAAACCTCGAGGTTCGTCATTGCGAGCATCAAGCGACGCAATCTAATTTTTAAGATTGCTTTGTCGTTGACTCCTCGCAATGACAAAATATTCCTTTAATGTCTTTATCAAAAACAATTGCTATTAATACCTTAGCCCAAGTTTTCGGTAAGTTCGGCGTCTTAATTTTTGGCATTATTACGACTATTTTTTTACGCCGCTTTCTTGGTAGATCTGGTTATGGTGACTATGTGTTTATTACTTCGTTTACTTTAATGTTGGTTAGCTTGGCTGATTTTGGTACTCATCTCATTAGCGTTAGGGAGGCCAGCCAACAAAGTCAAAAGCAGGTAAAAATTATCAGCAGTGTTTTTTTATTGCGTTTGTTGTTAACTTCTTTGACAGTCATTATTGGTTTATTTATCATTAATGTTTTTTTTCTTCATCAACCACTAACGAACTTATTATTTTTATCTCTTTTGCTAATGGTAGCGATAATGTTAAAAAACTCTCTGATAATTATTTTTCATACGAAGTTAAAATTAATTTACGTGGGATTAATGGATGGCCTGGTAGCAGGGTTAATTCTACTGATTACCATAATCTTATTATATTTTAAACAAAATCTTTATTGGCTTATTAGCGGTTTGGCGCTGGTTTATAGTTTGATATTTTTGCTTTTTTTACCACTAAGTCAAAGATTGATTCCCATGTCTTTAACTTTTGATAAAAAATTAATTAAAAAAATTATTAAAGAGATTTTACCCATGGGCGGTATTTTGTTTCTCTATACTTGTTACAGTAAATTTGATACTTTGGCCTTAAAAAATTTTTGGGGTAGTGAAGTTGTTGGTGTTTATGGTTTAGCTTATAAAATTCACGAGAACTTAATTGTTTTGGCCGCTTTTTTAATGAATAGTTTGTTGCCAATTTTGTCCCAAACCATAGCTGACAAAAAAAAGTTTAGCTTTCTTTTACAGAAAACTTTTGATGTTTTATTATTAAGCGGTTTAGCTATTTGGTTAATAATCTTTATCACGGCTCCCTTAATTATAAAAATTATTATAGGCAAAATGGCGCTTAACGAAATTATTGCCTTAAGATTATTGGTATTTGCTACCTTTGTGAGTTTTCTAAATCACTTAACCGGTTATACCATTATTAGTTTAGGCGAGCAAAAAAAATCATTTTTGATTAGTGTGTTAGCTTTAGTCTTTAATGTGGTTAGTAATTTAATTTTTATTCCCCTATTTTCATTTAAAGCGGCGGCGGTTAATACGTTTTTAACTGAAGGATTAGTGTTACTGCTTTCTAGTTTAGTTATTTATAAAAAACTTCATTGGTTTCCTGATTTATTTTCTTTTCCCAAAACAGCACTGGCAATCGTTAAAACAAAAGGAAAAATATATGATGGTGAATAATTTTAGTGTTTTTTGTGATGGTGGAGCCCGGGGGAATCCTGGTCCCGGAGCCTGCGCTTTTATTATTAAAAATGAGCAGGAAAAAATCATTGATCAAAGAGGGAAATATTTAGGGAGGACTACTAATAACGTAGCTGAATACTCTGCCGTGGTAGAAGCCTTAGAATGGATAATAAAAAATCAACCTAGCTACCAGCTACCAACTACCAGCTACCATTTTTATCTCGATTCCCAGTTAGTCGTTAATCAGTTAAACGGTTTTTTTAAAATCAAAAATGCTTTACTTAGGGAATTGGTAATTAAAGTTAGATCATTGGAAAATCAAATTCCCAAGTCAATTATTTATCATTATATTCCCCGATCAGCCAATACTAAGGCTGATGAATTAGTCAATCAAACACTAAATCGGGCCGCCATAAAACCTTAAGATACTGTATTTCGTAAACTTTGATACATATTCTGTTGTATAATATTTAGATAGACCAAAAGTATTTTTACGCATCGGAATAAACGAAATACAGTACTAGAATAGCCTTAGGCCTGCCAATGACTAAATTTCTTAAGCATCAAGTATTAACCATTAAAGATTTACCTCAAGTTTTAGTTGCTGGCGGTGCTGGTTTTATTGGCAGCCACTTGTGTCAGCTTCTGTTAGCCCAAAATTGTCAGGTTATTTGTCTTGATAATTTAACCACAGGCAAAAAAGAGTCTATTAATCATCTTTTACCAGAAAAAAATTTTCAGTTACTTAATAGTGACTTAACTCAACCACTGGACAAACTTGATTTACCTATATTTGATTATATTTTTCACTTAGCCGGTATTGAAAGCCATTTAAGTAAAGATAAAAATAGCGGTTTAAAAACCCTAATGGTTAATTCTTTAGGTACGCGCAATCTTTTAGAATTGGCCAAAAAAGATAACAGTAAATTTTTACTTGGTTCTTCAATTCATGTTTTTGAAGGCGTTATTTCCAATAAAGAGTTAACCAATTATTTTGGTAAACCACCAGCTGGTCAAAATTTTTATAGTTTGGCAGAAGCAAAGCGGTTTTCGGAAACACTGACCTTTGAATATTTTAAATATAATAATTTAAACTCGCGGATTGTGAGAATTTTTGATGTTTATGGCCCGGGTATGCCGCTTAAAACTAATAACCCAATTAATAGTTTAATTGATGATTTAATTTCCGGTCGATCACTAAGGGTTGCTGGTGATGGTTTGAAACTTATTTATCCCACCTTTGTTGATGATTGCAGTTTGGGTTTACTTAAAGCCATGTTTAATCAAGATTCCAATGGCAAAATTTATACCTTGGCTAATCCGGAAGAAATAACTTTGCTTAACTTTAGCCACCTTTTGCGTAAAGATAGCGGTTTTCTGGCAACTGCCGGCATTGAATTTGTTGAGTTAGACCAGCATGAGAAGATAGAAATAGAAAAAAAAGACCTGCTAAAAACTAAAGAAGAACTTAACTGGCAGCCAAAAGTAGGCTTGGAAGATGGTATTAAAAAAACTCTATCCTGGTTAGATAAGACAAAAGGAAAAAAATTAGAAGAGGATGAAAAAGTAGCAACGCTAAAAACACAGAATCCGCCAGCTGGCGGATTAAAGACACTAAAGAATTCAGTGAGCGCAGAGAAATTCAGTGCCCCAGCGTTGCCGGAAAAACCAAAAAGACAAAATATCTTAAGTAAAATTTTTAAGAAAATTAAATCAATTAAAAAACCAAAACTAAAAGACTCGCTTAAGATATTAGTTTTAATTTTAATCTTGAGTTTTATTATTTTATTTACTCCCATTATTAGTTTCTTTTATTATTTTAACAGTGGGATTAGCCAGTTTAAACAACAACGTCCGGTAATTGCTTTAGCTTTTTGGCAAAGAGCTAAAAGAGTGGTTTTAGATTTTGGTTGGTTGAGTTCTTTTGGTCCTTTTAGAGAAAAGAAGAATCAGTTAGTAGGAGTGCTGAATTTAGGCATAATGATTTTAGAAACGCAGGAAAAACAGCAGCTGGCGGAAAAAAGATTTAATGATTTCATTAATATTGTCATTAAAGGAGAAAGAGGCGATTTAAATGAAGCCATAAAAGATATAGCGGTAAACTTGGAAGATGTTTGGCAAAAATTAAGTTTATTAGAAAGCGAACTGGGTAAAATTAATTGGGAAGACAAATCTTTATTTGGTTTAACTAAAATTAAGGATGATTTAAAATCATTTTATCAAGATTTGCCAGCTTTAAGAAAGCAGATTGCTTTAAGCAAAGAAGGGGTCGTATTTTTACCTCAACTATTGGGATTTAATGATAAAAAAACTTATTTAATTTTAATTCAAGATAATTTTGAACTAAGACCAGCTGGTGGTTTCTTAAATTTTTATGGTTTGTTAAGTTTTGAAAAAGGCAAATTATTAGATTTTTCTATTGATGATGTTAATAACGCTGATAATGAACTAAAAGGCCATATTGAGCCGCCGGTACCGATAAAAAAATACTTAGCCGAAAATAATTGGTATTTAAGAGATGCTAATTGGGAGACTAATTTTCCCAGCAGTGCCAATCAAACAGCTTGGTTTTTAAAAAAAGAACTGGGTAAAGAAACTAACGGTACGATTGGTTTAACTTATGATTTTATTAAAAATCTTTTAACGGTGACGGGACCAATTCAACTAAGTCAAGCTAATGAAACAATCAGCGCTGATAATTTTTTAGAGAAAAATCTATCTTATGCTGAAGTGAATTTTTCTACTGTTGCCGGAGGAAAAAAATTTCTGCCGGAGTTAATCGAGTCAATTTTTGCCAAGATAAAAACTTTAAAAGCTAATGATTGGTTAGTTTTGCTAAAAACAATCGAACAAGGCTTTAAAGAAAAACAGTTACTTGTTAGTTTGGGTTATAAGCCAGGAGAAGAATTTCTTAATCGCCAGGGTTGGGATGGCAGCGTGCGGCAGCAAGTTTTAGGCAAAACAGGTGAAAGAGTGAGCGATTATTTAATGATTAGTGAAGCTAATTTAGGTGTTAACAAAGCTAATTATTTTTTAAAGCGTCAATTGGATCAAGCAATTAATATTTTAGATGATGGTAAAGTGAGGGAAACTTTAACCATTACTTATAACAATGTAAGTGCTTTACAGGGTTGGCCGGCAGGAGAATATAAAAATTATCTTCGGCTTTATATGCCTTTAAGAAGCGAGTTAATTAAAGTAGCGCTTGGTGAAGAAAAAAATAATTTAATAACGCTTTCCTCTAATAAAATTGATTACAGTGAAGAATATGGTAAACAGGCTTATGGCCTTTTAGTAGTTGTTCCTGTTCAGGGA
>Ga0315288_10000731_pt1 | contig 41605 bp, 34 predicted proteins | sample YL17G11_20_MG_FD_203454 | JGI IMG/M metagenome (GOLD analysis project Ga0315288, IMG submission 203454) | Sediment microbial communities from Yellowstone Lake, YNP, Wyoming, USA - YL17G11_20 | ecosystem: Environmental > Aquatic > Freshwater > Lake > Sediment | place: USA: Wyoming | collected...
CGTCCCCTGGAGTTCCGCGATGACCGCCTTCCCGCCGGTGGCCTTCACGAGCCAGTTGGCCGCCCGCCGGCCTTCCTCGACGAAGTCCGCGCCGATGAACGAGGCGTAGAGCGTGTCGTCCGTCACGTCCACCGCCCGATCCGAGAGGATGACGGGGACGCCCGCCGCCTTCGCCTCGCGCAGGACGGGTTCCCAGCCGGTCTCCACCACGGGCGAAAACGTGATCACGTCCACCCCTTGCGCGATGAACGACCGGATCGCCCGGATCTGGTTCTCCTGCTTTTGCTGGGCGTCCGAGAACCGCAGGTCAATCCCGCGCTTCGCCGCCTCCGACTTGATCGATTCCGTGTTCGCCGTCCGCCACGCGCTCTCCGCGCCGATCTGCGAAAAGCCCACCACCTTCTTCTTCGCGCCCGGCTCCACCGGTTCCCGCGAGCACGACAGCGGCGCGAGGCTGCACGCGAGAACGGCGAGCACAACAAGAACTGCCCTGGCAATCTTCATGGTCTTCTCCTTGGACTGGGACCGGCGTTCTGCCGTCATGTGCGGCCCCATTATACCCGAAGTCCTCGACCGGACAAGCGCTTTCTTCCGCTGCTGCCGGAAACGCAGCAAGCAAACGTGAGGCCCGACGGACCTGGCCTTCCGCACGCAGACGGCGCTCCAGATGGCCATGCTGGCCCACAGGCAGGACAAGGCCGCCCGGTTCGACGCTGAGAAACAACAGATTGTCGTTTAGGGCGGAAGCGCCCGGACGATCCGGACTTCCGCACCGAGGCAGGCCGTCGTGCAAGACAGGAAGCGGGCGGGGACGGGGTTCAAAAGTGGTGGGCGAGACCGGAGTCGAACCGGTACGGCCCAAAAGGGCCAAGGGATTTTAAGTCCCTAGCGTCTGCCAGTTCCGCCACTCGCCCACGGAATCCGCCAAGACAGGGTATCCTGGGGGGTGCAGCCGGGTCAAGCGAAGACCGTCCGATGAGAGGGCCGCTTGAGGCCCCTCGATCCCGACCATGTCGGGACTCGGGGCCGCCCTGAGGAAAGTCGAAGGGAGGCATAGGAAGCGAGCGGCGACGGTCTCCCTCCCTACGCCCTGCGCCGGCGCAGAATGAAGAGGCCGCCTAAGGCCACGAGCGCGAGCGTCGCCGGCTCGGGGACGACGTCCCACCCGATGAGGTCCAGGGCGATGAGGTCGTTCTGGCCGATGGCGAGGAGTTCGCCGGCCGCGGCCGTCGGGTCCAGGATGCCGAGGCCCAGCAGGTCCTTCCAGTGGGAGCCCTGGGAGCCGTCGCCGTTGTAGGCGCCGGTGGACATGAGGACGGAGCCATCGCCGTAGTAGAAGGACTGCGACCCGCCGGGCGTCAGGTCGCGGGCGGTGGTGGTGAAGTTGAAGCCCGCGCCCAGTTCGGTCGTGTCGAAGCGGAAGAAGTCGAGGGGCGAAACCCACACGTCGTTGTCAGTCCAACCCTTGCTCATGTAGTAGTCGATGATGTCGATGCCGCTGGTGAATCCCAGGAAGTGGCCGATCTCGTGGGTGGCGACGCCCACTAGGTCGTACGTGCCGCCCGTGATGCCGTTGCTCGGATCGTAGTCCCACGAGAATTTGCTGGAGAAGCGGATCGTACCGTCGGTCTCCGCATAAGAGCCGCCGAGGGCCTTCCAGTTGGGCGTCGTCAGGTAGCCGGTCTTCTTGAAGCCGAAGCCAGCCGGCAGGTGGAGGTTCAATCCCGCCGCGGTGGGGAGGTTCGGCAACAGGGCCGCCTCGCGGGCGTCGCCGACCTCGGCGCCGTTGATCACCAGGCTGCGGACAGCGTCGAATCCCCCGACGGCAACATAGAACTCCGCCTCGCCCAGAACCTGCGGGCCGAGGTCTTCCCAGCCGACCGTAATCTTGACGGTTACGGGATCCCGGAGCAGGTTCGACCAACGGACCGTCGCCTGGTTGAAGGCCGACTTAACGTCGGCGGGCACTCCGGATTCGTACGTGATGCTGAAGGAGGTCTGCGTGGCCGCACCGGCCGACGCGCCGGCAACGAGAAGCGAAACGGCCGCAAGAGCGCTCAAGCCCCACGGCCTGAAGGTCCGACGCTTGGCCACCCTCATGTCCACTCCCTCCCCGCCCTGCACGTTCCCGCGGCCAGAGCCGTCTCCATACAAAACAAGGGCAGTCCGCCTCGTGGCAGACATACCCCGGATGCTCCAGCCCTCCATTCAGGCTCTATTATGGCGCATAATCGTTGAAAAGTCAAATCGTCTCGCCCACAGGATGTTCCTTCGGCATGTTTCTTCGGAGACGGCTTGCCGATATGTCCGGCTTCGCTGCGCTACGCCGTGACAGTCTTCGTTCGCCGCCCATCAGGATCCCTGCCAACGAAGACTGGCTTGCCAAGGCGTAGTTCGCTGCAAACGCACGTTTGCGGCGAACGAAGACTGGAGGCGGCGGCGGGATTCGAACCCGCGAATACCGGTTTTGCAAACCGGCGCCTTGGTCCGCTTGGCTACGCCGCCCTCGATTGAACCGAGACGGGCCAATTCTAGCCGACCGCCCGCCTGGGGTCAACCCTTCGCCGACCGGCAATTCTACAACGTTTTTTAAACGCAGAGACCGCAGAGGCCGCAGAGAAAAACATAAAAATCTGGGGGGACAGCAAAAAGTGCGGGGCTGCGGATGTCTGTTGTTGTTTGCCGTTCCCCCATTGTTGCAGTTCTCTGCTCGCCTCGGCGTAGCCGCCTTCGGCGAAGCCGGGCGTTCTCCGCGTTCTCTGCGTTTCAATTATTCTCCAACCCAGCCGGCAAACGCTCGACGAAGGCGCGTATCTCGTCGCGGACCCGACGAAACACGGCCAGGACCTCTTCCTCTGTTCCTTGCGCCGCCGCCGGGTCCTCGAAACCCGCATGGAGGACCTGGGCCTTGCCCGGAAAGACCGGGCACGCGTCCCGCGCGCGGTCGCACACGGTCACGACGTAGTCGAACTTCGTGTCAAGCAATTCATCAACATGCTTCGACCGCTGGCCTGAGATGTCCACGCCCTCCTCGGCCATGACGCGAACGGCCCGCGGATCCAGGCCGTGAGGACTGGTGCCCGCGGAAAAGGCCTCCAGCCGGTCGCCCAGGAGACGCCGCGCCCAGCCTTCGGTCATCTGGCTTCGGCAGGCGTTGCCCGTGCAGAGAAAGAGGACTTTGGGTTTCGGTTTTCCGGGCACCGTTCAGCCCTTCCCCGCGCGGTCGTCGAAAGGAAACGCCGGCCGCTGCGCCCCGGCCGGCGTCAAATCGTCTGTGGTGCGCTCGAGAGGATTCGAACCTCCACCCGGTTGAGCCGGACTAGGACCTGAACCTAGCGCGTCTGCCAGTTTCGCCACGAGCGCACAATGTTGTCAGCCACTCACCACCACCCTATACTAGCGGCGAAAGGACCGCTGTCAAGGCATTGACGGTCCCACGGCCGGGAGTGGACGATGCAAACGGGCATTCTAGCGATCGGCCTCCTGGTCGCCCTCGCGCTGCCGCGACAGATCGACGACGACGCCGACCCCCTCTTGAATCCCCAGGCCGACGTCGCGCGCGACCCGCCCGCGTATTACTCCGACGCCCTCTTCCAAAAGATGGGCGAGCCGCAGCCCGGCGACTGGATGGCCGCCCACCCCGAGCCTGCCCAGTCCTTCGCCGACTACGTCCGCTCCGGCCCGAACCGGCCTCGCCAGGTCCGGCACTGGCTCGTCCTTCAGCCGCTCGGCACGATGACGCCGGAAACGCGCGACCGGATGGAAACGTTCCGCGCGTTTCTCACCGCCTACTATGCCCTGCCCGTCCGGACCGGCGGGTGGATCCCCATGGCCAACGCCAAGAGCCGCGAACGCAACCTCTACGGACGCACGTTCCGCCAGTACCTGACGGGCGACATCCTTCAGAACATGCTCCTGCCGCGCGTCAAGATCAGCACGTTCGCGGTGCTCGGCGTGACGATGGACGACCTTTACCCCGAGGAATCGTGGAACTACGTTTTCGGGCAGGCGTGGCTGACGCACCGGGTCGGCGTGTACAGCCTCGTGCGGTTCTACCCGGAGTTCTGGGGCGACGAGCGGACCGACGCCGCCGAACACCTCGGTCTCGCGCGCGGCCTTCAGACGCTCGTCCATGAGACCGGCCACATGTTCGGCGTCCATCACTGCCAGACTTACCAGTGCGTCATGAACGGGTCCAACAGCCTCCGCGAGTCCGACGCGCGGCCGATCCACCTTTGCCCGGAGTGCCTCCGGAAGTTCCGCTGGAACATCGGGTTCGACGTGGTGGCCCACTACGAGGCCCTGCAGGCGTTTTACGCGGCCCACGACATGAAGGCCGAGGCCGAGTGGGTCGCGAAACGCCTTCACGAGTGCCGAGGCACGACCGGCGCCGGCGCGAACCCCGCAGCGCCGCCCGCCGACGAGAGGGCCGCTCATTCCGCGGACCCGGCTGCCGGGGCGCCATGAGGGCGCTCGGCCGGCCGGAAAAAAAACCGTGGCAGCGGACGGCCGGCTCCGGTAAATTGCCTCCCGCGGATTGCCCAGGTACACGGATAAGCGGTCATGCAAGACAATAGGCCCCTTCCCCCGGCTCCCGGCGCCAAACACTCCCTCCCGGAACCGTACCGCAAATTGCTGGCGGACGGGCTGTTCCTGCTGCTCGCGTTCGCGATCATTGCCGGCTGCGGGGGGCCGCTGCGGTTTCCGTCGGTGCCCCTGGCCGAAAAGGAAACCCACCTCGGCCTCGTGCAGGCTTATGACACCAACAGCGACAAGCGGGCCGACTGTTTCCTGACGCGCAATGCCGACGGCCGCGAGTTCCGCATCGGCTACGACACGACAGGCGACGGCGCCGCGGATTCCTTCGTCCGTCTCGACGACATTCCCTTCGCCGATTGCCGCCACGTCGTCATCGTCCTCGACGGCGTCCCGTACGACCTCGTCGAGGCGTTCCGCGCGAAAGGCCGGCTGCGGCTGTTCTATCCGCCCGCGCGCGTCATCTCGACTTACCCGGCGATGACGGACCTGGCGCTCGCCGAGGTTTTCGTCAGCCCGAAGCCGCTCGGCTTCGAGTCGCTCTACTACGACCACCGGGCGAATCGCCTTGTCGGCGGCACCGGCGACTACCTCAGCCTCAAGAACGAGGCCTGGGCCCGCGTGGTGGACTACCGCGCCGGGACGCTTCTGGACCCCATCGCCTACCTTTATCCCAACCACGCCTTCGACCGGGAACTGGACGATTTCACGAACCTCCTGGCGCGGCGAGACCGGCGCCACGTCATCGGATACTTCGTTTCCACGGCCGGCCTCGCCACTCGCGACGGTGCCGCCGGCATCGAAAAGGTCCTCGACACGGTGGATCGCCTCAGCCATCAACTCGTCGCCGAGTCGCGCGGCCTCGTGAAGATCACCGTGCTGGCGGACCACGGCCACACGCTCAAGCGGTGCGAGCGCATCGATTTCCGCAAGTTCCTCAGCGACAAGGGGTGGCGCATCACGGACCGCCTGAACGGCCCGCGAGACGTCGCCCCGGTCGAATTCGGCCTCATCACCTACGCCTCCTTCGCCGCGCGCGACCGCCCCGGCCTCGCCGCCGACCTTCTCCAACACGACGGCGTGCGGCTCACCCTGTACCAGGAGGGCGGCGCCATTGTCGTCCGCACCCGCGACGGCGAGGCCCGCATCGAGCGGCGCGACGACCGCTATCGCTACCGCGCGTCCGCCGGCGACCCGCTCCAACTCGCCCCGATCCTCGAACGCCTCAAGGCCGAGGGAAAGGTGGACGCCGACGGCTTCGTGGCCGACCGCGACCTCTTCCTCGCCACCGTCACCCACTGCTACCCCGATCCGCTGGATCGGCTCTGGCGGGCCTTCACCGGCATGGTCGAGAACGTCCCCGACGTCATCGCGGACCTCTCGGACGGCTACTACGCGGGCGCCGCCACGCGGGCTGCGTGGTTCGACTCGGCGGCCAGCACGCACGGCGACCTGGAGCGCATGAGCAGCACGACCTTCATCATGTCCACCGTCGGGCCCCTGGCCGGTCCTCTGCGCAGCCGCGACATCCCCCAGGCCCTCGAGCGCCTGACGGGCGAGCCCTGGCCACCCGTCCGCAGAAGGACCGGTAAATGAGCGGAAGGCCCGCCGTGTCACACCCCCTCGCAAGTTTTCGCACGTGTGGCACGGCCGGTCTCGTCCGGCCGTGTGAAGCGCACGGCGGGGCAAGGCCCGCCGTGCCACACCCTTCGCATGGTAGGCCATTATCCAAAACCGGAAAATCCCGCTACACTGCGCTCGCGGTCCTCCTTTGCGCCTTTCTGGCTGCGATGCTCGTCGCCGGCTGCGCGGCCATGCCCGACGAACGCCGCTCCACCTTCGGCATCGACTTCCGCCTCCCCGAGCCGCCCAAGCAGCCCGGCGCCGTCGTCTTCTTCGTGGACGGCGTCAGCCCGACGGTCTTCCTGGAACTCCTCGACGCCGGAAGGCTGCCGAACATCCGCAAGTACTTCGTCGACCGAGGCTGCACCATCGAGCGGTGCGTCGCCAACATCCCCAGCGTCACGCTTGCCAACGAAACCAGTTTCGTGACGGGCCTCTTCCCGGGCCATCACGGCATCACGGGCATCAACTGGTTCGACCGCAACCGGCTCATGACGCGCAACTACGAGGAAGTCAACCAGAAGAACGCGCTCGACGGGGACTACACCGCCCGGACGATCTTTGAGTACCTGCCTGACGAGACGACCTTCAGTCTTTTCTTCCAGGCCCATCGCGGCGCGACCAAATTCGCCGAAAACTGGATGAGCGCGGGCCCGCCCTACTTTTTCGGCTGGTACCAGTTCGTGGACCGCATCGCGCTGTGGCGCTTCGACATCGCGGCCGAGATCTCGCGCCAGCGAGGGAAACTGCCCGCCCTCGCCGTCGCTTATCTCTTGGCGCCCGACATGGAAGCCTACCGCTCCGGCGTCTCGTCCGAGGCCTACCGCGAGACCCTCGTCCACGCCGACGCCCACATCGGACGCATCCTCCGCGATTACGAGAAGGCCGGCCTCCTGAAGCACCTCATCCTCGTCCTCGTGAGCGACCATGGCATGACGGACATCCGGAGTCACTGGCCCATCGAGAAGTTCCTCCGCGACGAGGTGCGATTGGCGGTCGCCGGCGAGGGCTGGGCCGAGGACATCCCCTATGAAAGGCGCCTCAACTATTACCGCAAGTTTTCCTGCGTCCTGACGGGTTCCGGCGACCGGTACTGGGCCATCCACCTCCGCAAGCCGCGACCCGCCCGCGACGGGTCGGGAAAACCCGAGTTCGAGAACTGGCTGCCCCGGCCTTCGCCCGAGGACCTCCGCGCGTACCCGGCGCGCGACGGCCGGCGCGTGGACCTCATCGAGACGCTCCGCAGCCAGGAGGCCGTGGACCTCGTCGCTTACCGCGCGGGTCCCGGACGGGTCCACCTTGTGACGAAAAAGGGCATGGCGGAAGTGACCGGCGACGGCCGCAGGAGCGCCTATCGCGTCGTCCGGGGCAACGATCCGCTCTCCTACGGCGACACCGTGCCGCCGGAGATGCTGCTCGGCCTGCCGCACGATGCCCAGGAGTGGCTCGAAGCCACGGCCGACACGCGCTACCCCGACCTCGTGCCGCAAATCCTGGCCTACTTCGAGGCGCCGCTGGTGGGCGACCTCGCCGTCTTCGCCGCCCCCGGCTGGGACTTCGGGGACCACTTCAAGGCCGGCCACGGCGGCCTCGCCCCCGAGGACATGTTCGTGCCGCTTCTCATGGCGGGCCCCGGCGTGCCGCACGTCCGCCACCGCGGCCCGGTCCGGGCGGTGGACGTCGTGCCGACGCTGCTGGACCTTCTGGGCCGACCTGTGCCGCCGAATCTGGACGGCCGGACCCTCGTGCGCCATCGCCCTTAAAGCCCGCAGATGAGCCCCAGTCTCACCGGGGCGAATCTGCGGGACTCCCGCTCCCCGTAAAAAAATAGCGCGGCGGGCTCCAATGACGAATCAATTCCGAATGACGAAATCCGAATCGCGCGCATCCATTTCGTCATTCGGCTTTCGGATTTGATTCGTCATTCGGATTTCGCCATTCGTCATTGACGCGCCCTTTGTCCCTGTGTCCCTTCGTCCCTTCGTCCCTCGCTTCCGCTACGCAGCGGCGTTTTGTTAGAGCCCCCTACCACCCGATCATCTGCCGCATGCCCCGGAAAAACCCCGTCAGGTAAAACCAGCGGTAGGACCCTCGGGCGAAACCCAGGTCCGCGAGCGCCCGCGCGAGAACCGGCGATCGGCCGGCCCGCCGAATCCACCGGCGGACCACGTGCGACCGCTCGTGAATCTGAACGAGCCGCGCGCCCCACCGCAGCACCTCGCCGTAGTCCGCTTCCCAGCGATCGCGAAAGGAGGTCGGCGAGCCGTCGAGAATGGCCTCGGCCGCCAGCCGGCCGCCTCGAAGCGCGTAGCGGATGCCCTCGCCCGTGACGGGGTTGACGTGGCCGGCCGCGTCGCCCACGAGCATCCAGTTCGCGCCCGCGCAGCGTCCAGAGTCGGAGGCGGTTCGCCCGTCGAATCCCGCCGGCGAGACGATGCAGGGCGATGACCGCCCGAGCACCCGGTAGGCACCACCCGCCGGCCCGGCAAGCCAACCCGCCAGCACGTGACGCAGGAGCGCCAGAACCGCCCGCGCGGGTCCCCTGCCCCAAACGCCGACGGACGCCCGCTCGGCCTGGCCGAAGACGTAGGCGTATCCGTGCCGGCGCGGACCCGCGGGCTTGACCGACAAGCCGCCCGGGAAGAACACGGTCCGCGCCATCCCCCGTGCCCCCGCCCCCACCGCGAGGTCCTGCCACGCCGGATACACGCCGGCCCCGAACGCCATCTCGGACGGGCGAAACTTCCCCACCACCGCCGCGCGAACGAGCGACCGGCACCCATCCGCTCCCACCAGGACCGCCGCCTGATACGCCGCGCCCGCCGTCTCAACGGTCCACCGCGCGCCCGACCGCCGCACGCGCCGCGCGCGGTCCTCGAAGACCTCCGCGCCGGCCTCCCTCGCGCGAGCGAGGAGATGCGCGTCCAGCCGCTCGCGATCCACCAGGACGGCATCCCCATCGACGGGCACGGCCGCGCGGAACCGGCCGGCCCACTCGAAAACGGCCTCGCGCACCGGCGTGGGATCGAGAGATTCGGGCCGGCCGATCTCGTCCCACGCGGGGGCCGTCAGGCACCCGCCGCAGACTTTGGCGTGGCGGCGCGGCGGCTGGAGGAGGGCGACTCTCACGCCGCCCCGCGCCAGGTGGAAGGCGCACCACGCGCCCGCCGGTCCCCCTCCGACCACAAGCACGTCGCAATCTCGACCTGTCATGGAATCCATCATCCCGCAGGCGGGACAGAATCGCAAGCGAACAGCCCCGGCCCAGCCATGCCGCTACTTGCCCCGGCGATGGCGCAGGCGGTCCACGGCCACGGCCACGACGATGACGGCGCCGACGACCATTTCCTGGACGTAGTTCGGCAGGCCGAGGTGGACGCAGAGGTTCCTGAGGTGGGCCATCAGGAGTGCCCCGATGAGCGAGCCGAAGACGCTCCCCGCGCCGCCGCTCAAACTGCCCCCGCCGATCACGACGGCGGCGATGACATCGAGTTCCTTGCCGAGGGCCGTCGTCGGGTCGCCGACGCTGAGGCGTCCGAAGTCCGTGACGCCGGCCAGGCCGAACATTGCGCCGGCCATCGCGTAGAGGAGCCACTTGGTCCGCTCGACGGCCACACCGCACAGGCGGGCCGTCGCTTCGTTCGATCCGATGGCGAAGATGTGCCTCCCCAGACGCATGCGCCCGAGGAGGACCGCCGTCCCGACGGCCAGCAGGACCGTCAGGAGGACGGCCGACGAGATCGCCACCGGCCCCACCCAGTCGAAACGCACCGTCCCGATCCACGTCAAGGCGAAATGCCAGTGAAGGTTCACGTGAAAGAGGACGAGATTGGCGTTGGTGAAGTCGGCGATCCAGTTCAGCGGGGCGTCGATCCGCTGCATATTCGCAATGCCTTTGGCGGCGCCGCGCGCAAACGTCATCATGCCCAGCGTGATGACAAACGGCACCAACTTCAGCCGGGTGATCAGGAACCCGTTGGCCGTACCGGCCAGGCACCCGACCGCCACGCCGACGAGCACGGCCACGAGCGGCAGCCAGAAGGCCGCGGCGCCGCCCAGACGGGCGACGTCCGCCGGCGCCAGTTCGCGGACCACCCACGCCGACGCCACCGCGGCGAGCGCGATGACGCTGCCCACCGACAGGTCGATCCCGCCGGAGATGATGATCAGCGTCATCCCGATCGCCCCGATCGCCACCGTCACCGTCTGTGTCAGGATGAGGCACTGGTTCGACGGCGACCAGTAGTTCAGCGTCCCTTCCTTGACGTGCTCCGCGATGCCGCCCGCGAAGACGACCAGCACGAGCCCCAACAGGGGCCCCAGAAGATTCGCGACCCGCCGGGGCGCCCCGGGCCTGGGAGAGGCCGAGAGTTCGGGCATGTCGTCTCGGCTCATCCGCGCTCCTCCTCGCCGCCCGTCGCTACGTGCATGACGGCCTCGGGCGTCCACTCGGAAACCGGGCGCTTCTCGCTCAAGAGGCCCCGGTGCATGACGGCGAGCGTGTCGCACACACCGAGGAGTTCCGGCAAGTAACTGGAGATCCAGAGGATCGCTTTGCCCTGGGCCGCAAGCCGGCCGACGAGGGCATAAACGTCGGCCTTGGAACCCACGTCGATGCCGCGCGTCGGCTCGTCCAGAAGGAGCACGTCGGCCTCCTGATGCAGCAGCCGCGCCAGCGCCACCTTCTGCTGGTTGCCGCCCGACAGGCTCGCGACCGGCTGGTCGGGGCCCTGTGTCCGGATGCCGAGTCGGCGAATCCAGTCGGCCGTCGCCTCGCGGACGCGCCGCCGGCTCAAGAGGCCCCCGCGGACGTACGGCCGGAGCCGGCTCAGCGTCAAATTGTCCGCCACCGAGAGATTGGCCGCCAGCCCCTCGCCGCCGCGATCCTCCGAGAGGTACCCTACGCCGCGCGCGAGCATGCGCGGCGGGAGCCAACCCGTCGTGGTCACGCCGGCCACGGACACCCGCCCTGACGCCACGGCCTCGAGGCCGAAGACCGCCCGCACGAGTTCCGTCCGCCCCGAGCCGACGAGGCCCGCGATGCCGAGAATTTCGCCGCGCCGCAGCGTCAGGCTCGCGCCCTTCGGCAGCGGCCGGCCCGCTAAGGCCTCCAGTTCCAGCACGGGTTCGCCGATGGGGTGCGGCGTCCGGACGTAAACGTCCGCGAGTTCGCGGCCGACCATCAGGCGGATGATTGCGCTCGCCGGCGTCGAGGCGACCTCGCCGGACCCGACCGCACGCCCGTCGCGAAGGACGGTGAACCGGTCGGCCACCGCACACACCTCTTCGAGAAAATGGCTGATGTAAATGACGCTGACGCCCGCATCGCGCAGCCGCCGAATGACGGCGAAGAGAATTTCCGCGTCGGCCTGGCTGAGGCTCGAGGTCGGTTCGTCCATGACGACGACCCGCGCCCGGGCCGCCAGCGCCCGCGCCACTTCCACGAGTTGCTGCGCGCCGACGCCGAGGTCGCCGACGCACGCCGACGGGTGAATGTCCGGATGGTGCAGCACCGCCAGGGCCGCCTCGGCCCGGCGGCGCATCGCGCCGCGGCGGACGAAACCGAACCGCGTCGGCTCGACGCCCAGCAGGACGTTCTCCTCCACCGACAGGTGCGGCGCGAGGCTGAGTTCCTGGTACACGATGGCGACGCCCGACGCACGGGCCTCCAGCGGGCCCCGCGGCGCGTACGGCACGCCGTCAAGGACCATGCGGCCGGCGTCGGCCTTCAAGGCGCCCGAGAGGATCTTCATCAGGGTGCTCTTGCCGGCCCCGTTCTCGCCGACCAGTGCATGGACTTCGCCGGGGCGGACGTCCAGGTCCACGTCCACCAGCGCGCGCGTCGAGCCGAACGCCTTCGAGATGCCCGTCATCTTCAGGCGGAGGGGCGCCGCCTCGGAGGAGGGCGAATCCTGCGACCTAGGCCCGGCCGTGCTCATCGTTCGGTACCGGACGGGGGAATCATTCCACCGGCGGATGGACCAGGAGGTCGATCTCGGGGTCCGAGAAATTTTTCGGCGTCACGAGGACGACGCCCGTATCGACGCGTTTGGGCACCTCTTGGCCGCGGATGTGGCGAACGATGGTCCGCACGCCTTCTTCGCCCATCTTGAACGGGTTCTGGACGACGAGGCCCTGGATCTCGCCCTTCGCCATGGCTTCGAGCAACCTCTCGGACGCGTCGAAGCCGACGTACTTGACCTTGCCCGCCCGTCCGCTGGTCACCAGGGCCCGCAACATGCCGTACGCGCTCGACTCGTTCGGACAGAAGATGCCGTCCACCTGGCCCTCGCCGTACTTCGTCAGGAGCGCCTGGCCGGCCGTCATGGCCGTCTCGACCGTGGCCCCCGCATGTTGGTCGCTGGAGACGACCGTGATGTTGGGATGCCTGGCCATTTCGTCGAGGAACCCTTTTTCGCGGTTCTCGGTCGAGGCGCTTCCGACCTGGTATCGCAGGAGGATGACTTTACCCCGGTCGCCGAGCACCTCCGCCAGGCGTTTCGCACCGAGCACGCCGCCCTGGTAGTTGTCTGTCGCGACGAAACTGACGTAGGCCTCCGGGTCGGCCAGGTCCGAGTCGATGATCACGACCGGGATGCCCGCCTCCCCGGCCGCCCGCACCGGCGCGACGAGGGCCTTCGAGTCCAGCGGCGCCAGGACGATCCCGTCCACGCGCTTCTGGATGAACGTCTCCACGAGGTTGATCTGGGCCACCCGTTCGTCCTCGACGATGGGGCCCTGCCAGATGACCCGGACGCCCTCGAGGTCCTGCTCGGCCTTCCGGGCCCCCGCGTGGACCGACTTCCAGAAGACGTGCATCGTACCCTTGGGAATGACGGCGATCGTCAACTCCTTGGCCTTCCCACCCGGCTCCGCCGGCCCGGGCTCCGAGGAGCAGCCCGTGACCGCCAGCCAACCAGCCAGAAGAAAGAGGGACGCGACACGATGCATGGCCAATCTCCTTCCTGCGCAGGTGAAATGTACGGCCTGCGGACACTGCGGCTTCCATCGTACGAGAACGCCGCACGGAGCGTCAAGCAAAGAACGCCGCCGCAGGATCACCGCGACGCGAGGAGATGTTCGCGGACGAGTTCAACGACCCCTTCGCCGCACGGCCGGCGCATGACGCGGTCGGCCTCGGCCTTCAGGGACTCGACGGCGTTGGCCACCGCCACGCGCATTCCCGCCACCCGGAAGACGGCGCGGTCGTTCTCGTCGTCGCCGACGGCCACCGTCTCCGACGCCCGGACGCCGAGACGCTCCAGGCCCGCCTCCAGGCCCGTTCCCTTGTCGATGCCGCGCGGCACGATCATGACGGCGTACTTGTTGGGGATGACATCGAGCGCGAGGCCGAGGTCGCGGATGACGGCCAGCGCCTCTTGGAGGTGCGGCCGCCAGGTGCGGACGACGACGCGGCCCCGGCTGTGGCGAATCGCTCGCCGCACGAGTTCCTCCGCAAACCGCTCCGGCGGCGCGGGGCCGAGGTCCTCCACCTCCCCCGTACCCGGAAAATGCAGCACCGACCCGTTCTCGTCCACCACGAGGTCAAACAGGCCGATCTCGGGACAGATGCCGAGCAACTCATCATGCGGCCGGCCGGTGACGAGCGCGAGGAGGAACCCCGCGCGCTTCGCCTCGGCCAAGGCGTCCCGCGTCGCCGGCAAAATCACGCCGTCGTCCGCCAATGTCCCATCGTAATCCAGCGCCAGCAACCTCGGCCGCATGGCGCCTCCCGCCTTCTGGAACCCCGACTGATCCGCCTGTCGGCGGGGCATCTACAACCCCGGCCTCCCGAGAATTGCCCGCCAGATATCCGCGAGGCCCATCTCTTCCGCCCACCGCGACACGTACCGGCGATCCACAGCGTCCCCGCTGACCTTCAGGATCCCCGTAATATCCCGCAGGTGCTTCTCGGAACCCCCTTCGCGGTAGTACGCCATTTTGCCCAGGATCACGTCCTCGGGTCGAGCACAGTAGCCTTCCAGGTCAGGCAGAATTTGCACTCGTTGCCGCCGCGAGATCTCCGTCTGTCCCCAGGCGCCCGCCGGCACGAGCAACAGGTCAATCTTGTTCCCGGAGGTCGAATGAATGATATTGAATTGGCTCTTGCTTCGGACGGCTTCCAAAACCGCTCGCTCGTTTATATGGAATTCACTGGACGCAAAAGCCCGACATAACAAGGAAACTTGTTGCTCTTTCAGATCAACGACCACGTCAATGCCCTGGGTCATCCGCGGCTCGCCGTAAGCCGCGCTGGCCAGCGAGCCGACAAGCATGTAAGGCACGTCCAGGCGATCCAGAGCGCCGACCAGGTGCCGCAACAGATCAATCTGATCCAAGACGCATCCTCCGGGCGATTTCGGCCTGAATCCGCGCGTCGTCCCAATCCGAATGCAGCGTCCGAAGATGTCCCTCTATCCGCAGGCGAACAAGGCGGTTGGCCGCCAGCGCCATTTCCACACGCTGGGCGACGGTCTTGCGTCGAAGGACTTCCGCCACGGCGTCGTCCACGACCTCAATCTGCCCTTTGTCCAGCCGCCATTTCACGCTTTTCCGCTCCCAGGGACCCCGGCAGCATACCCCAACGGCCGGAGAGGAGAAAGGAGAAAGGAGACCGCAGGAGAGCATCTTACCACCAGTCGCCAGCCATCCGTTGGTTGTGGCCCTGCCGTTTTTTCTACTTTCTCCGCTCTACTCTCTCCGCTCTAGTGAAAAGAGCCGCGGCAGGCGGCTCTTTTCACTACCCCCAAGGGGACTCGAACCCCTGTCCCCGGGATGAGAACCCGATATCCTAGGCCGCTAGACGATGGGGGCACCTGTGGTCGCATCCGGACCGGAAGGGCAGGCCTAGAAGCCCTGTTCGACCCCGATCCGTCTCGATTCTTCCAGCACCTGGTCGGGCGGCTGGTCCGGCGGCAGGGCCTCGCGCATCTCCGACTTCTGGACCTCCTGGGCGATCTGAGCCAGCAGTTCCCGCGCCATGGGCCGGTCGTAACCCACCTCGACCCAGACCTCGCGGTCGGACTTTGCGCCCGGTTCGGCGATGCGCGGCACGGAGCGGGGCACGTCGCTGGCCCGGTCATCGGTGCCGGTCTCCGCCATGGCTGCGGCAGCGGCCGTCGCCTCACGCTCCATCAGGACGGCCACGCGGGCGACGATCGTCATGCCGTCCCGCCCGATCGCACACGAGACCGTGCTGCGCCATCGGCCGCCGGCGCCTCGCACGTCCGCGAGCGTCCCCGTCCGCTGGCGGTCCAGCAACTGAGGCCGGGTCCGGATTTCGCCGCGCGCCCAGTTCGACTCGGCGAGTTCGGCATGCTGGCGGAGGACCTTGCGGGCGGCCTCGAACGCTTTCTCGCGGTCGTGCGTCGGAAGGTCCGATTGTTCCCAGCCGCGAGCCGATGCCCCGCAACCGCCCGCCGCCACCGCCAGCACTATCAGGAGATTCAGTCCAAGGGTTTTCACGCGGAGGACTATACGGGCGACGGCATCCGGTGTCAAGGTCCAACCGGCGCACGCTTAGCCGCGAGCCAACGGCGAGCGCGCGCCGTCAGCGCGATAAGCGTTGACAGGTGGGGCCTCATGCCTATACTCGGCCGCCGTTGCCGGTTGGCGAGACCCGCCTTGGCGGGGATCGCGCGAGCGTCGGGCCCGCCCCCCGACCGGTTCCGGTGAAGCGCCGGGCCGCCGGCGTCCGATAAAGGAACTGTGGCCGGATCCGGGCGAGGGGATTCCGAGCCGAACACCGAAGGAGTCTGTCCGTATGCCGAACACCATCTGCAAAGTCCATGCCCGCGAGATTCTGGATTCGCGCGGCACGCCGACGCTGGAAGTGGACGTCGTGCTGGCGGGCGGCGCATTCGGGCGCGCGGCCGTTCCGAGCGGCGCCTCGACGGGCGAACACGAAGCCGTCGAACTCCGCGACGGCGACGACAACCGCTACCGCGGCAAGGGCGTCACCAAGGCCGTCAGGAACGTCAACGTGCTGCTCGCGCCGAAGGTCGTCGGCATGGACGCGCGCGATCAGGCGGCCATCGACGAGACGATGATCGCGCTGGACGGAACGGCGAACAAGGGCAAACTGGGCGCGAACGCCATACTCGGCATCAGCCTGGCCGTCGCCAAGGCCGCCGCCGACGAGGCCGGACTGCCCCTCTATCGTTACCTGGGCGGTCCCTCGGCCCGCGTCCTCCCCGTGCCGATGTGCAACATCATGAACGGCGGCGCCCACGCCGACTTCGCCATCGACTTTCAGGAATTCATGGTCATGCCGTTCGGCGCGACGTCTTTCCGCGAAGGCCTGCGGATGGCGGTCGAAATCTTCCAGGCCCTCAAGGGGGTCCTGAAGAAGAAGGGCTACGCCACGACGGTCGGCGACGAAGGCGGTTTCGCCCCGCCCCTCAAGGAAGGCAACGAGGAGGCCTGCCAACTGATTCTCGAAGCCATCAAGACCGCCGGTTACCGCGCGGGCAAGGACGTCTGGCTCGCCCTGGACCCGGCGGCCAGCGAAATCTACAAGGCCGGCAAGTACAACCTCGCGAGCGAGAAACGGAAACTCTCGGCCGAGCAAATGGTCGGCTTCTGGGCCGATTGGGTCAAAAAGTATCCCATCCGCAGCCTTGAGGACGGCATGGCCGAGGACGATTGGAAGGGATGGAAAGCCCTTACGGACCGCCTCGGCGACCGCATTCAGTTGGTCGGCGACGACATTTTCGTGACGAACACCGAAATACTTTCGCGCGGCATCCGGGAAGGCATCGCCAACTCCATCCTCATCAAGGTCAACCAGATCGGGACGCTCACGGAGACGCTGGCGGCCATCGACATGGCCCACCGCGCGGGCTACACGGCCGTCATCAGCCATCGCAGCGGCGAGACCGAGGACACCACCATCGCCGACATCGCCGTCGCCTCGGGTGCCGGACAGATCAAGACCGGCAGCCTGTGCCGAAGCGACCGCATCGCCAAGTACAACCAACTCCTGCGGATTGAAGAGGAACTGGGCGACGCCGCCCGTTACGGTAACTTTTTGTGGAAGAAAGCATGACGACCTCCAACCGGCGGGTTTCGTTTCTGGGGAGCGGCTGGATCTACTGGCCGCTCTGCCTCGTCGCGTGCGCGCTGGTGGCTCTGGCGGTCCTCGGCCCCGAGGCGGAGCGGCGCCTGGATCTCGAGCGCCAGTGCGCCCGCATGGGGGCGGAGGTCGGAAGCCTGGCCAAGGCGCGCGACCAACTCCAGGCGGCCCGCGAAGCGCTCCAGGCGGACCCGACCTACGTGGAACAGGTGGCGCGGCACGAGTTGGGCGCGGTGCGGCCGGGCGAAATCCGCCTCCCGCAGCCCGACGAGTTCGCTTCGGTGCGATTCCAGCCGCCGGCCGATCCCGGCGCGCCGGGCGTCGCCTCGGCGAAGCCGGGCTTTGCCCTGCGGTCGAGCCACGGCAGGCTCGCCCTGCCAGGGGCGGAGCCGGGACCCCCCGCCCCGCCCATCCTCGCATTTCTCGCGTCGTTCGCCGACTCGCAGGTGCGCCTCGTCGCGTTGGTATTCGGCGGGATGCTCCTGGCGGTCGCGGTGCTCTTCAGCATTCCGACCTCGCCGCCCAGGCCCGCCCGGGCGTGAATCGCCCCCTCCGGCCCGCCGCAGTGACGTTGGAGCCTGAATGGCTCAGATAAAAAAAGCCCAGGGCAACGCCCTGGGTCCTCAAGTGGGCCTTCGGCCTGAACGCCGTGTCGGGGCTTACAGGTCCTCCGGCCGCAAACCGGTGCGCTTGGCAATCCGGGCGAGCATTCGAGGACCGATTTCCTCGCGAGCGTGAAAGGCAAAGACGCAGTCCGGCCATCCCGGCCGACTCAATACGCGATGGGAACCGGCGCTCTCGCGCTTGACCGCCCAGCCGATGCGAAGGAGGGCGGCGAGCACCCGCTTCGCCTTGGCCGAGGGCCACGGTCTCACGCAGACACCGCAAAAAGTTCACGCAGTTCTGGAACGCTCTCCCCGTGATCGAGGCGGTCCGCAATGACGCGCAGCGCCAGGGCTTCGACCTTGGCCAAGGCTTGGGCCTGCGTCTTGGCGTAGGCCATCACGCCGGGAAGTTCCGGCACTTCGGCGATCCAGCGACCGTCTTTCTCGCGTTCGATCTCGATTTTCACAAGCGTGCCTCCAATCAAAACCACCACCGCTTGGGCGGCGCCCAAGCACAGACCACCCCCCGCCGAAGAGCACAGTCCGCCAACCCGCCCGACTATAGCAGGAGTTCCGACGGAAGGCAAGCGACCCCGGTTGTCAGAAAACAGGTGTCAGGAACCGTTTTCCAGGGGCGTGGCGAAGAGCGTGATGGGACCGGCGCGGTCGATACGGACGGTCACCAGTTCCCCCGCGAGGTCCAGCCCGCCTTTCACATCGCCCGCCCGGGAAAAGGTTCCTGACACCTTTTCCCGGGCGAGGGGCGGGCCGTCGAAGACCACCAAGCGATGGCACGGCGTCCGGCCGCGCCATTGAATCAGGCTTGAGGCTTGAGGCTGGAGGCTGGAGGAACTGCCACGGCCACCGCCGACGGGCGCCGTCTCTTCCCCTCCAGCCACCCTTCGGGCGGCGAGCCGGTCGTCGAGGTGCGGGCGCGGAGCCGGACCTTCGACGAGCACCACCACTTCACGTCCGATGAGCGCCTGGTTGTCCTGCATGGCAATTTCGCCGAGGAGGTCGAGAAGTTCGCGATGCCGGCGCTCTTTTTCTTTTCGCGGCACGTCGTCGGCGTAGCGGCGCGCGGCGAGGGTGCCCGGGCGCGGGCTGTACTTGAAAACGAAGCCGCCCGCGAAGCGCATCCGGCGCGCGAGGTCCGCCGTCGCCTCGAAGTCCGAGAGCGTCTCGCCGGGGAAGCCGACGATGAAGTCCGAGACGACGGCCACCTGGGGAGCGGCCTCGCGCACCATCGCGACGCGCTGGGCGTACTCCGCCGCCGTGTAACCCCGGTTCATGCGCTCCAGGACCGCGTCCGAGCCGGATTGCGCGGGCATGTGGAGGTGCGGGCAGAGGAGTGGCACGTCGCGAAAGACCGAGGCGAGGCGCGCGGTCATGGCCTTCGGATGGCTCGTGATGAACCGCAGGCGCCGAAGTCCCGGCGTTCCCGCGACCTTTTCCAGGAGGTCCGCAAGGTCCCACTCGCGGCCGGCCTCCTCGAATCGGTAGCGGTTGATCGCCTGGCCGAGGAGCGTCACTTCGCGGACCCCCAGGTCCACCAGCCGCTGAACCTCCTCGGCCACGGCGGCGGGGGAGCGGCTCCGCTCCGGCCCGCGCACGTTCGGCACGACGCAGTAGGAGCAGAAGACGTCGCAGCCGCGCATGACGCGGACGAACGCCTGTCGAGCCGGGCCGACGCGTTGGCGTCCGCGGACCTCCGTCTCGTCGAGCCGCGCGTCGAAGGCGCCGAACGCCTCGGCCGCCCCCTCCCCGCGGGCGGGGTCGAGGGCGACGCTGCGGCGTCCTGCGCGGGCTTCCCGGACGAGGTCCGAGAGGTCGGCGAGGCGTCCCGGCGCGCAGAGAAAATCGACGAGCGGCGCCCGCTGCCACGCGCCGGGGCCGTACTGCTGGGCCGTGCACCCCACCAGGCCGATGACGAGGTCCGGTTCACGTTTTTTTCGAGCGGCCAAGGCGCCGATGTTGGAGAAGACGCGGTTCTCCGCGTGGGCGCGGACGGAACAGGCGAGAAAGAGGAGCACGTTTGCCGACGCGGGATCGTCAACCGTTTCGGCGCCGGCGGCGCGGAGCAGGTCGTCGGCCAAAGTGGCGTCGAGCCGGTTCATCTGACAACCGTAGGCCGTGATGTGAACGCGCAGCGGTTCCATGGGAACGGGCCATTATAGGAGGCGCGGGGGCGGCCCACAAGGGCGGCCGGCACATGCCAAGTCGGGGAACGTGACCGCCCGCCACGGCGGGTAAACTTCCGCGGGCGGCTCGAAAGGCGCAAAGAGGCGCCGCCCGGCGGTTGGACCCGGTCGGGTCAGGGAGCGGGTGAGACGGCGCCGCGCAGGTCGCGGAACTTTTTCTGGAGGATCGGGTCGGTGCCGCCGAGCGCCTGGGGCTGAACGATGATGGCGAGGCTTTCGAGGGCTTTTCGGACCTCTTCCTTGTCACCGAGCCTGTATCGGCAGTAGTAGTTGTGGTAGCGGAAGTCCCAGAGGCGTGCGGGGTTGGAGGCCCTGGCCTGCTCCTCGATTTCCAGGAGGACGCGCCAGAGTTCGAGGGCGCGTTCGAAGTGAGGTTTGGCCTGGCCGGCGTCGGGCGCGGCTTCGCCCATGGTTTCGTAGCATCGGGCCATGCCGAAGACGCAATCGACCTTGATCGGCTTGCCTGGCTCTTCCTGTTCGGGTTTCGGCCCGCCGATCTCGGTGTAGATGGCGAGGGCCCGTTCGGTGTCGCCGGAGGCCAGATACAGTTCCGCGAGTTCGTACTGGATATTCTCCGACTGCTGCTGCTTGTTTTCGACGTTGCTGGTTTCGATCCATTTGCGGAGGAGGTCACCGAGTTTTTCGGCATCCTTGACCATGGCGCGGGCGGCGTCCTTGTTGTTGGCGCGAATCAGCCGGTCGACGTCCTCGATCATGGCCTGGAACAGCCCGCTCAGGACGGGCCCGACCTCTTCCGGTTTGGCCTGGGCGAGGAAGGTGTTGAGGACGGCCATGGCCTCGTCGAGGCGGCGGAGTTTCTGGAGCGCCTCGATCTTGTACTTCAGGACCCGCCCCTGCATCTCTTTGTCCAGTTGGAAGGTTTTTTCCATGTCCTTCAGGATCTGGAGCCCGTCTTCGTAGAGGCCGACCTCGGGATACATGTAAACAGCGGCGGCGCTCAGGCAGGCGGCCTGGGCCCATCCGAGAACCTGCTGGCGTTTTTCGTCCGGCAGCCCCTGGACCTGGCGGGCGTAGTCGGCGAAATCGACGAGGTCCTTGGCGACGACGCGGGCGCGCGAGAGGATAATGGCCTTATCGCCCGTCGGGAGAATCTTCTCGCGGAACCCCTCGAAGCGGCAGAGAGGCACCCAGTAGCGGGCCTCGGGATAGTACTCGGACTCCCGGGCGACCTTGGCGAACTGTCCGGCGGCGTCTTCGTGTTTCTCCCCGCGATAGAGGACGAGGGCGTAGAAGTACCGCTGGTCCGGGTCGGTTTTCAGCCAATTGGATGAGACAAACCACGCGAGGGCTTTTTCGTAGGCGTCGCGATTCTCGGGCGTCTTGGCGGCCTCGTACAACTGGCCTCGCACCCCGACGTAGTATTTGGCGGACTCGGCCGCGTACTGGTAATCGGGTGCCGCTTCCGCCACGCCCTTGAACGCCTCGGCGGCTTCTTCCTTCCGGCCCAGTTGCAGGAGGCAGGCGGCCTGGTTATACAGGGCGGCCGCGTAGTTCGCGTCCTTCGCGCCCACCTTCTGGGCGTAGATCTTGAAGAGCCGCAACGCGTACTCCAGTTGCTTGGAGTCCTTCGCCTCGCGGGCCTTCGCAAAGGTATCCGTCGCGAGGATCCAGAGACCGAACGGCTCCATCTGCTCGACGTCCCCCTGCGCGCCGACGAGGCTCGGCATGAGCACCAGAACGATGTAGGGCCAGGGCGGGGCGCGCTGGTTGAGGGTCTTGAGGATCTCGACACCCTTGTCCTTCAAGGTGGTGTCGTTGGTGGCCTTGGCTTCGGCGAGATAGGATTCGGCCTCGACGATGGGCATCGCGAGGCCGTAGAGGTTCTCGCTGATCTTCTGCTTGCCGAAGAACTCGCGCGCGTTCTCGATGGCCTTGCAGGCTTCCTTGAACTTGCCCTGGCGCACGCGCGTCAGGGCCGTCTCGAACGCGACGCGGATCTTTAAGACCTCGGGCGCCGAAGCGTTGTTCGCATTCGCCAGACTCGTCAGGGCGTCCTCGAACTTCCCGAGTTCGCGTTGGGCCAGGCCCGCCACCAGATAGGCGTACCACTTGGCGGGAATCGTGTCCGGCAGGTCGCGGTAGGACTGGAAGGCCGTGATGGCGTCGTTCAGGAGTTCCTCGCGCGATCGGTCTCCCTGGGGGGGCTTATAGTCCTTCGGCAGGGTCCACGCGCGGTAGTAAGCGGTCCAGGCGGCATAGTACTGGGCGTCGCGCTGAATGTCGCGCAGTCGCCGGGTGTAGCCGGCGTTGACGTACTGATTGCGGTCGGGGTCGCGGTCGATTTCCGATTGCCACTCCATCGATCCCTGGAACGCGGCGCGGTACTGCTGCTCGGCCGTCTGAAAGAGCCTTGCGGCCTTTTCGCGGTCGCCGCCCCGGCGGTCCGTCACCTCCAGGATGTCCAGGTCGTTCTTCAACCAGTTCTGAAAGATCATGTTCGCGAAGTCCGCGCGCCAGGTGAGGATATGGAGTCGCGCGTCGGCCCGGTTTTTCCAGTCGGCGGCCGGGCTCCCCGCCAGGGCTTCCTGGGCCTCGGCAATGGCCCGCTCGTAGAGTTCCTTGGCCTTCTCGAAGCACGCGTCGCGTTCGGCGACGGTCTTGGCCGCGGCGGCCTGCTGGATCTGGAGGGCCGCCTGCTGGACCTTGCTGCCGACCGTCCCGGCCTCGCCGCCGCCCGTCGGCCGGACGCATGGCTGCTCCACATAGGCCTTCATGAGGCTCTCGAGGCCGCGCTCCTGGAGGCCCTTGTAGAAGGGGTCTTCGGCCTCGGCGGCCCACAGAGGCGCCGCCGCCAACGCCGCCAGGATCCCGCCCCACACCCTTGCCGATACGCATCGCTTCACGTCCGTTCTTCCTTCCCGGGCGTCCCGTTGCAGCCGGAGACGATTGAGCGCCTCCTACCCCTGGACGGCCGCACTGCGGAGAGAACTTCATCGCGCTTTTTTTGCAGCCGGCGGATAATGTTTCGCCGGCGCGCTATCGCGGCACGGCGAAATGGATGCTCGTGAACCGTGCCGTCACCGCCGCGTCGAACGCCCGCACGACGAACTTGTGCCGCACCGCCATCGTCGGCGAAATCAGGATCGGGTGAGTCGGTTGGAGGCCTCGCGCGCGGTAGCCTTCGAGCGCGGCGCGGAGGCCCGCGAAATTGTCCCCGAGACTCTGCGTATCGTTCAGAACGATCGAGACACCTTCGCCTTCGTTTCCCTCATCCAGGAGTTCGATCTTGAGCCTCTCCATGTTTATCTGCGTCGTGGGATTCGGGCCCTGGTCTTTCGGCAGGTTGGTCGTCAGGTAGCCCTCGCGGGACTGGAACGTCGGCATCAGCATGAAGAAGATGAGCAACTGGAAGATGCAGTCGATCATGGGCGTCATGGGCGGCTGAATTTTCACATTTTCGCGTTTGCGGCTTATGCTTCGCATGGTTCGTCCTCAGCGTCCGGCTATTTCTGTTCCGCCTCCGGGATTTTGGTGGTGATCCACCATCCTTCGATGCCGGCGGCGCCGGCGGCCAGCATCACGCGGGCCACGTCCTCGTAGGGGACGTCTGCATCGGCCCGCAAGATGACGTTCAGGTTCGCTTTATCTCCCTTGGATGCCGCGTCCACAAGATATGCCGTCAGTTCGCCCCCGACCGTCTGAGAGCCGTTCGGACGGGTGTACGCTTCGAGCACGCGCATTTCCCGGCCCATCACCTTGACCACGGCGTCGAGGCTGCTCGTTTCGCCCTTGATGATGTTGATCACGATGTTGCGGTACTCGCTGTAGTCCATGACCTTGGCGGCCTCGGCCTCGGGCAGCACGACGTCCTCGATCTCCAACTGCTGGAACTGGCTGATAAGCATGAAGAAGATGACGAGGTTGAAGATGATGTCGATCATCGGCGTCATGTTGAAGCCGACGTCGCCGCCGCCTTTCGCCTTGCTGACTCTGGCCATCGGTTCATCCTCCTGCCGCTCCCGGCGCGCGTCCGGGGGGTTGCGTCTCGCCTCAGGCCGCGGCCGTGGGCTTGAAGTTCGCCAGCAGTTCCTCGGCCACCAGCGCCGCCTCCATGGACATTTGCTCGATGCGGGTCCTGAAGATGCTATAGGCGCTGAGGGCCGGCATGGCGACCAGCAGCCCGCAGAACGTCGAGACCAGCGCGATCATGATACCGCCCGCGAGGTCCTCGGGGTTGGCCTTCCCGCCCTTCGCCGCAATCTGGCTGAACGCCACCATCATGCCGTACACCGTCCCGAACAGGCCGAGCATCGGGGCGACGTTCCCCAGGAGGTTCAGCCATTCGATCTTGCGGTAGAGGCGCGCGGTGCGTTCTTCGGCGGCGTCGCCCATGGCCCGCTCCATGGCCTCGTAGCCGTTCGCCGCCTCGATCAGCCCCGCGTGCACCACGCCCGAGACGAACGCCGGGTCGGCCTGGCAGAACTCCAACGCCTCGCGGAAACGCCGCTCGTCGAACATCGTCTTGATCTGCGCGACCGACAGTTCCGGCACGATCACCGACCGCCGGATCGTAAGGGCGTGCTCGATGATTAGCGCAATCGAGGCGATCGAACACGCGTAGATCGACATCATGTCCAGAAACCCGATGACGTTCGTGAACGTCGCCGTATAGAGCATGCCGCCGAGGGACGACTCGCCCTTCTGGGCCTTCTGGGCCTCCTGGCCCAGCGCCCCCATGCTCGCCACGAGCACCACGCCCAGCATCACCCCAAGTACCACCGCCCGTTGCTTACCCATGTGCCTCTCGCTCCTTTGTTCTTAGTGGCCGACGGATTGTCGGCAGCCTTTTCCTCGCGCCGGATCAGCCCTTCGGGGCCTCCGGCCGAGCCAGTTCCTGTTTCGCCCGCTCCGCCCCCGCGGTGCCCGGATAGTTTTGGACCGCCTCGTTGAGCACCTTGGAGATTTCGCCGTCCGGCAACTTGGCGGCCTTCATGGCCACCCCCGCGCGCCAGAGCGCCTCCGCCGTCCGCGTTCGGTCCTTGTCCGCATACAGAATCGGCACGCGCATGAACTGAAGCGCCGCCTGCACGTGCTGGTCTCGCTCCGCCAGCACGCGACCCGTGTAGAACGCCACCTCCTGCGGATGGTCCCGGGCCAGCACGCCCGCGGCCTGATTCAGGCGCTGCTCGGCCTCGTCGATTCTATGGGCGGCGAACAGCAGGTCCAACTGCTTCAGCATCGCCCAGGCGCGCGTCTTCGGATTGTCGCTCGTCAGGAACGGCTCCAGAAGCAGGAGGACCTCTTCGGGCTTCCCTTCCAGGAGCACCAGGGTCAGGCGAAACTGCTTCAGTTCGCCCGCGTACGGCTTGTCGGCCGCGCTTTTCAGCGCCGCTTCCACCTTCGTGAGCATCTTGCGGTTGCCGGCGGCATCGTCGGGCCTGGGTCTCGGCAACTTCAACCCTGCGACGAGGGTCGGCTGGTTCTGGGCCAACGCCAGGTAGGCATCCAGCGCCTCCTGCACCCGGCCGGACTCCGCGTACAGTTTATACATCCGCGAGGACACGAGAACGCGGAGCCACGGCGCAGCGCCTTGCCGACCAAGCGATTCGTACAGTTTTTCCGCCTCGGCGAACTCCTGGGCCGCCTTCGGGCCGCCCGCCAAGCCTTTCGCGTATGCGTCCTCCGCCTTCTCCAGGTCGGGATACTGATCGACGCGGATCGAGGCGATGTCCGCCAGGGGGACCGTCCGCTTGCCGCCCGCGTACTCCAGGACCAGGCCTCCGGCGTCCATGCCGACGATTTTCCCGTCGTAGCCGATGCCGGCCTGCGTCCGGATGCGGTCGGTGCGCGCGGGGGCGGCCGCGGCCAAGGCCGCCGTCGCCGTCAGCGCCCACAACGCGGTCCTAGTGAATAAGCGTCGCAAGGTCTTTCTCGGACACAAACTTGTAATTGCCCCCGTTTTCCTCGGCAATCTGCTTTAGCACCTGCTCGCCCATGGAGTACAGGAAGCCGATCGTATGGACCGTCACCTGGCCGCCCGCATTCTGCTTCTTCACGAGGCCCACGATGGCCTTGTCGAACTCGCCGTCCGTCAGAAGGTAAATGAGTTCCGGCTTCACCTCGAACGCGCGTTCCAGGGCCTTCGCGGGGTCCGTCTCGCCCTGCGGAATGACGCCGTCGATGAACTCGAACGCCAGTTGTTTGTTGCGGTCGGTGGCGTTGACGAGTCGGCGCATCGGCATCTCGACGGGCGGCCCGCTCGAAAAGAAGATGACGTGGAACTCTTTCTTGTCCCCCAGTTCGCCGATCGAACGCTTCAGTTCAAACTTCACGTAGTCGATCGAGTCGGTCATGCTCCCCGACCGGTCCACCACGTAAACGATCTTGCCCGCCTCGCCGCCCGCCCCGAAGAAACCGGACCCGAGCCCCGAACCCGTCCCGAGGCCCTCAAGTCCGCCGTAGTCCTTCCCGCCCCCGCCGACCCCGATCACCTCCAACACATTCATCTTGTTCGACGCCACGTCCGGGAACGGATTCGTCATGTGCCGCACCAGGCTGCTCGGCCGCGGAACCATTTTGCCTCGGCTCGCCTCGTCGTCCTTCATCTTGTTTTCCGGACGCGGGCGCTTGACCGTCTTCTTCTGCGATTGGGCGACGACGGCTGACTTGTACTCGAACGGCGGCTGGACGGCATAACTCTGCTGCCAGGCGAAAAACGCCGCCAGGACCCCGACCGCCACGTGCAGCACCACGCTCGTGCCCCAACTCGGAAGATACAGCGCCAGCCAGCCCATCACCGTATCCATGGACGTCTGCTCTTCCGCTTCTTCCGCCTCCCCTTCCTTCCCCTTTTCCGCCTTCTGGTCCGGCACGGGCTGCGCCGGCTGGCTCGCCGCCGGGGCCGCCAACGCCGCCGCCGGGCCCGCGACCGTTTCCGCGTCCGCCGGCACCGCCGTCCCCTGGTTGCAGTACGGGCACACCACTTCCGTGCCCGGCGACTCGTTCACCGTCAGCCGCTTCCCGCATTTCGAACACCGAAACCGCAGAGCCATTCTCGACGCCTCCTCGGCTAAGGCCGTCCAAGGTCGCCTATGTTACGGCAAGGGGGGAAGCCCTGTCAACTCTCGCCTTCAACGGCCGTCGGCCCCGCCCCTCGTCTTTCCCCACCATTACATACGGACGACCCCGGCGAGCGTTCGACGAAAAATCCTCCTGTGGCCGGTCCAGAATCGGCCTCCCGCCGCCCCCCCCGCGGGTGTGCCAAAATTTTCCGGCATTTGCCGAGGCCGCGATACGTGCCTAGTGTGGCACGGCTCCCGGCGCGCCGGGACCAGGGTGCCACCCAATTGTTCCCTTGTGCAATTTCTAGGAGGGTTCCGCGGAGAATGCCAGAAAATTTTGGCGCACCCCCCGCCGCCTGCCGGGAATCGCTTGACAGTTCGTGCGGCAAGAAGTAGTATGGCGGCAAGGACCCCGGAACCCTTTTGAAGGCGAAAACCCATGAAACACCTTCTTGGCGCGGTGCTGGCGGGATGCCTCATCCTTTTCGCGGCGGCCGGATGCAGCGACCGCCAGGAGGCTAACCGAAAACAGTTCGAGGACCTCTACAAGGAATACTCCGACCGCTTCCACGAGAAGATGGCGACACAGGCCGGCTCGATGAACCCGGCGCAGGTCGCTGCCGAAGCCGCTCGCATGTGGAACAACATCTTCGACGGACACAAGGACATCGTCCGACGCCGCGCCGAAGACATCCTCCGCGACCTGCGAGACGCCCCCGCCATCAACGAGAAAGAGTACAACCAGGTCGTCCAGGCCGCGCCCCCCGAAAAGGAAGAGGAGGGCCTCGTCCTCAAACAATTCCTCTGGAACCCCATCGGCGCCGCCCAGGATTATCTGAACACCCTCTTCGCGAACGTCCTCCAACCGGCCGACCAGACGCGGCAGGCCGTCCTCACCTCGCAAGCCGCCATCTTCTGGCTGGCCATCGACCGCAATCCCGAGCGCCCCAAACTCATGCTCCGCCAGGGACCCTGGGTCTTTCTCGTCGAACTCTCGCGCCGCGACGACTACTACCACGCCGACAAACTCCGCTGGCTACAACATGTATCCATGGGTCCCATCCGCGTCGAGGGCGCCCCCGGTGCGCCGGGCAAGCCGTCCGGCAGCAGCGGCGCCGGCACGCCACCGAAAGCCCCTGAAACGCCATCCAAGGCCCCCGAAACGCCGCCCAAAGGCCCCGCCAAGGGACCCCAAGGCTGAGAGCCGGTCCAGAACATGAAAACGCGGGCGCCCCCGCCAACGCCGGGACGCCCGCCTTGACTTTCCACCGGGGCCGCACGCCTGCCCCGGCCCGTTCTCGTTCCACAGACCTTCTTATGCCGCCTTCTTCTTTGCCGCCGCTTTCTTCTCGGCCGGCTTCCCGGCGGGGGTTGCCTTTTCCGGCGCCGTCAGCACCGGCTTGGCGGCGGGCTTCGTCAGAGGCTCGCCGTCCAGCGGCGGCTGGAGCCGACCGAGGTCCACCCCGAACCGGTCCAGGATCGTCGGCGTAATGTCCTGACGCATCCCGCTGCGCTTGACCTTCGGATCATTCGTCCCCAGGAACACCCAGGGAGCGTACCCGTGGCCTTTCTGGTCCTCATTGAACCCGTGGTCCGCCGTCACATAGACCAGCGTCTTATCGTACAGGCCCAGTTCCTTGAGTTTCGCGATGATCTTGCCGGTCCAGGTGTCGCCGGAGATGAGTGCGTCGTTGTATTCCTTCGAGTTCTCTCCGCCGCCGTGGCCCTTGTGGTCCACCTCGGCGAAATGGACGAAGAAAAAGAACGGCTTGTCCTTGTACTGCTCCAGGAGTGAGATCGTGCGCGTCCCCACCTTCTCGTCCAGACCGAGGCCGTACTCCCACACGTCGCAACTCTTGTGCATCGTGTAGTACGGCGACCCCTCGAACACCAGGTACTTGACGCCGTTCTCCTCAACGACCTTGCCGCCGGCCTGTTTGCCGGCCCCGGCCCGCGCGGGTTTGTTCCCGGCCGCTTTCTGCCCGGTCTTTTCCTTCTCCACCTCCTCAAGGGGTTTCTTGAAGGGCTCGCGGATCTCGCCGCAGTGGCCCGACTTGCCGATCACGGCCACCGCCGCGAACTTCTCCGGCCCGAACTGCGCTTTGAGCCGCTCGAACACGCTGAGGCCCGCCGGGCAGTCCCGGAACCGCCCGTTGCTGTACGTCCCCGTCACTTCCGGGTTGTAGCCGGTCAGGATCTGCGTCCAACCAGCCTTCGTGTCCGTCGCCCCCGTGACGACGTCAACGTCCACAAGGGCCCCTTCCTCGGACAGTTTTTTCAGCGTCGGCAACTCGCCGCGCGCGAGCGCCTCCTGGACGTGCGCCCGCTGCGCCCCGTCCCATCCGATGAGGATGATGTTCCTCGGCGGCCCTTCGCGCGAAGCACCCTGCCCGAACGCCAGCACCGCCAGCAGCACCGCCGCCAACAGACCCAACATGCCCTTTCGCATCGCCGTCTCTCCTTATGCCAGGCCCTTTTCTCAGGACAAGAGATTCAACCCATCCGCCAGGCCGCGGTTCCGAAGGTTCCGCCGCCGACACCGACGCAGGCAATGTGGACCTTGCTGTTCGGGGACAGGCCCGCCTTGAGAATGGTGAACGGTGCTGCACCCACAGCGGACGCCGCCAGAATGCCCTTCAGGAAACCGCGACGTCTTATCGAGTTCATATCCTGCCTCCTATCTGTTTGCGGCGTTCTGTCGCCACTTTCCTTTCGTCCTCGCCCCGTTACTTGTGGAAACTGAACGAATAAAGTTTCGAATCCCTCAGTTCGAATCGCAAACGAATCTCCTTGCCTTTGAGCGTTTCGAGCGAGAATCCTTCTTTCCACTGGACCGCGCCGTCGGTGACAGTTTGCGTTATCAGTTCGCTTTCGGCCAACTTCTTGTTTTCCTTATCGAGAACCGTGACCTTGACATAACCGGACATTGCGACGTCCGCGCTCAGGCGCAGCGAACCGCTGACGGCGACAACGGGCTTGGTGGTGACCGTCGCCGTCTTGTTGCTCCCCCCGGCGATCTGTTCGTAGCCGGCGAACCCGTCCGGGCGCAAGTGGGCCAGGCAGAAGTAGCCGCTACGCCACGCCATGAACCTGCCGTCGTTCCCACCGTAGTACAGGCGTATTTCGTCCTTCCCAAAAATCGGGGGAGACGCGAAGATGCAGCCCCAATCGTAGTCGCCCATCTGTTCGCTGTTGGCAATCAGCGGCGTACCGGGCTGGATCCGATGCCACTCGATGCTGTCGGGGCTCCATGCCAGTTCGACGTGCTGCCGGTTAGCCACGATATCGAAGAGGCCGACCAGCCCGATGTAGACGCCCGCGTGGCGAAAGACAGGCATGTCGTGAATCTGCAGATCCGTATTGAGACCTTCGATCACGATCTTCGCCGGGGACCAATTCAGGAAGTCGGGCGACTCGCTCCTCGACTCCCGGCGGTATTTGCCTCTTCCGTAGCGGTCACTTTTCGATCCCGCCCCTCCCCAGTTGCGCGTGAATAGCACGTACTTGTTAAGCACGGGGTCCCAGAATGTGCAGTTGTAGGTGTCGCCATCGTCCAAGCCGGGCAACTTCTTCTCCGCCCAGTTCAGGCCGTCGGACGAGAACCATACCATCGTATGCCCACGGAAAGGGTGGATGGCCTTGTAACGCTTCTCGGGATCGGTTTCGTGCAGGTCCTTGATGACCCCCACGCCGTGTACGCCGAGCAAAACGATATTGTTCTTCTTGTTGCCCTGGAACTCGATGATCCCCAACTCGGGCTTCTCCCATTTTATCCCGTCTTTGGAAGTGGCGTAGCACACGCCGAATCCACGTTGGCCCTCATGCCAGTCGACCCACGCCCGCTTCTCAGGTGCCAGAGCCTCGTAGTCGGACTTGATGAAAATGCTGTACCAGCACTTGTAGATCTTCTCTTCCTCGTCATAGATGACGCTGCAATAGGGATTGTCGAACCGCGGTTCCCACGGCTTGTCCTCTTTGAACAACGGGTTGTACTTGTCCTTCTGCACGACGCCGACGGTCAGTTGAGCGTTCTCGGTGCTCTCGATGATGCGGAAATCGAGGAGGAGATACCGATCCCGCTTCGGGACCCCGGCAGACTGGTTCTCCGGCCCCGGCGTGCCTTCGGACTGCCCAATGGCCACGGTGCTGCAAACGACCGCTGCGAGCATGGCCATTGCCGCGACCGTCACTTTCGCATTGGCTTTCCTGCTTTCCGGACCCCAAAGCCCGCATCCTGTGCATGTCCGCATGGCTCAAGCCTCCTAACGCCGCCCCATTGCAGCGATCCTGAGCGTGGCCCAGGCTGTCGGGGCCTCGGATGCTCGCTGACCGGGCAACGCACCCGGCGCCGAGGATCCAACCTGGAACCTTTTGTACAACGGCCCATACTGTCCCAGAAAGCACTTTTTGTCACGCGGAGGACCCCGCAGCGAACCCACCGTGCGGCAAGTTGACAGAATTTACCTCAAACCGCTTAGGCTTTCCTCAGGACAAGAGATTCAACCCGGCCGCCAGGCCGCAGTTCCGAAGATCCAGCCCCAGGCCGCTCGCGGCACCCATACCGATGATTTTCCTGCCGGAGCCGATACCGGTCTGCAGGCGGATGCGGTCTGCGCGCGCTGGCGGCCGCGGTCAAGACCGCGGCCGCCTGTGCCTACAACACCGTCCTACTGCATGAGCGTCGCAAGGTCTTCCTTGTAGATCGCCTTGTAATTCCCGCCATTCTGATCTGCCATAATCTTCATAACCTCTTCCCCTGAAGGTGGATCCGAGTCTTGCCGGGATCGCCAAGACCAAAAGCCGATGGTGTGGACGATGATCTTCTGATCCCTGTTGAGGCGCTTGAGGAGGTCTACCACGGCCTTGTCGAACTCACCGTCCGTCAGAAGGTAGATCACCTCCGGGCGGACGGCAAACGCCCGCCGAAGCGCGTCCGACGGGTCCGTCTCCCCCTGGGCGATGATCCCGTCGACGAACTCATACGCGAAGGCCTTGTTCCGCTCCGTCGCGTTCACCAGACGCCGCGTCGGCATCTCCACGCACGGGCCGCTCGAATAGAACAGCACGTGGAACTCCTTATCGTCCGGCAGTTCACCGATCGAACGCTTCAACTCCACCTTCACGTAGTCAATCGAGTCCGTCATGCTCCCCGACCGGTCCACGACATAAACGATCTTGCGGGCATCCTCAATCCACTTTGGCGGGAAAGGATCCCCCGGTCCTCCGGAATCCGACCCAAGCGATTCCGGCCCGCCGCCTCTCGGACCCCCGCCGATTCCGATCACCGGAATCTTACCGGAGACCTCCAGCACACCAATGCCATCGAACGGGTCCAACTCGAGTTTGCGCATAAAGCGGTACGGATTCAGTTCGTTCAGGCCCCAGGGCGTCTTCTCGCCTTTCCGTTCGGCCAGTTGCCCCGCGTCGCGCTTCACGGCGTCCCTCTTCGGCACCGTAAGAAAGGCGCCCGTGTAGGGGCTGTCGTGCCCTTCCACGATCGGAACCCCCGCCACGAACGCCGCCAGCATCAGCACCGCCGCGTGCAGCACGAAACTGGTCCCCCAACTCGGCATATACAGCGCCAGCCAGTCTAATACCGTTTCCGTCCCCTCGTCCTGGGCGCCCCCCTCGGGGCACCCTTTCAACGCCTCCTCCCTCGCACCCGTCATGGTCCACCTCCTCCCTTTCCCCTGCGCCCGTGTGCCCCGGCCGGCCTCCCGCGGCCTATGTCCCGGACCGTCCCGGAATCTCGTTTCCATAAAGGAAGACGCGGGCCCGCGCGGCGCATCTCGGAAAATCCTTTACAGCCGACCCGCCGTTTGGCAGAAAGACGCCGGCAGGAGTCGCCCTGCGAGGGAGGACGGCCGGTGAAGGACTTCGTCGTCGCCTTCGTCACGCTGTTCGTCGCCGTCGACGCGCTCGCTATCCTTCCCCTTTTCGTCACGCTGACGGAAGACCTCTCGCCTCGCGAGCGACGCCGCATCATCGTCCAGTCGGTGGTGACGGCCACGGTGGTCGCCATCGTCTTCGTCTTCTTCGCCCGGAAGGTCTTCGACCTCATCGGCATCCACGTCTATGATTTCATGGTGGCGGGCGGCGTGCTGCTCTTTGCCATCGCCCTGCTGGACCTGGTGAGCGGACGCAAGTTCGCCCGCCAGGTCGAGACCGTCGGCGCCGTCCCCATCGGCATCCCGCTGGTCGTCGGCCCGGCGGTGCTGACCTCCTCGCTGATCCTCGTGGACGTGGCCGGCATTGCCCCGACTCTGGCGGCCATCGTCCTCAACATCGCCATCGCAGGCGCCGTCTTTCTCGCCGCCGACCTTTTCACGCGCCTTCTGGGACAGGCGGGGTCCCGGGCCGTCTCCAAGGTCGCCAGCCTCATCCTGGCAGCCTTCGCCATCATGATGATCCGCCGAGGCATCGTCGCCATCATCCTGGCCGGCCTCGCCGCCGCCCCGCCCGGTTCCGGCGGCTGAGCGCCGGCCCCCCCCGCCCACGCCGTCTATGAGAAACTCTTTGCCAAGTACGACGCTCTGCACAATTACTTCGGCCGCGGCTGGGATGACGTGATGAAACGCCTCAAGGCCCTGAAAGGCGTCGAGTAAGCGCCTGACGCGGCGCGTTGGGCAGGAATGCCCACCGCGCTCTTTCTGCAGATGGGGATGGCTTCGTGCGGCCGGTCTACGGCAAGGCCGCTGGCCGCGCTTGCTCAAGGTCGGCGGCGGTCGAGACGACAATGACGCCATCTTTGACCGCGAAGTCGAGTTTTTCCTTCCCGGCGACCGACCGAAGCATGAGCCGCAGCGCCCCCCCCAAGGGCACGGATTTCAGGTTCAGTGTAACCTTCGCCGACCGCTCGACGCCGGCCGCCTGGAGAGCGTCCCATCGGGCCTGGATGCTGGCGCCGCTATAGTCGGCGCAGAATCGCAGCGCCTCCTCGAGCGCGATGCCCTGGAACTCGAAACTGATGGGTTGGTCGAGTTTCTGCCGGACCTTGGGATCAACCTCGCTGCCGCTCCCGCCGGGTGCGCCCAGCCGGCCGAGGGCCCAGGCGGCGGTGTCGCGCAGGCGCGGATCGTCGCTCTTGGTGACCGCGGAGGCGAGCGCGTCGGCTGCTCGCCGATCGCCCAGTTCACCCAGCCGTGCCGCCGCCTCGACGCGCGCTCTCCGGTCGGGTTCGTTGAGGGCGGCGATGAGTCGCGGCATAGCACGGGGGTCGCGCAGTTCCGCCAAGGCGATTGCCGCGTGATAGGTCGTCGGCGGGTCGGCGTGGCCGAGGAGATCGACGAGGGCCGCCTTCGCTGGGTCGCCGCCGATCTGTCCGAGCGCCCTGATCGCGCTCCCCCGCACTTGTCGCTCGGCGTCCTTCGTGGCGGCCACGAGGGGAACGGCGGCGCGCGGGCTGCCGATGGAGCCCAGCGCTATTGCGGCGCAACTGCGGACCCAAAGGTCGGCGTCCTTCAGGGCCGCCACCAGGGGCGCGACGAAACGTTCGTCCTTCAGACCGCTCGCGAAGATCGATTCGCCCACCGCGGCGCGAACGGTCGCGTCGCGGTCCTTGAGCGCCGCGATAAGAGGCGTGACGGCCTTCGCGCTTCCGGTGAACGCCAGCGCCTGGAGCGCGTATCGCCGCGTCGCGGCCGCAGGCTCGCGGAGCATGGCCGCCACCCGGTCGACCACGCCTTCGTCCTCGCGGCACCGCTTCGCCAGTTCTCCTGCCGCCGTGGCGCCATTTCGCGGGTCGGCGTCGCGGAGTTTTCCGAGGAGTTCCTGCACGGTGAGGGCCGAAAAGTCCGGCGTCGGTTCGCCGACAGGGGCGCCGAAAGCGAGACCTGACAAGAGGACGCTGGCGGCCAAGGCAATCAGGGCGGTTCGCATCGCGCCCTCCGTTGTTTGCGCGCGGCGAAGGCGACCGTGCCGACCTCCGCGACACGCAACCCATCGCTCACAGCACGCCCAGAAACTTCTTCAGTTCGTACGGGTGGACCTGGGTGCGGTACTCGTTCCACTCGATTCGCTTGTTCTCGATGAACTTCTCGAAGATGTGGTCGCCGAGCGCCTTCCGCACCAGGTCGCTCTTCTCCATCTCCTCGATGGCCTCGTTGAGGCTGCCCGGCAGGCTCGCGATGCCGAGGTCCCGGCGCTCCTCCTCGCTCATATCGTAAATGTCTCTCTCCACCGCGTCGGGCAACTCGTAACCCTTCTCGATCCCCTCCAGGCCCGCGTGGAGCATCACCGCAAACGCCAGGTACGGGTTGCACGCCGGGTCCGGCGCGCGGAACTCGATCCGCGTCGCCTTCTCCTTGCCGGGCTTGTACATCGGCACGCGGATCATCGTCGAGCGGTTGCGGCGGGCCCAGCAGATATAGACGGGCGCCTCGTATCCCGGCACGAGCCGCTTGTACGAGTTCACCCACTGGGCGCAGACGCCGATGATCTCCCGCGCGTGGCGAATCAGGCCTGCGACGTACCCGCGCGCCACCTTCGAGAGGTACATCTCGTCCTTCGGGTCGAAGAAGGCGTTCCGCTCGCCGCGGAAGAGGCTCTGATGCACGTGCATCCCGGAACCGTTCTGGCCGAAGAGAGGCTTCGGCATGAACGTCGCGTGGCAACCGTTCGCGATGGCCACCTCCTTGACCACCAGCCGATAGGTCATCAGCCGGTCGGCCATCGTCAGGGCGTCGGCGTACCGCAGGTCGATCTCGTGCTGGCTCGGCGCCACCTCGTGATGGCTGTACTCGACGGGGATGCCCATCGCCTCGAGCGTCTCGACCGTCTGCGACCGCAGGTCGTGGGCCACGTCCACGGCCGTCAGGTCGAAGTACCCCGCCTGGTCCAGCACTTCCGTGCCCTCGGCGTTCTTGAAGTAGAAGTACTCGGCCTCGGGGCCGACGTTCATCGTGTACCCGTGCTCGGCAGCGCGGGCGACGGCACGCTTGAGCGCGTTCCGCGGGCATCCGACGTACGGTTTCCCGTCGGGCGTCAGCACGTCGCAGAACATCCGCGCCACGCGCGATGTGCCGCTCTCCTCGGGCAGGAGGCAGAACGTCGCGGGGTCCGGCTTGGCGATCATGTCGCTCTCGTCGATCCGCGCAAACCCGTGGATTGACGAGCCGTCGAACCCCATCCCCTCCGCAAGGGCCCCTTCGAGTTCGTCCACCGTGATGGCGAAACTCTTCAGGTTCCCCAACAGGTCCGTGAACCAGAGGCGGATGAAGCGCACCCTTTCGTCGCGGACGTGCTTCAGGACCTCTTCGGTCAGGTTCGGCTTGGCGGTTTTGCGTTTGGCCATCGTATTCCCCTTTTGCGTGGCACTCCTCGGCCGAACGTCAGCGGCCCATTGTCGCCGCGCCGCAGCCGACCGTCAACTAGATTCGCGCCAGTCCGCCGGTGTGAATGACGTGTCGAAATTTTATTGGTTACCCACCCATTCTCACGGCATAATGCCAGTAATGGACCACTTTCTGCGAAAGGGACGACCATGACCGAGCCAGTCGTTCAAAAGAGCCCCTGGACCCATCGGTTCTTTATGTTTTTTTTCAGCCTGGTGCTCGGGCTGCTCCTGATCTGGCTCATGAGCCGGGTGATCGACCAGGTCGGAGAATGGCCCGGCCCATCCTACGATAAACTAGAGCAGGCCCACTTGGACCCCGCCCTGGCCGAGACGGCGAACCGACTGCAGGCAGAGCGGGCCGACCTGCGCCGTCGGATCGAGGAACGGCGCGCCCAACAGACGCGTCTGCGGGATAGCACCGACAACTCGCAGCGCACAATGAACCAACTCCTGGAACTCCACCGACTGAGCCTCGAAAAAAACGTCACCCCTACGGCCGAAGAACAGCAGGCTTTGGCCGAGGCCGTGCGGCTGTTCCTGATGAACCAAGCCAAGTACCAGCGCCTGAACGAAGAACTCGCACAACTCGAAGCCGAGGTACGCACGCTCGACGAGAAAATCAAGGCGCAAGAGGATGTCTTGGAGGTGGCCCGCGCGCCGATCCAGGAGGATTACCGGCGGCTCCTCCGACGCCACGAGGCCAAGGTGGGCGCGGCGAAACTGGCCGTCCTTGTGCCGCTGATGGCGATTGCCCTGGTCCTCTTCATCAAGAAACGATCCGGACCCTACGCCCTGCCCGTGTATGCCTTCGGCCTGGCGGTGCTGGCCGAGGTGCTTCTGGTGATCCACGAGCATTTCCACACAGGTTACTTCATTTACGTCCTGCTCCTAGCGGCCATCGCGGTGGTGGTGCGGGCGATCATTTACCTGGTGAAGGTGATGCGGTCGCCGAGCGCGGCGTGGCGATTGGCCCGGTATCGGCAGGCGTACGCCACGTTCATGTGTCCGATCTGCGGGTTCCCCATCCGGCGCGGGCCGATGAAGTTCATGGTCTGGACGCGGCGGAGCCTCAAGGAACCGTTGGCGCCAACCACGCTGCCGGAGGCCCGCGCAGATGAACCATACACCTGTCCGTCGTGCGGAACGCGGCTGTTTGAGGAGTGCACGGCCTGCCACGCCGTCCGCCATGCCCTCCTGCCGGCGTGCGAGCGGTGCGGGGCGACCCACATGCCGGGCCAGACGAAGTCGGCCGGGACCTGACCCGACGCGGCCCCCGTATTCGAAGCGCCGTGGACTGCCGCCCTTGCGGCTGCGCCGCCGGCCGCTACACTGGACGGCGACCATGAACCCCGCTCCCGAACGCGTCCTCGCCAATCTCCGCGAGGTCCGCGAGCGCATCGCCCAGGCCGCGCGGCGCTCCGGCCGCGCGCCCGACGCCGTCCGTCTCGTCGCCGTCACCAAAGCCGTCCCGACGGAAACGATCCGCCTCCTCCTGGCGGCGGGCCAGCAGGACATCGGCGAGAACCGCGCCCGCCAACTGAGGGACCGCGCGGCCGAACTCCAAGGCGCGCCCGTCCGCTGGCACATGATCGGCCGACTCCAACGCAACAAGGTCAAGTACGTCGTGCCCGCCGCCGCCATGATCCACAGCGTGGATTCGGTCCGCCTGGCGGAGGAAATCTCGAAGCGCGCGGCCGCGACCGGCGCACGGGCGACGTGCCTCGTGGAAGTGAACGTGGGCGGCGAGGAGGCCAAGGGAGGCGTCGCGCCGGCCGAGGCCCCGCGCCTCGCCGCCGAGACGGCCGCCCTTCCCGCCATCGACCTTGTGGGCCTGATGACCATGGCGCCCCTCGCCGAGACGGGCGAGACCGTCCGGCCGGTGTTTGCGGCCCTGCGCGAATGCCTCGAAAGGACGAACCGCGAGGCCCGCCTGCCGGCGCCCCTCACGGAACTCTCGATGGGCATGACCCAGGATTACGAGACGGCCATCGAGGAAGGGGCGACCATCGTCCGCGTCGGCACGGCTTTGTTTCGATAGGCCGTGTTTCAACCGCAAAGAACGCAAAGATCGCAAAGGACAGCAGAGATTGGTGAACGGCAGTAACATTTAGCCGCCCCGCTTGTCGAAGCGCAGCGGAGACCCGCCGTAGCCCAAAGGGCGAAGGCTGGGCGGGGCGAGTTATTCATCACGCGCGGCGAGTAACCTCGCCGGATAAATGGGGGCGCCGTTTGCAGTTCCCCTGTTCTGGCCGTCCTTTGCGATCTTTGCGTCCTTTGCGGTTAGAAACCACCGTCCCAAGGGCGAGGGGCGAATGGGCTTGCACGAATCGCCCGGACGCGGTAAAGTGACGCCCGCAAAAGGAACCGGCGAAAGGCGGTGGCGAAATGACGCGACGGTGGCAGACGACCGTAATGGCTTTGCTCGGAATCGTGGGCCTCCTCGGCGTCGCCGTGGTGGCCGTCGCTCAACTCAACCTCCAGGAGGCGCTCCGGCAGTACGAGCAGCGGCTCGCCCAAATCGACAAGAACAACCCGAACGCCCTCTACGACCTGGCGAAGTGGTCCTACCAGAACGGCCTGAAGGACGAGGCCCTGAAACTCGCGATCGAGGCGAACGCCAAGGCCCCCGACGACGTCCGTCCGAAGTTCCTCGCCTGGGCCGTCACGGGGGCCAAACTCACGGCCGAAGAAACGGCCGGCGCGGAAACCCCCGCCGTCGCCACGATCTCGGATGACGAAGTCAAGGCCGTCTTCAAACGAGAAGGCGCGGAGGCGATGAACGGCTTCCGACGGGTTCAGAGCGCCCTCATCTCCTCCTGCGCCCGAACGGGATGCCACACCGCGGGGAACCCCGATGCGCCGTTCGTCCTCATCAGCCTCGGAGCCACCACCGACAAGACGCTCGTCCAGAACTTCCTCACCATCAACAAGTACCTCGACCGCGAAAAACCCGACGAGAGCCGGCTCCTCCTCAAGCCCTTCACCGGCGAACGCAAGCACCCGAAAAAGTTCTCCTCCGAGACCGACCCCGTCTTCCGCAGCATCAGCACCTGGATCGACACCCTCAAGACCGAAGGCCAAAGGCTTTGGGACAAAACGACCAAAGAACCCGCACCGGCCCCCTTCGAACAGAAATAGACTCGCCGCACAACGCCGCTTTTTCGAGACCCCCGCGCCGCGAGGCGTCGACGCAGGCGCGCCCGAGACGCGGGGGTCTGTCTTTTCCCCTCGCCACCCTGCCAGGGCGAGCCCCTGGCTGGGCTGCGCCCGCCGTGGCCCGCTGCGTTGAAGGCTGTGTCGTTTGCCTTTTGCCGTTCCCCAGTCTGCGCCTTTCTCTGCGTTCTCCCTGGCAGCGGTCAAGCCCCGGCGGGCTTGCCCCGCCAGGGGGCTACGGCCCCTGCCGTGGCCCGCTGCGTTGAAGGCTGTGTCGTTTGCCTTTTGCCGTTCCCCAGTCTGCGCCTTTCTCTGCGACCTCTGCGTCTCTGCGGTGAACTGCCGTGGCCCGCTGCGTTGAAGGCTGTGTCGTTTGCCTTTTGCCGTTCCCCAGTCTGCGCCTTTCTCTGCGACCTCTGCGTCTCCCTGGCAGGGCTACGGCCCCTGCCGTGGCCCGCTGCGGTGAACTGAGGGAAAAACCGCCGGCCCCGGCACGGCTTGTGGCCGTGCCAGGGTGGCCGTGCCAGGGGGAAAAATCCGAAAAAATCTTCCTCCGTAAGTCCTTTATTTACAGGCACTTACCCCCACCACCCCATTTTCCGATTTGACTTTTCAGAAATCTGTGGTATACTTCTCAATGTTAACGGCAGGGGTGAGCATCTCTGCCGAGATGCACCCGGGGAAAGCGGGCTAAGCGATATAGCCCTCCAATGTGGCGGGACTTTGCGCCGTGCGTGGTTTCTCTTCACGCCGTCGGCGCGGCATGTCGTTCCCCGCTCCCCCGAAGGACATACTAGAGTTAGAAGTTGGTGAACCGCCCCGTGCGGACTCAGATCTCTTGGTGATGGGGACAAGGAAGGAGAAGGAACATGTTCAAGCACACGATTCTTTTTGCAGCGGTTGTGGGATTGGTTCTGGGGCTTTCGGGCACGGCCCGGGCGACGGACGGCACGTGGATTCGTACCACCGATCCCAACTCGAACTGGTCCAACACGGCGAACTGGCAAGGCGGCATCATCGCCGACGGCGTCGGCGCCACGGCAACGTTGGTGGGCGGGGGCAATTCAAACAATTATGGTATCGATGGTCTTACCGTCGACTACGACGTGACCCTCGGCTATTGGGACGAAACTCCCAGTGGCGGCTGGGCCGCCGTGTACTCCTCCAACGGCGCAAAGCTGACCTGGGATACAGGCAATCCGGCCGTGGATGCTACGATGCAGCATGGGGATGATAATTACACCAACCACATCGTGATGGACATGGATCTGCAAAGCAATCTCGTCCTCACCGGTTCAACCCAGAGAGGCCTGGGAGATCCGCCCAACTCGGAAGGCGCCGGCATTTTCAGCACCATCAGCGGCCCGGGCTCGTTCACCATTAACTTCTTCCACATCAACTGGGACGGCGAAAATAACTGCAAGTTCCGAATCACGGGCGGTTCACCGAACACCTACAGCGGTGGAACGTACCTCAACCAACGCCAGAACACCAGTTCGTACAACGATGGCAACATCGTCAAGGACTGGAACCGCACCATCCTGATGAAAGACGGCTCTTTCGGTACGGGCGACGTCACAATGATGAACCCCATTGTTAAGATCCGAATCCAGAACGACTCGGCCGACCCCGAGGGCGACGGGGATAACCGTCTGAGCGACACGGGCAACATCTACCTCGTGTACGGCCCGCCCGTCAACACAAGGCGTCTGATTATCGCCCCAACGACTCTGGAATACAGCCTCATCGAACTCGACGCGAACGTGCATGAAGTCGTGGGCGGTCTGTACTTCGAAGACTTGGTAGCCGCCACCGGCCCGATAGCCCAAGCCCTCGGCACTTGGGGGGCCACCGGGAGCCTCGACAAGTTCGGAAACTCGCCAACTTACATAAACGACAACTACTTCATGGGAAAGGGCGTCCTCGAAGTGATCCCCGAGCCGGCGACTCTTGCTCTGCTGGGCCTGGGCGGCATCGCCATGCTGATCCGCAGGAAGAGGTAGCAAGCCGAACAACGCTGCTTTTTCGAGACCCCCGCGCCCGAGGCGCGGGGGTCT